>OGGQ01002753.1_pt1 | contig 18118 bp, 13 predicted proteins | sample 1571191 | NCBI WGS metagenome assembly OGGQ01 (sample SAMEA2582061, study PRJEB24529) | metagenome | biome: Human gut stool | place: China | collected 2011
CCCACCCCCCAAAACTTCCACCCCTCCACCCCTCACCCCTCCGTCCTCATCATCGGCGGCGGAGCCGCCGGAATGACAGCCGCAATACAAGCATCCCAGTCCGGTGCGCAGGTCACTGTTATAGAACACAAAGACCGAATCGGTAAAAAGATACTCTCCACCGGCAACGGTAAATGTAACTTCACCAATGCCCGCATGGAAGCCGCATGCTACCGAAGCTTAGACCCGGCCTTTCCCATGGAGGTAATCAACCGTTTCGGAGTCAGAGAGACACTGGATTTTTTCCGTTCCCTGGGCATCTATCCGCGTGAACGTTCCGGTTATTATTATCCTGCCTCCAACCAGGCGAGTTCCGTCCTGGACGTCCTGCGCCTTGCGCTTGCTGAGCATAACGTAAATGTCATCTGTGAAGAAGCCCCTGCGCATATTGAGAAAACCTCTAAGGGTTCCTTCCGTATCCGCACGGCCGCACACAGCTATACCGCCGATGCGCTCATACTGGCGACCGGAGGCAGGGCTGCGCCAAAGACCGGCTCGGACGGGAGCGGCTACGTGCTGGCCAAAGCCTTCGGGCACCGAATCATCCGGCCGCTGCCTGCGCTGGTACAGTTAAAATGTGCCGAGCCCTATTTCAAACAGCTGGCGGGCATCCGGACCGAAGCGAACGTGGAGCTTCTGGCAGACAATTCCCCTGTGGCCAGCGATCAGGGAGAGCTTCAGCTGACCGCCTATGGCATATCCGGCATACCGGTATTTCAGGTGAGCCGTTACGCCTCCGAATACCTGGAACGGGGAGCGAAGGTGACGGCCCGCCTGGATCTCCTGCCGGGCATCTCCTCCGGGGATCTGCGCAGCTACCTGGAAGCGCATACGCCTGACCGCTACATAGGCCTCTGCAATAAAAATCTGATGCAGCTTCTCTGGAAGCTGTCCGGCGGTTCGAAAGAGGAATTCGCCCGTCTTTTAAAAGATTTCCGTGTCCGCGTTACAGGAACCAACGGGTTTGACAGCGCCCAGGTAACGGCCGGGGGCGTGGATGTGCGGGAAATCGATCCCGCCACCATGATGTCGCGCCTGGTGGACGGCCTGTATTTTGCCGGAGAACTCATGGATGTGGACGGCATCTGCGGAGGATATAACCTGCAGTGGGCGTGGAGCAGCGGCGCCATAGCCGGCAGATCCGCAGCATCCGTGATATGCAGCCGGCCGCAGACAGAAAAAACGCGAGCAAACGAAAATAAAAAGCCAACGTTTAAATCAAAATCCAACGAAACGGAGCAGACATGTTACAGATACAGCAGTTAAAACTCCCCATAGACCACAGTCCGGAGGACCTTCTGAAAAAGGTGGCCAAAAAGCTGTCCCTTCAGCCAAAGGATCTGCAGCAGTTTACAGTCACAAAGAAATCCCTGGATGCCAGAAAAAAGCCTGAGCTCTGCTACAGCTATACCGTTGCGTTTCAGGTCCCGGATGAATCCGCGCTTCTGCGCAGAAAAAAAGACGGAAATATATCCGCCGTACAGCCCGTTCAATACCGTTTCCCATGCCCCGGCTCCGTACCCATGGGTTTTCGCCCGGTCATCATCGGAACGGGTCCCGCAGGGCTTTTCTGCGGGCTTATGCTGGCCGCACACGGTTACGCCCCGATCCTTTTGGAGCGTGGAAAACGGGTGGAAGAGCGCGTATTGGACGTGGAGAGATATTGGAAAGGCGGCCCTTTAAATGAGAGCTCCAATGTGCAGTTTGGAGAGGGCGGGGCGGGTACTTTTTCCGACGGCAAATTAAATACGCTGGTGAAGGACAAATACGGCCGTAACCGGAAGGTGTTAGAGCTTTTTGTGGAATGCGGGGCGGACCCGGAGATCCTGTATCTGAACAGGCCGCACATCGGCACGGATGTGCTTCGCACCGTTCTGGTCAATATCCGCCGCCGCATTGAGGAGGCGGGCGGGGAATTCCGTTTTCAGAGTGAAGTTACGGATCTGATCACCGAGCGGGGCCGGTTAACCGGAGTGGAGATCAACCGTGAAGAGATCTTGGAGACCGGCATCGCCGTGTTAGCCATCGGGCACAGCGCCAGAAATACCTTTGCCATGCTGCGGGACTGTGGCGTCTTAATGGAACAGAAATCCTTCGCCGTGGGACTTCGAATTGAACATCCTCAGAGCATGATCAATCTGTCGCAGTACGGTGTGGAAGCGTCCGCACATCTTCCTGCCGCCGATTATAAGCTGACACATCAGTGTGTCAATCACAGGGGAATCTATACCTTCTGCATGTGTCCGGGAGGATATGTCGTTAACGCATCGTCTGAGCGGGGCATGCTGGCAGTAAACGGCATGAGCAATCATAAGCGGGATGGCCGCAATGCCAACTCCGCCCTGATCGTGACGGTCACGCCTGACGATTTCGGCGAAAAAGGCGTGCTGGCGGGTGTGGAGTTTCAGCGCAGGCTGGAATCGGCCGCGTACAGGCTGGGAGACGGGAAGATACCGATCCAGATGCTGGGAGACTTTGCCGCCGGCAAAGCGAGCACAACGCTTGGCGATATCTGCCCGGATACCAGGGGCGAAACCTGTCTGACCAATGTAAGGGAACTGCTGCCTGAGCCGATATCCGCCGCCATTTTGGAAGGAACAGAGGCCTTTGAGAAGCGCATACACGGTTTTGCCAGGCCTGATGCGGTGCTATCCGGTGTGGAAAGCCGCACATCATCGCCGGTGCGCATCCTAAGAAATGAACGGTTTGAAAGCGAAACCGCCGGACTTTATCCATGCGGCGAGGGCGCCGGATATGCGGGCGGCATCATGTCGGCCGCGATGGACGGTATGAAAGTCGCAGAACAAATTGCAAAAAAATTCAAAATGTTGTAGGATATAAATATTCAACAGCAGAAAGACACATGAGGGAGGACGGGACAGACAGGCCATGCATCGCGCTGCATCGGAGCCGCCCGTACATAAAAAGAAATGAAAAAGAGAAGAATTGTTATAAAGATCGGATCATCGTCGCTGACCCACAGCGAAACCGGCAATCTGAATCTGCAGAAGGTAGAAAAACTGGTGCGGGCGCTGACGGATCTGCACCATATGGGGCACGATGTGGTTTTGGTATCCTCCGGGGCCATCGCGGTGGGCAGGAAAGCGCTGGGAATCCAGGAAAGGCCCAGAAGCACTTCCGTAAAACAGGCCCTGGCCGCTGTGGGGCAGGCAAGGCTAATGATGACCTATCAGCGCCTGTTCAGCGAATATGACCAGTTCACGGCACAGGTGCTGATCACAAAGGATACGATGATCAATAACCTAAGCCGTTTTAATGCGAGAAATACCTTTGAGGAACTTTTTAGCATGGGCGTGATCCCCATCGTTAATGAAAATGATACAGTGGCCACCCATGAGATCGAATTTGGCGATAATGACCGGCTTTCCGCCATTGTTACAGCGCTGGTGGGAGGGGATCTCTTAATACTGCTTTCGGATATAGACGGCCTGTATACCGATGACCCGAGGAGCAACGTTAATGCAGAGCTGATCCGCGTGGTTCCGGAGATAACGGAGGAACTTTTGTCCATGGGAAAGGATACCAGCAGCAGTGATGTGGGCACGGGAGGCATGTCCGCCAAACTCACAGCCGCCAGGATCGCGACGGATTCCGGGGCGGATATGATCATCGCCAACGGAAATGACATCGACAATATCTACCGCATCATGGAAGGCCGGGAGTGCGGCACCCTGTTTCAGGCGCACAAGAATAAGAATTTTGATCTGCTGGATTATCTGGCGAAGTATTGAATCGGCAAAAGCATGACATAACATTTGCAGGCTTGCAGGAAAGGAGTGGCTGATGAAAGCAGCGGAAACAGCCCTTGTGTTGGAGGGCGGAGCGACGAGAGGAATCTTTACGGCCGGCGTGCTGGACTATATGATGGAACAGGAACTTGAGTTTCCTTACGTGGTGGGGGTATCGGCCGGAGCCTGCAATGCCGTGGATTATGTGTCCGGCCAGATCGGCCGGACCAGGATGTGTATGGTGCAGCAGAAGGAAAAATCTGCCCGCAAAAACATCGAGCGCGTGGTTAAAAAAAGGTGCCTCTATGATATGGACCGGATTTTTGACCGATTTCCTAACGAACTGATTCCCTTTGACTATGACGCGTATTTTGCATCCCCTATCCGCTGTGCGATGGTGGTGACCAACTGTATCACCGGCAGGGCGGAGTATCTGGAGGAACGGTCCGAACGGGAACGGCTGATGAAGATCTGCCGCGCTTCCAGCAGCCTGCCCCTTTTGTCCTCCATGACCTATGTGGACTCAGTGCCTTATCTGGACGGAGGGCTGTCCGATTCCATCCCGATCCGCCGGGCGTTAAAGAGCGGCTGCCGCCGGGCGGTGGTGATACTGACCAGAAATCCGGGTTACCGCAAGCGTCCGTCAATGCTTCAGTATGACCTGTGCTCCAGATTTTACGGAGAATATCCGCAGCTTTTGGAGGCGGTTCGCCGCAGGCCGGCGCACTATAACCGTACCCTGGATCTGATTGAAAAGCTGGAAGAAGAGGGCCGCATCTTTGTGCTGCGCCCTGTCATCCCCCCGGTGAAAAAGACTGAAGGGCACGGGGAGAAGCTTCTGGAATTTTATGAGCACGGATATGAGCTGATGAAAAAGGAATGGCAGAATCTGACGGATTTTCTTGTTCAATAGGGTGTGCCCAAAATGCGTCCTATTGAATAAATAACGCTTTGTGAGCAGATGGTATGCATAACAGAGCGAACTGAAATAAAAAGGTAAAAGAAAGGAACAGGCAAGACATGGATCAAAAGGATATAGACAGGATCAATGAGCTGTACCATAAAGCAAAAAAGGAAGGGCTCACGCCGGAGGAAACCAGAGAGCAGGCAGAGCTTAGAGGCGCGTATATCCGGGCCTTTCGTGAGAATTTAAGAGGGCAGCTGGAAACGATCAAGATACAGAATCCGGATGGCTCAATCATAGATGTAAAAGCGGAGCACGACAAGAAATACAAAAACCGGTATCCGTCATAAATATGGCTGTAAGCTTCCGATAACGGTTGTCCGGCCCGTGTCTGGCAGAAAGTAAAGGGATATGAAAACAAAACAGGAGATCAGAAAAGAAATCAAACTGCTAAGAAGCCGTATGACGGAAACAGAACGGAAGGAAAAGAGCGGCAGGATTGTGAAGCAGATTCGGGAAACGGCCGTATATGCGGGCGCGGACTGCATACTCTGCTATGTTTCCCTCCCCGAAGAGGTACGTACTGAAGTACTGATCCGACAGGCGCTGTCGGACGGAAAACGTGTGGCGGTACCGCGTGTGCTGGGAAGTGAAATGGCGTTTTATTATATAAATGGCAGGGAAGATTTAAGACCGGGCTGTATGGGGATTTTGGAGCCGGCATCTTATTGTGAGCCTGTGCGCGTCAGGTATGGCGCGGCCGGCAGCCGGCCGGTTCCGGTAATTGTTCCGGGGCTTGCATTTACCCGGGACGGCGGCCGCATCGGATACGGAGGTGGCTATTATGACCGGTATTTTGCTGCTAAAGAGGGATTTTATATGATAGGGGCGGCATATGATTTTCAGATATTGGATCAGCTGCCCATAGGTCAACATGACGTCCGTATGGACTGCGTCATAACGGATATGGAAGCGGTCATCAACCTGGCGGTTGGTGACAGTAAAGCGGAAGCACACTGAAGTGTGCGCAGGTCATCAACCTAACGGTTGGTGACAGTAAAGAGGAGGTCTTATATGAGCTGTGATCTGACTGCGATGGGAGAACGGGCAAGAGCCGCCGCAGCGGTGATGAATGTGCTTCGGGCGCCTGAAAAGAACAGGGGTCTTGAGGCGGTGGCGGACGCGCTGCTGAAACGGGAAGCGTTTCTCATGGAGGAAAATGCGAAGGATATGGAGGCCGGCAGGAAGAACGGCATGAAGCAGGGGCTGTTAGACCGGCTCATGCTCACTCATGAGCGGATTGCCAGCATGGCGGAAGGAATCCGCCAGATCGTCGCATTGGAGGACCCGGTCGGTGAGGTGCTGTCCATGAAGGAACGGCCCAACGGCCTTTTGATCGGGCAGAAGAGAGTGCCGCTCGGTGTGATCGGTATCATCTATGAATCCAGGCCTAATGTGACCGCAGATGCCTTTGCGCTCTGCTTTAAAGCCGGAAACGCCGTGATATTAAAGGGCGGCAGCGATGCGCTGGCATCCAATATGGCAATCACCCGGGTGATCCGGGAGGCGTTAAAGGGTGCGGGGCTCCCGGAGGACAGCATCCAGCTGGTGGAGAGCACCGACCGGGAGACCACTGCAAGACTGATGAAAATGAACGGCTACATAGATGTGCTGATTCCCAGGGGCGGCGCGGGACTGATCCGGGCGGTTGTGAACAACAGCACCATACCTGTCATAGAGACCGGCACCGGCAACTGCCATATCTATGTGGATGAAACAGCGGATCTTACGATGGCGGCGGACATCATCTACAATGCAAAGACACAGCGGATCGGTGTCTGCAATGCCTGTGAATCCCTGGTGGTTCATGAGGCGGTGGCAGAACAGTTTCTGCCCTTGCTTCATGAGCGCCTAAAGGAGAAGCAGGTGGAGATGCGCGGGGACGAGCGCGTCTTACAGATCCTAAAGGATGCTGTCAAAGCCACAGAAGAGGACTGGGGAACGGAATATCTGGATTACATCCTCTCCGTCAAAACAGTATCTTCCATAGAAGAGGCCATCGCGCATATCAACCGATACAATACAAAGCATTCGGAAGCGATCGTCACAAAGGATTATGCCAATGCCCAGAAATTCCTCAATGAAATCGATGCGGCGGCGGTGTATGTCAATGCTTCGACCCGCTTTACCGACGGCTTTGAATTCGGCTTTGGCGCGGAAATCGGCATCAGCACGCAGAAGCTGCATGCGAGAGGGCCTATGGGGCTGCTCGCGCTGACCACGACAAAGTATATCATATACGGAAACGGCCAGGTCCGGTGACACGGAAGTGATCACTTCTCAACACGCCTGCCGGACTGCGCCGCCTGCCGGTACCGTCCCGGCGATATGCCGGTCAGACGCGTAAAGGTGCGGATAAAATTAGCATAATCACAGAAACCGGAGAGATCACAGGCCTCCTGCACGTTTCTGCCTTCTGCCAGATGGGATTTGGCCAGGGAGACGCGTTTGAGCAGGATGAAGTTCTGGATCGTGCTTCCGGTTTCTTTTTTAAATTTGCGGCTCAAATAGCTGCTGTTAACGGAAAGCTGTCCGGCCAGGATGGGAAGGGACAGATTTTCGGTGAGATGGGTGTTGATATAGTGAATGGTATTGAGCACCAGGCTGGGCATGAGATTGGGCAGCATCCGGCTGGAATCGCAGAAGATATTATTGATCATGACCAGGATCTGCAGGATATAGGAAAACGCCATCACATCGCTGCCGTATCCGGGGCGGTTTAAAACCTCATGCAGACAGTCAGTGAGGCCAATATAACGGCCCAGTTGTTCTTCACTCATATGTGCGGCATTGTTCCTCCCCGGAGGTCTGTTTTCAAAGCAGGCTAAAAGATCAGTTTCCTGTGTACAGGCGTACTGCACCAGCACCGGATTGAAATGGGTGGTAATTCTCTCATAAGGGGCATCGTCCAGACAGCTGTATCCGTGGGCCTCCCGGTCATTGATCACAAAGATGCTGCCGCGGTCCGGCCGGTAGCAGGTCTGCTCCATATAATAATTGATATTTCCGGACAGCAGCACGTGCACCTCATAGCTGTTGTGCATGTGATAGGTATGGGCCGTCTGACTGGCGGTGATCCGCCGGCTGCTGATGATATTGCGGTTCATTTGTTCGAAAATAAGGGTTCGATCCATGTTGTCTCCTTTTTCACTTCAGGTAAAACAAAGCAATAATTCGGTAAAAAAATGCAAAGAAATTGCATGATATTCATTATATAATAGCTTTTAAAAGAACACAAGGCTGATTATGGAAAGGAAAGGGGATCATATGAAGATGGAAGAACGGCAGGCGTGGCTTGAAGATACTTATCGGAAACTGTGTGTGAAGCTGTCGGCGGAATGCGACAGGATTGGAAGCCGCATACCCATGGAGCCGGATGACGGCGTCTACCGGATGGATATGTCGGAGGGAGACAATATATTTGGCTGGACCAACGGCTTCTGGCCGGGGATACTCTGGCAGATGTACCACGCAAAAGGGGAGGAGAAATATCTTGCGGCCGCCAGGGGTGTGGAAGAAAAGCTGGACCGGGCGCTTCACGGTTTTACGCGGCTGGATCACGACATGGGGTTTATCTGGATGCACAGCGCGGTGGCGGATTACCGGCTGACCGGCAGCGAACAGAGCAGAACCAGGGGACTGATGGCGGCAAATCTGCTGGCCGGCAGATATAACCCGGAGGGCAGATTTATCCGTGTGTGGAATAAGACCAGATTCGCGGAAAACAGCGCCGGACTGATCATTGTGGACTGCCTGATGAATCTGCCGTTACTGTATTGGGCAAGCGGTGAGACCGAGGATCCAAGGTTTGCCTATATTGCGAAACATCATGCCGATACGGCCTTAAGGACGATCCTCCGGGCGGACGGCTCCTGCAACCACATCGCTATGCTGGACCCAGGGACGGGAGAGCTTCTCGATACGCCCGGAGGCCAGGGCTATGAGAGTGGTTCCTCCTGGTCCAGAGGTCAGGCCTGGGCGGTATACGGCATGGCGCTTAGCTACCGCCACACAGGAAACCATGAGTATCTGGACGCGGCAAAGCGCGCGGCCCATTATTTTATCGCAAACGCATCACTTAGCGGCTGGGTGCCTCTCTGCGATTTCCGATCCCCTATGGAACCGGTCTACTGGGATACCTCGGCGGGAACGATTGCGGCTTGCGGCCTGCTGGAGCTGGCTGAACACGTGCCCTCTTATGAGAAGAAACTCTATGAGGAAGGCGCCTGGAACCTTTTAACCCATATAGAGAGCGCCTGGAGCAACTGGGATCCGGAGACAGACGCGGTGGTTTACGGCGGTAAGCGCTCTTACCATGATAATCTGGGGCAGCGGGCGTTGATTTATGCCGATTATTTCTTCCTGGAAGGCGTGCTGCGCCTGCTGGGCAGGGAGTTTATGATCTGGTAGCCGCCAAACATACGTGAGACTGCAGTTTGAAATGATGAGAGGGGAAGAAGATATATGAAAATATCAATGGAAGAACTGAAGACGAAACAGGATTATCAGCGGCTGTTATTTAGCCTGCTGGACCCTTTGAAGCCTTTTTACAGCGAGGGCAGAGCACAGCTTAATATAGGCCATACAAGCGCCGCCTATGAGAATGCGACCATACCCATGGAGGCCTTTGCCCGGCCTCTATGGGGGCTGGTTCCGTTTTGGGCCGGCGGAGGTGAAAATGCAAAATTCGAGGAGATCTACCGCAGCGGCCTGATCCATGGAACCGATGAATCAGACCCGGAATATTGGGGCAAATGGCGGGATTATGACCAGAAGTTTGTGGAGATGGCGGCAATCGCCTATGGCATGCTGATGGTGCCGGAAAAGTTATGGGATCCTCTTACGGAAAAGGAAAAAGAGAATCTGGTAAACTGGCTGTCCGGAATCAATCAATACGAATGCAATATCAGCAACTGGCAGTATTTCTGCATTCTGGTCAATGTGGCGCTGAAGGTGAGGGGCTGCGCTTACAGCGAAGAGCGGATGCAGCGGGGTCTTAGCCGCATTGAATCCATGTATCAGGATGACGGATGGTATACCGATAAAGTGGGGGGCCATAAGGATTATTATATTGGATTTGCAATTCATTTTTACAGCCTGATCTATGCCATGTTTATGGAAGAATACGATCCTAAGAGGTGCCGGATTTTCAGGGAACGCGCAAAAGCCTTTGGCAAAGAATTCGTATACTGGTTTGCAAAGGATGGCAGCGCACTGCCTTACGGCAGGTCACAGACCTATCGGTTTGCGCAGGTCTCTTTCTTTTCCGTCTGTGCGATGGCGAAGATAGACATATTTTCTGTGGATGTGCTGAAAGGAATTATCACCAGAAACCTGGTGCAGTGGCTGAACCGGCCGATTTTTGACAACGCCGGAATACTGACCATCGGATACGGTTATCCCAACCTGCAGATGTCGGAGGACTATAACGCGCCAGGCTCTCCTTACTGGGGAATGAAAGCCTTCGCCTTTCTGGCGCTGCCGGATGAGGATGAGTTCTGGCGGGTGAACGCTGCGCCGCTGCCCGAACTTGAGCAGTTGAAGACCATCTGCTGCGGCGACATGGTGATTCAGAGGGATGGCGACGGCCAGGTGACCGCGCTTATACCGGGGCGGAGCTTTGTAAGCGGCAGCAATCATGTGGCGGAGAAATACGGCAAGTTTGCCTATTCCACCAGATTTGGATTCAGCATAGCACGTGCGCTTACCTCCATGAGGGAAGCGGCTCCCGACAGTATGCTGGCATTTGAGGCAGCCGGCCATGTATTTGTGAAAGAAAAAATCCAAAATTATGAGATTAAGGACAGTCAGATACGGATCGAATGGTCTCCGATTCCGGGCATTCAGGTTATAACATGGCTGATACCGACAGACACCGGCCATGTGCGCCGCCACAGAATAATCAGCGGCTATGCATGCACCGCTTATGACTGCGGCTTTGCGGTATCGGTGGATGACCGGAGATATTCCGATCGGGGTGAAAACGGGCAGGAAGCCTATGTGAAAAATGAGGATGGCAGCTGCCGTGTGCTCTCGCTTCTGGGAGAGGGCAGCGGCCAGGTACTGATCACCGCGCCGAACACCAATGTGCTGGCATCTAAAACGGCCATCCCCATGATCCGTTATGAAATCGCTCCGGGGACATCTGAGATTTCTACGGAGGTGTTTTACAGAACCATGTAGTTACTAATCACAGTTGCCACAAACTTTCCACGCATGTCGGCAGCCATGGACAGTAACACTCCAGTTATTCATAATGATAAAAAATCCGAAAAGTAGTATCGAAAAAAGGCGGTTTGTAGTATAGTGTTTATATGGGCCTGCGGGGCGGACATATATAGGTCCGGTCTGCGGCCAGAGTCTATTTTAAGGAGCGTAAAAGGTTATGGATAAGGAGCAATTAAAAAATCCGCCCGGAAAATATCGTCCGATTCCCTTCTGGTCCTGGAACGATAAACTGGAAGAGGGGGAGCTAAGGCGTCAGGTCCGGCTGATGGGGGATGCCGGCATGGGAGGCTTTTTTATGCATGCCAGAGGCGGGCTTTCCACAGAGTATATGAGCGAAGAGTGGTTTCACTGTGTGGATGCCAGCGTAGAGGAAGCGGACAGCTGTGGGATGAAGGCATGGGCCTATGATGAAAACGGCTGGCCCAGCGGCTTCGGCAATGGTCTCGTGAACGGGAAAGGACTGAAATACCAGCAGAAATACCTGCGCATGGAGCAGGGGGAGAGGCAGACGGAGCATACGATCTGCAATAAGGGAGGATGGCATTTTTATTACGAGGTGAATCCCTTTTATGTGGATACGCTGGACGCGGAAGTGATCGCAGATTTTTTAAAAGAGATCTACCAGCCTTATTATGAGAGATTCGGCAGCAGGATTGCGGGCTTTTTTACGGATGAACCGCAGATATCCAGAAACGGCATTCCATGGAGCCTGACAATGCCCGGCAAATACGAGGAAGAATATGGTGAGAACCTGCTGGATCATCTGGAGGAGCTGTTTCATCCCCTGCCAGGCTATGAAAAGACCAGACTGCAGTTCTGGCGCCTGGTAACGAAGCTGTTTAACCGGAATTTTGCAAAGCAGATCTATGATTGGTGTGATGAGAGAGGCTTAAGGCTGACCGGACACTATGTGCTGGAAGAGACCCTGGAGTCACAGCTTACCTGCAACGGTGCGGTGATGCCTCATTATGAATATCTGCACATACCGGGAATGGACTGGCTGGGCAGAAATATATTCCCCTGTCTCACCATGCATCAGCTGGCAAGCGCATGCAGACAGACCGGGAAGAAACAGATACTGACGGAGTCCTTTGCGCTGTGCGGTCACAATGTGAGCTTTTCGGAACTCAAAGGGATCGCAGAGTGGCAGATGGTCAGAGGCATTACAACGCTCTGCCAGCATCTGCAGGGATATACGCTGCGGGGGATCCGCAAAAGAGATTATCCGCCTGCGGTCTATTATCAGCAGCCCTGGTGGAAGGATTACCGTGCATTTGTGGATGCGATGTCCAGAATCGGGATGATCCTGACAGAAGGGGAATGCCGGCCGGACATCCTGCTCATGCATCCTCAGACCTCCGCCTGGATCTGCTATGACGGTGGCAGCAATGAGGGGATGGAGGCTCTGGAAAAGGGCATCCTGGATGCGATCCGCCAGCTGGAGGAGAAGCATCTGCAGTTTGATCTGGGCGATGAGACGCTGATGGAAAAGCATGGAAAGGTGGAGGACGGCAGGCTTTATGTGGGGCAGCAGTCCTACAGCACTGTAATCCTTCCTCCCCATATCCGGTTCTTTGACAGCACGAACAAATTGCTGGAGGAGTTTGCCGCTTCCGGAGGGACAGTCATCGGTGCGGAGGAGATCTGTGATCTAAAGGCGGATACCTCTGCGGATAACCCCAACGTGACCTATACATACCGCAGGACGGAGGATGCCCTGTACCACTATGTGGTGAACAGCACCGATCAGGAACAGCGCGTGGTATTTAACCGGGGCGACAGGATACTGGACATACAGACCGGTGAGACATATGAGTTTACGCCTGTACACGATCTGCTGCCTTTTGAGAGTGTGATGGTGGTGGAAGACATTAAAAAGGAGAAGGAACCTATTTCCCTTGACGGCGGCTGGGAGATCGTATCCTTAAGTGAAAACGCCCTGACGCTGGATATCTGTGATTATTACTTTGACGGTGAACTGGAAGAGAAGGACGGCTATGTGCTGAATATCCAGAACCGGGCCTGCGAAAAGAAGCGCCCGATCAATATCCGTCAGGTTTACCGTGTGCAGATAAAGGACGTGCCGAAGAAGCTCACTCTGGTTATGGAAACGCCGGAGTTTTATGACATCCGCATCAACGGCCAGAATGTGCTAAAAAAGGATGAGGGCTATTATATGGATACGGCATTCCGCAGGCTGGATATCACACCGTATATCACCGCAGGCGTGAATGAAATTGAACTTGTGATGGATTATTTCCAGTCTCCGGAGGTTTACGATAATCTGGAGAAGTCGAAGCAGTTTGAAAGCGAGAAGAACAAGCTGTGCTATGACAGAGAGATGGAACCCATGTATCTGGTTGGGGATTTCTCGGTGGAGACGGACGGAGAATATACCGTTCTGGATAAGCATGCGGTCAGATATCAGGGCGGGTTTGCGATAGCACAAAGAAGAGCAGAGATTACCCTAAGCCATATGGAACAGCAGGGCCTGCCGTTTTTTGCCGGAGAGATCGTGCTTAAAAAGGAATTCGATCTGGAAGAGACAAATCTGCGCCTGAAGCAGGAGAATTACGGGTGGAATACGGTGCGCGTAAGCATAAACGGCCAGGAGCCGGTGCGTTTCCTGTGGGGGAGAAAGGATATGGATATCAGTTCTCTCTTAAAGCCCGGGAAGAATACGGTGGAACTGACACTGATCAATAATCTGCGCAACCTGATGGGGCCGCATCATCTGGAAGAAGGGGAGAGTTATCTGGTAAGCCCCGTGTCCTTCTACAAAGAGGAATGTATCTGGAAGCCTTTTGAGGGCGGGTGGAATGACGGATACTGTTTTGCGGAGATGACGGTTAAATAGCAGGCCGAAGCTGTTCACTCGGAGTAATCACAATATCATCTTGAGGGAGGATGGTATGTTATTAAAGCATCGGGCGCATGAATTAGTTTCGCTTGCAGAAAAGACAAAACGGGATTTTCAGCGGTGACTCAAATTTGTTCCCTTATTTCCTCGTATTGAAACAGCTGCATGCCAAGAAGATTGCATTACAATAAAGGTGTTCCTAAGAGGAGCACCTTTATTTTTTGATACACTGGAAAGGAGCAACCATACTGGATGACTGACAGCCGGGAGCGCCCGCAAATTGGTGATTACTATTCGGTTGATTTGTGGTATACTGTGAACAATATGGATTGAGGAAGGAGTGAACAGCTTGGATTATGCAGAATTATTGAAAAAGCGCGACAGATATCAGCAATGCAAGGCATCCATTCCGGAACTGACACTGCAAAGCTATGAGCAGGCGTTTGAAATAGAATACACTCACAACTCCACGGCTATTGAGGGGAATACCCTGACTCTCATAGAAACAAAGCTGGTGCTGGAGGACGGAATTTCGGTTGGAGGTAAAAATCTCCGTGAGATTTATGAATCCGTAAACCATAAAAAGGCATACCGTTATGTGAAGGAATGTATCGTAAAAGGATTGCCGCTTGATGAAAAAATCATCAAGAATATTCATGCAATTCTTATGGAGAATATTATAGTGGGCGGGGTGTACCGGAATGTTGATGTCTACATTTCCGGAGTGCAGCATACGCCGCCGTCACCGGGTGAGATGTATCGGCAGGTTAAGGATTTTTATGCGGATTTAACATGTAAAAGTCAAAGCCTTACTCTGGTGGAACTGGCTGCATGGACACACGCAGAGTTTGTTCGTATCCACCCATTCCCGGATGGGAATGGAAGGACATCCCGGCTGCTTATGAACTACCAGCTTATGATAGCTGGTTTTCCGGCCATTTCCATTGCAAAGGAAAACCGGCTGGAGTATTTTAATACACTGGAAGCCTATGCACTGGAAGGGAACCTTGCCCCGTTTACAGAGATGGTATCAGACCTTGTAGATCAGCAGCTTGACCTTTATATTGGTATGGCTGCAAAGAATCAGGGAATAAATCAGACGACAAGGGGAGAGGTATAACAATCGAATAAAAACTTTAGAAAAGCGTCAGGACAATCTATGTTCTGGCGCTTTTCTGATGGCTTCCGATATTTAATGAATGGCTGGAAGCTGTGGATGATATACAGTACAACGAAAACTAATAGACATTTTCCCCTTCAAAAACCGGGGAATTTCATTATCAGCCTCCGACTAATGAGCCAGGAGTTTTTAAGCTTTCATAGGAAAATACGACCTATGAAATAACCCTGATCGGGATTCTCTTTATATTAATTTTCCTCACGCAGAAGGAGCATAACTTCGTTGCTTCTGGATATGAAATCCGTCATTCTTTCCGGGCTTAGCGTTCCGTGGCTTAAAGCGGCCAGATCGTAGAGCTGTTTGCAGAATACCGGCACATGGCCGCCGTCCTTGTGATCCACAATGTATTTTACCAGAGGATGGTTTGCATTTAACACAAGGGTTTCTCCGGCGCCGCCGAACATGGAAGCGTCCATGCCGCCCATGCCGTACATCTTCATCATATCCTGCATACGTCTGCTTTCCTCTGAAAGAGTAATCATGGAAGCTACGCCTTCATCTTTTAACTTCTCTACCTTGATGTCCAGATGTTCATTGTCCAGTGCCTTTTTAAACACTTCGGTAAGGGAGTCGGAGAGTTCTTTAAAGGCTTCACTGTCTTCTTCGGCAACCTCTTCCTTAAAGGATGCGGTCAGATCCGCATCGATGCGCATGAAGTGCAGTCCCTCGTTTTTCTGTTCGGTATGAGTGATGAAAGGAGCATCGATATTATGGCTTAAGATCACCGCGTCGATTCCTTCCTTGCGGAACATATTGATATACTGGCTCTGCTCTTTTTCGTCCGTCACATAAAATACAGTATTTTCGTGTTTTTCCTTATTCTCTTCCAGACATTCCGGCAGAGTCAGGTATTTGCCGTCGATGTTTTTATAAAGGATGTAATCCTTCATCTTGTCATCGAATTTCTCATCCTTGAGGCAGCCGAATTTGATGAAGGGGCTGATGTCATCCCAGTATTTCTCATAGCTTTCCTTTTCTGTCTTGCACATGCCGCTTAATTTATCGGCAACCTTCTTGGAGATGTAATCTGAGATCTTTTTCACAAAGCCATCGTTCTGAAGGGCGCTTCTGGAAACGTTCAGCGGCAGGTCAGGGCAGTCGATCACACCCTTTAAGAGCATCAGGAACTCTGGAATTACTTCCTTAATATTATCGGCGATGAATACCTGGTTATTGTACAGCTTGATCGTGCCTTCGATGGAATCATATTCGGTGTTGATCTTCGGGAAATAGAGGATGCCCTTTAAATTAAACGGATAGTCCATGTTCAGATGGATCCAGAACAGAGGCTCCTTGTAATCCCTGAATACCTTGCGGTAGAAATCGCGGTACTCTTCATCGCTGCAGTCATTGGGATGCTTGGTCCAAAGCGGATGGATCTCATTGATCGGCACGGGGCGTTTGTTGATCTTAGCCTTTTCCGTCCGGGGTGAGATTTCGACGGTTTCCTTTTCCCCGTTTTCATTCTCTTTTTCTTCCGTCTTGGCCTCTTCCACAATATGTTCAACGACAACGTCATCTTCTCTAACTTCGTCTAAAGCTACGGTCTCGTATTCCTGCTCTTTGCCTTCTACCGTCACATAGATCTCGGTGGGCATGAAGGAGCAGTATTTCTCCAGCACTTCTTTCACTCTGTATTCGTTGCAGAATTCCGCGCTGTCCTCGTTAAAATACAGCGTTACGGTGGTGCCGTGGCCCGCCTTTGCGCCATCGCCCATTTCAAATTCTACACCGCCCTCGGATTCCCAGTGCACAGGAACCGCGTCTTCCTTATAGGAGAGGGTGTCGATGGTCACCTTGTCCGCTACCATGAATGCGGAATAGAAGCCCAGACCGAAATGACCGATGATCTGTTCCTCGTTGGTTTTGTCTTTGTATTTTTCAAGAAAAGCCTGTGCGCCGGAAAAAGCGATCTGATTGATGTATTCATCCACTTCTTCGAAAGTCATACCGATACCGTTGTCGGTGATGGAAGCTGTCTTGGCATTGGGATCTAAATGGATGATGATGGTGGGCTTATATCCTTCCTCGGGTGTAAATTCGCCCATGATTTCCAGCTTCTGCAGCTTTGTGATCGCATCGCAGCCGTTGGATACCAGCTCACGGTAGAAGATATCGTGATCGGAATACAGCCACTTCTTTATAATAGGAAAAATGTTTTCGCTGTTGATGGATAAATTGCCGGCTTTTGTGCTCATGTTTCAACACTCCTTTATTTTTTTCTTTATGAGGCGTCATGTCCTGCGCCGTGTTCTGAGTGATAGTTTAGTACGTTTAAGAAAAAATGTCAATAAAAAATTAGCACTCATTTTGATTGAGTGCTAGTAATTTATGAAAATTTAATAATTACAGATGTTCTGCACAGCGGTCAGGCTTCTTCAAAGATGATTGCATTATGCTTCAGCAGGCGTTTCACCATGCTGTCCCATTCCTGTTCCAGGGATTTATCCATAGTAAAGGTCTTCAGAGAAGTGCCGGTAACAAGGGTCAGCGCTCCCTTATCATAGCGTATGTTAAGAAACAGCCCGTCCACATCTGCCGGCGTAAAGGAGGTGGATGCTGCGGCCAGCATCTTCTCCACATTCTGTGAGGAAAGCCGGAATATGATTTTGAACGACAGCGGCAGCCTGCTTCCCTTTATCAGCTGATAGCACTGCGGCCTTAAGGTTTTCCAGTCCGTCCACACAGGGTCCCGAAGCTGCTCTTTTTCCTCGGAGGAATAGAAGTCGGCTTTGACATGCCCGTCAATCATAAAGGTACAATATGTAGTGAAAGAAGCTTCACTGACCAGAAAATAATCAAAAGCCTCGTGAACAAAAAGCTGTGAAGTCATCGTTTTCACATCCGGCAGCCGTAAAGCGATCATGGTTTTATGCCTCCTGAAGTATTTATATCGAATCTGTCTGATAACTATTCTACCATAGAAATACGGATAAAGCAGTAGTTTTATGGGAAGTTTCATGGTAGAATAACAGAGAATGTGTTACTGTTCAGGGTTGTCGTAAACCTACCGCGAATGACAGGGCAGAGTATGGTCCTCATAGGGACGCGCTCTCGCTCCGTGAAGCGCGCAGATCGTCACCAACCGCCAGGTTGAT
>OGGQ01002763.1_pt1 | contig 18063 bp, 14 predicted proteins | sample 1571191 | NCBI WGS metagenome assembly OGGQ01 (sample SAMEA2582061, study PRJEB24529) | metagenome | biome: Human gut stool | place: China | collected 2011
TCCGAATCGGCCAAGCAGTTCTACGAGATGTGCGTCATCGATCCGCGCTTCGCCAAGGCGCACCGCGAGGGCGATATCCACATTCACGACATGGACTTCTACACGCTGACCACCACCTGCTGCCAGATTGAGCTGCGGAAGCTCTTCAAGGGCGGCTTCTCCACCGGCCACGGCGTGCTGCGCGAGCCCAACGACATCTCCAGCTACGCCGCGCTTGCCTGCATCGCCATCCAGTCCAACCAGAACGACCAGCACGGCGGCCAGTCGGTGTGCGACTTCGACTACGGTCTGGCCGTGGGCGTCGGCAAGACGTTCCGTCGTCTGTTCAAGAAGCATGTCGCCGAGGCGGTCGACCTTCTGACCGACATCGCCGACGATCGCTCTTTCGCTGAGAATCTGCTTGCCCGTGTGGAAAGCGAGACCGGCACGGTTGCCAGCCTCGAGATGGATCCGGAGTTCCGCGCTGCCGTGGTGGCCGGGCTCGTTGAGGGCGGCGTCGATGCCGCTACGGCCGAGCGCGTGGTGGCCTACGCCGAGAAGAACGCCTCCCGCGACACCGACCGCCAGACCTTCCAGGCCATGGAGGCGCTGGTGCACAACTTGAACACCATGCATTCCCGCGCCGGTGCGCAGACGCCGTTCAGCTCGGTGAACTACGGCATGGACACCTCCCCCGAGGGCCGCATGGTCATCAAGAACATGCTGCTGGCCACGGAAGAGGGCCTGGGCTCCGGCGAGACGCCCATCTTCCCGGTGCAGATCTTCCGCGTGAAGGAGGGTGTGAACTACAATCCGGAGGATCCGAACTACGATCTGTTCAAGCTGGCCATGCACTGCTCCGCCAAGCGCCTGTTCCCGAACTTCTCCTTCCTGGATGCCCCGTTCAACGCCCAGTACTACAAGGGCACGCCGGAAACCGAGATCGCCTACATGGGCTGCCGCACCCGCGTTATGGGCAACGTGTACGATCCCGATCGCGAGGTGACGCCCGGCCGCGGCAACCTGTCCTTCACGTCTATCAACCTGCCCCGTCTGGCCATTCGCGCCAAGGGCGACATCGACCTGTTCTTCGACCTGCTCGACTCCAAGCTGCAGCTGGTGACTGCCCAGCTGGATGAGCGCTTCGAGATTCAGGCGCGCAAGAAGGTGTACAACGCGCCGTTCCTCATGGGCCAGGGCGTTTGGATCGATTCCGAGAAACTCTCGCCCACCGACGAGCAGCGCGAGGTGCTGAAGCACGGCACGCTGACCACCGGCTTCATCGGTCTGGCCGAGTGCCTGGTGGCGCTTACCGGCCAGCATCACGGCCAGTCGGCCGAGGCCCAGCGTCTGGGTCTGGAGATCGTCGGCCATATGCGCTCCTACTGCGACCGCGTGTCGAAGGAGCGCGGCATGAACTACACGCTCATCGCCACGCCGGCCGAGGGCCTTTCCGGCCGCTTCGTTCGCATCGATCGCGCCCGCTACGGCGTTATCCCTGGCGTGACCGACCGCGACTACTACACCAACGGCTTCCACGTGCCGGTGTACTTCGATATCTCCGCCTACGACAAGATCGCCCTGGAGGCGCCCTACCACGCGCTCACCAACGGCGGCCACATCAGCTACATCGAGCTGGACGGCGATCCGTCCGATAACCTGGAGGCCTTCGAGAGCGTCATCCGCTACATGAAGGACTGCGGCATGGGCTACGGTTCGGTGAACCATCCGGTTGACCGTGATCCGGTGTGCGGCTACAACGGCATCATCGAGGACGTTTGCCCCAAGTGCGGCCGCACCGAGGACGAGCACAACCAGCCCTTCGAGCGCATTCGCCGCATCACGGGCTATTTGGTGGGCACGCTCGACCGCTTCAACGACGCCAAGCGCGCCGAAGAGCACGACCGCGTGAAGCACGACGTGCCGACAGCCGAGTAGAGCATCGCGCCTCTGAGCACCCGAGCACACCGAGGGCCGTCCCTGCGACGGCCCTTTTTTTGTTTCGGGTTTCAATGTCATGTTCAAGCCATTCGGCAAGTAGGGTGCAAGGACGCTCTTCCACGGGCCTGTCGTATAATGGGGCCGCGATGGAAAGGAGGTGTGGCGTGCTGTATCAGTTGATGAACAAGGACAAGGTGGTGGCCACCTACGAGGAAGAGAAAAGGCTGGATGACTATCGGTATACCGAGATCGAGCGCCTTGATGGCTATGTGCCCTATGGCTTCGTAGACATCAACGACTGGATCGACGGTCGTCAGATCGCCAAACACCGCACGTCCATCGAGAGGCTCATGCGCGAACTGGGCCTTACCACGCGTCACGACTTTATCTCCATGGCGCGTTGCCTTGCGCTCACCGATACCTTTTGGATGAAGCGCGCCGACGAGGATATCTCTTGGAACGACGTGTCGCTGTATCGCAATCCTTTCGACGACGTTATCGCTCGCATTGCCTTCGACGGCACCGGTATGTACGGCCGACAGAACTCTCCCACGTCTCCCGAGTTCGCCACCTCGGGCTCCTTCGCCAAGTGCTGGGTGCGCGAGGGCGACCAGGTATCGTTGCTCAAGCGCGGGTCCGAAGGCTACGCCAACGCGGGATTCGAGCCCTATTCGGAAGTGCTGGCCGCAGAGGTGTTGCAGGCAACGTCAATCGACCATGTGCCCTATACCATCGAGAATTTCCATGGCAAACTTGCGAGCAAGTGTCCCCTGTTTACTTCGGAAAAGGTGGGATTTGTGTCGGCCCATCGGTTCTTTGAGGGTCCTTTTGATGCGGAAGACGTGCTTGCCTTCTGCGACGCGCACGGCGGCGACGAATCGTTCCGTGAAATGATCGTTATGGATGCGGTTATGGCAAACGTCGATCGCCATGCGGGTAACTACGGGTTTCTGGTCGATAACGACACGGGCGAGATTCTGCGCATGGCGCCGCTGTTCGATCAGAACATGGCTTGTCTTCCCATGATGATGGAGCATGACGATTTCGACGAGTACCTCAGCATGATCGGCCCGAAGATTGGTGCGTCGTTCGTCAGCATCGCCCGGGCGCTCGTCACCTCGGATATCCGCGCGAAGCTGGTGGCTCTGAAAGACTTCGAGTACACCGACCCGGGCATGGGCTACCCTGCTTGGAAGCTCGCGGCTGTCAATCGCTGCAAAGATCGCATGATCGCCGACATCCTGGCATAGTCGCAAGTATTGCGGCCGCAAATGCCACTTCGACCCCGCTTTGGTAAGGCCGACTGGGGACGGTCTGCCATACCTGCCCTCAACTGGCATTTTTCTGCCACTTCAGGCCCAAAATGGCAGAGGCGTCCCGCGCCTGTCGACCATTTCTGCCCTCAACTGGCATTTACTCGGGAAAACCGGAAAACGGTATTCGCGAAGACGGCAACGGAAGGGTTTTCAGCGTGTTGTTCGGGCGCGTTTCTTGCGGAAGGTGATGGCAGCCAGGGCGAAGAAAAGGGCGAGAAACCCCCAGAGCGCGGCCAGATCGAACCCTACGGCGGCAAGATCGGCGCCGCGCAGCATGACGGCTCGCAGGGCGTCCACGCCATAGGTCACGGGCATAAAGCTGCTTAGGGCTGCGAGCCAGTCGGGCGCGCCGGAAAGGTCGAACAGCCCGCACAGCAGAATTTGCGGCACAACGAAGAGCAAAATGAGTTGGATGACCTGGAACGGCGTAGCGGCCAGCCCCGACACCAGAAGGCCGAGCGCCACCGACACCATGGCCATCGTGATGCACGTGAACACGACGAGCCACAAATTGCCCTCGTTGGGAAATCCGATGAACGTGAGTGCCACCCACAGGATGATGGCCGATTGCACGCAGGCCAGAATTCCGAAGGCAAGCGTGTAGCCGCCGAGAATCTGCCCTGCGTTCACCGGCGTGGCGAGAAAGCGCGTCATAGTGCCACCCATGCGCTCGGTGACGAGTGACATACCGCTGGTGATGAAGGTGAACACGAACAGGAAAATGCCGATGAACACCGGTCCGTAGAAATCGAACATCCGCCAGTTCTCGTTGCCATGCAAGTAGGCGGTCTCCATGTCCTCAATGGGCAGGTAATCGCTCACGTCCATCGAGAAGCCTTCGGCGGAAAGTGTCTCGGCGGCATCGTCGTCGAAGAGGCCTCCCAGCGCCTCGGCGAGTCCTGCGCGAGCTTCGGCGGGCATCGAGATCATCATGCCTGTGAGCGCCGTTTGGGCCTCTTCGCGTTGCCGGGCCGCCTCTTCGATGGCGTCTTCTACTTCTGCTCGTTTGTCGGCGACGGCCGCTTCCATCTCTTCGGCCGCGTCTCCGCGCAACTCGCCCAAGGCTTCGGCGCAGACGGCGAGCACTGCCGCCGACTTCGTGGAATCGGTGCCCTCCAGCTCTACTTTCAGGGTGTGCTCACCTTCCATGGAAAGCACGGCTGCCACGTCGTTGTCGGCGAGCAGCGCGCTCGCCTCATCGGCATCCGTCTCAGTTATGCGCGCATCGGTCTGCTCGAGTTGCGCTTGGAACTCAGCAGGCAAGTCCACGGTGGCGATTTTGGGCCCCACGGTGTCGGCGCCGAGAATGACCGACAGCAGCCACAGCACCACGAGGGGCGCCACGAACAGCAGCGCCAGCGTGCGCTTGTCCAGCGCGAACTGCGTGAGAATGCGGCGAACGATGGCGAACACGCTAGTCATGGCGCGGCTCCTTCCTGCCAAGGGGCTGCGAGGCCTCTGGTTTCGCAGCCGTATCCACTGCCTCCGATTCTTCCAACGCCAGAAAGGCCTCTTCCAAGGTGCTCGTGCCCGTGCGGGCCAGGATATCTGCCGGCGGGGCATCGGCGATCAGTCGTCCTTCGCGAATCATGGCGATGCGGGCGCAGCGCTCCGCTTCGCCCATGACGTGGGTGGTCACCACAATGGCGCACCCTTGGGCGGCCAGCGCTTCCAGATGATTCCAAATATAGCGGCGATGCTCCGGGTCGAGCCCCACGGTGGGCTCGTCCAGTACAAGTACTGAGGGCTCGTGCACCAGAGCTACCGCCAGGGAGAGCCGTCGTTTCATGCCGCCCGAGTAGTCGTGCACGAGTTTCTTGCGATGCGCGTCCAAGCGCACGAAGGCGAATAGCTCGTCCATGCGGCGTGCGAGGCGCTCGCCCTTCACGCCATAGAGCGCCGCGAAGAAGCGCAGGTTCTCTTCGGCGGTTATGTCCTCGTACAGCGCGTCGTCCTGGGGCATGAATCCGATGCGCGCCCGCGCCGTGCGGAAAGGAGCGACCTCGCTCAGCACGCGCACGGAGCCAGAGGTGGGCACGTCCACACCCATGACGAGGTTCACGAGCGTCGTCTTGCCGCAGCCCGAGGGCCCCAGAAGGCAGAGAATATCGCCCGCCGACACGGAAAGCGAGATGTCTTTCAGCACGAGGGGAGCATCGCGGCGCCGCGGGCCGAGGCGCCCGTAGCGGAACTGGACGCAATCGATGGCGATGGCCGGGGTGTCTGCGTTCATGGCTGAGCTCCTTTCGCGGCGCGGGTCTTCCGGCTATGATGGTAATCCAACAGAGTGTCGGGAAAAACCAGCAATGCGCGACGCTCTGTCGGATTGTCGCTCGTAAGAAGGAGGTCAGGTGTGGGTCGTCCCCGGAAAGATGGAGCAACCCAAAAGGTGCGCGAGCGTTTGATTTCTGCCATGGCCGATCGGCTGATTCGCGAGCCAGTGGATGCCGTGACGGTGACTTCGCTCATAAAAGAAGTGGGCTGCAATCGTAGCACGTTCTACTACTATTTTGCCGATACCGAACAGCTGGCCGAAGCGGCGCTTGATGCGGTGGTGCCTGTGGAAATTCCTCAGGCACTGCTCTCGTTCGTCCGACAGGGCGCAACCTTGCGTAAAGCGATGCTTGCGGGGCAGGGCAACGATTTCGGCGAAAGCAGTACGATTGGCGCCGAACTTGATGGGAGAGGTATGGATACTGAGAGGGAAACGGTCGACGGTCCGAACATTCCCGATCTGGTGCAACGTAACTCCCAGGGCATCGATACGCTGTGCGCGGTGCTGAACGGCCCGAATGCGGCGCTCGCGCAGAGGCGGGTGAAGCAGCGTCTTCTGGAAGATGTGCTGCCCGACCTGGACGTAAGCCTGCCAGCAAACGACGACGATCCGACGTTCCGCATCGTCTTCGAATATGCGACGGGCGGCCTTCTGGCGCTCATGGCCTACCGCGCCGAAACGGATTTCGCCTATCCCGTCGAGACGTTCCTGCAATGTCTCGCCCCCGAAGTCCCCGCCGCCCTGTTCGCCGTCCTCTCGGAAAAGCGACCAACCTTCACACCTCTTGAAAAAGAAAGGTTAGTGCAGTAACCTTTCTTTTCTGCAACGAAAAAGAAAGGTTACGAGCATGGGGGTTTATCTCAACTGCTTTTGGCAGCCCGACAGTGGAGGCATGAACAAGGCCGAGCGCATGGGAGGCCCGTACCATCCGTACCTTCCCGACACACTTGCCGACTACGAGCTTCTTCTCAGCCCCTCCTGCGCAAGCGCGGTGGCGGATGCCCAGGAGGCTCTGGCGAGGCTTGAGCTTTCGGGCTCGCGCATCGATACCGAGCCGTTGGCGCGCATGATGCTGCGGGCCGAGGCCGTCTCTTCCTCGCGCATCGAGGGTCTTGAGATGCCGGCGGGTAAACTTTTGGAATACGAGGAGCTCGACCGCCTCGGCGTCGATCATCGCCTTGATGGTACGGAGGCCCAGATTCTCGGCAATCTTCATACGCTCGTCGATGGTCTGGCGCGGGCGGTGGCGGGCTCTCCGCTCACGGTCGAGGAGGTGTGCGAGCTCAATCGTGTGCTTCTGACCGGCACGCGTCTCGCAGAGAGGGGAGGGGTCATCCGCGCCGAACAGAACTGGATCGGCGGCAATCGCGTCAACCCGGTCGGCGCCGCCTACGTGCCCCCCTCTCCCGATGCCGTGCCGGCTCTTATGGAAGACCTCGTCGCCTTCGCCAATCACAGCGAGCTCCCTCCCATCGCCACCGCTGCCATAGCTCATGCTCAGCTTGAGACCATTCACCCCTTTGCGGACGGCAACGGACGTGCGGGCAGGGCGCTTGTTCACCTTATTTTGAAGAAGGGTGGCACGACGCGCGTCACCGTGCCGCCGATATCGCTGCTGTTGGCCACCGACCGCGAGCGCTACGTCGCCAATCTCGCCGCCTTCCGCTTCGAAGGCGATGACGAGACCAAGCGGCGCGAGGCGGTGAACGGGTGGGTGGAGTACTTCGCTCGGACGACCTGCGAGGCCTGCTCCCGCGCCTCCGCGTTTGAGGAAACGTTGCTCGCTATCAGGGAGGGATGGCGCGCGAAGGTGCCGTTTCGCGAGGGATCGGCGGGCGCCCAGCTTCTCGACATCCTCTTAGGAACGCCGGTCATCAGCATCAAGACCGCCCAAGATCTCACGGGAAAGAGCTACCCGGCGGCCCGCATGGCCGTGGGTGAGCTCGCCGCGGCTGGAATTCTGAGGCAGAACGCGAAGAACCGCAAGAGCGGTATATTCGTGGCAGGGGACGTCGTGGAGGCCTTCAACGCCTACGAGCGCTCGCTGGCCACCATCTCGGGTGACACCGCAGCGGAGAAGCCGAAAAGGCCTGTGCCTCAAAGGGATGCGCGGATGTCCAAGGGCTACTGAGCAGATACTGGTTGATGAAACCGGAGCCGAGCCTCGCGGGAGTGGCGTCCATGGGTGCACTGTTCGGCTGCTCCTCGGGCGAGCCAAGTTCGGTGGCCATGGCTGCCACCGGTGAAGGCGGGGCGCAAGGAGGCTCTGCGGCCATGGTGCCGAAGTACGTGTTCCTCTTCATCGGCGACGGCATGAGCTACCCGCAGATTCAGGCGACGGCCTACTGCAACGGTGCCCAGCAGAGAGGGGAAGAATCGACCATCGAGCGCGTGAGCTTCATGGACTTCCCGGTCATCGGTTCCCAGTACACCTACGATAGCACCTCGTTCTGCCCTGATTCCGCCTCCACGGCCACCTCCATTGCCTCTGGGCGCAAGACGGCCAGCGGGGTCATCAACGTGTCGCCGGACGCTTCCGAGCGCTTCGAGACCATCGCCGAGAAACTGAAGCGCCAGCTCGGCTACAAGGTAGGCGTGCTCACCAGCGTGAATTTGAACCACGCGACGCCGGCGGCCTTCTACGCCCATCAGCAGTCGCGCAAGAACTATTGCGAGATTGGCCAGGAGCTTATTGCGAGCGGGTTCGACTACTTCGCCGGTGGCGGCCTGCTCAACCCCACGGGCGCCAGCGATAACCGCATCGATCTGTACGAGCCGGCGCGCGATGCCGGCTACGAGGTAGCGCGCACCTACGACGAGGGCGCCGCGCAAGTGGCTGAGGCCGAGACGGGTAGCCTGATGCTCACTGCCTGCGAGGACGAGCAGCTGCGCGAGGCCTACGAGCGAACTGTGGCCGTCGGCGCCGGCGATCAGGAGGACATGACCCAGGAGGAATACGTCCACTACGGCACCTACGAGCCCTTTACCGTAACGCTCACGCACCTGCTCAACCGCAAGTCGGGCGTCGATTTCTCTACCTGCGCCCATTCGGGTCTCACCGTGCCCGTATTCGCCCTAGGCGCCGGTGCCGAAGTTTTCGATGGCTTCTACGACAATACCGAGATCTACGCGAAGCTAGCCGCGCTGACTGGCGTCGCTTAGGTTGTTCTGTCACCCTTCATCTGTTTTCTCCTCTCTGTCCGGCCGGAGCGCGTCCCCTCCCAAGCGCTCCGGCCTTCTTGTGCTGAGTCGCACGATTAAGTAACTTTCTGGCATATGAAAAGCGCCTGAATGACCGGAGGGATGCCAAAGGTGCCTGAAGCGCGCGGGAGACTGCCAGGGCAGCTGCTCGGAGCAGCCATTGCCATACGAGTCAAATGACAGTCAAGCAAGCGCTTCGGGCGTTCGGCGCTGGGGTTTTACCAAAACTTTTCGGAACTGACGGTGGCTCTTTACGGATGTTGCTCAGTTCTTTTACGGAGCGGGGCCATCATGAATGCACGGAAGCGACGTTCCCTTGTGGGTCGCTTTCGCGAGTTGAATGGCCCTTGCGGGCGGTGGTTCTGGGATGCCGACCCGCGCGTTTGAAAGGAACGACGACATGAAAGCATCTTCGGTATCTTCTCGTTTGCCGCGGCGGTTGCGGCAGCTGGCGGCGCTTGTTGGGGCGGCGGCTCTGTGCGGGGCGCTGGCAGTGGCGCTTGCGGGTTGCGCGGGCGCATCGGCCGGCGATACGGCTGCAGCGGGCGACTCGGCCAGCGCATCTGGCGGCAGCGGCGCATCCGCCAACGCTCCCATCTCGGTGTACTCCCGCGAGGACGGCTCCGGCACCCGCGGCGCCTTCGTTGAGCTGTTCGGCATCGAGCAGAAGGACGCCAACGGCGACAAGGTGGACATGACCACGTCCGCAGCTGCCATCACCAACTCCACGGCGGTCATGATGACGTCGGTGGCCGGCGACCCCAACGCCATCGGTTATATCTCCTTGGGCTCGCTGGACGACACGGTGAAGGCGGTGTCCATCGATGGCGTCGCGCCCACCGCCGCGGCCGTGAAGGACGGCTCCTATGCCATCGCGCGTCCCTTCAACATCGTGACGAAGGGCGAGCTTGCCGCGCCGGCCGCCGACTTCCTCGCGTTCATCATGAGCGCTGAGGGGCAGGCCGTGGTGAGCGACAACAACTACATCGCCATCGACGATGCGGCCGCCCCCTTCGCTTCCAACGGCGCCAGTGGGAAGGTGGTTGTGGCCGGATCCTCCTCGGTCACGCCGGTCATGGAGAAGCTGGCCGAGGCCTTCCAGTCGGCTAATCCCCAGGTGACCGTGGAAGTGCAGCAGTCCGATTCCACCACGGGCGTGAACATGGCGCTCGATGGCACCTGTGACATCGGCATGGCTTCCCGCGACCTGAAGGACTCCGAGACCGGCGCCGGCGCTGAGAGCACGGCCATCGCCCTGGATGGCATCGCGGTCATCGTGGCTCCTTCTTCCTCGGTGAACGACCTGACGAGCCAGCAGGTGTGCGACATCTATACCGGCGCGGCTACCAGCTGGGCCGACGTCGCCTAAGCGGGATCGACTATGCTGTTCTCCCTGCTGAACGTGCCGCCAGCAAGTGCATCGACGGCCGCCGGAGCCGGCGCAGGTCTCGCAGCCGCCGGTGCCCCTGCGGCCGCCCGCGTGCCCAAGCGCCGCCCGCGTGCCCTACGCGAAGCGGCCGCCCGCGCCCTGTTCGCCGCAGCGGCGGCCCTCTCCATCGCCGCCGTGGCGCTGATCTGCCTGTTTCTGCTGGCCAACGGCGTGCCGGCCATGGCCGAGATCGGGCTGCCGGAATTCCTCTTCGGCACCACGTGGCGCCCAGCCAACGACCTCTACGGCATCTTCCCCATGATCGTAGGCAGCCTGTACGTGACAGCCGGTGCCATGATCGTGGGCGTGCCGGGCGGCCTGCTCACGGCGTTGTACCTCTCGCGGTTCGCTCGCGGCCGCACGGGCTCCTTCCTGCGCAGCGGCGTGGAGCTGCTGGCTGGCATTCCATCGGTGGTCTACGGCTTCTTCGGGCTGGTCATCATCGTGCCCTTCGTGCGTCTGCTCGGGCCGGGTACGGGGCTTTCGGTGCTGGCGGCCAGCCTTATTTTGGGCATTATGATCCTGCCCACCGTCATCACCGTGGCCCAAAGCGCTTTGGATGCCGTGCCCTCCCGCTACTACGAGGGTGCCCTGGCCCTCGGCGTCGATCACGAGCACGCCGTGTTCAAGGTGGTGGCTCCGGCGGCCGCCTCCGGCATCATGGCCGCCATCGTGCTGGGGCTGGGACGGGCCATCGGCGAGACCATGGCCGTGGTCATGGTGGCCGGAAACATGCCCATCATTCCCGACTCGCTGCTGTCTGGCGTGCGCACCATGACGGCCAACATCGTGTTGGAAATGGGCTACGCCGCCGACCTGCACCGCGAGGCCCTCATCGCCACCGGCGTGGTTCTGTTCGTGTTTATCCTGCTGATCACGATGCTGCTCAACGTTATTCGGAAGAGAGGTGAGGCGCGATGAGCGATGGCTTCAACCTGCGCTTGCGTCGCCCGCGGCCCTCGGTGGTCGCCTGCTCGCCGACCTTGGGAGCCCTGGGTGCCGTCAATCTGATGCCCGCTTGCTTCGCCAAGGAAGATGCCTTGGAGGCCCGCATCGCCCGCTCGTCCCGTCGGCGCCGCGCGGTGTCGGTGCTGCTGCGCTGGCTCACCTACCTCGCCGCAGCGGTAACCGCCGCCGTGCTGCTGTTCGTGGTGGGCTACATCCTGGTGCGAGGCGTGCCCGCGCTTACCCCCGACCTGTTCCAGTGGGAATACACCTCCGAGAATGTGTCGCTTCTGCCGGCGCTTGCCTCGACGGTCATCATGGCGCTGCTGGCTTTGGCGCTGGCGGTGCCCGTGGGTGTCGGCGCAGCCATCTACCTGGTGGAGTACGCCCGCCGCGGCAGCCGCTTCGTGCGCCTGGTGCGCGTGACCGCCGAGACGCTGCAGGGCATTCCCTCCATCATCTACGGCCTGTTCGGCATGCTGTTCTTCGTGACGGCTTGCGGCTGGGGCCTCTCGCTGCTGTCCGGTGCCTGCACTCTGGCCATCATGGTGCTGCCGGTCATCATGCGCACCACCGAGGAGGCGCTCATGGCGGTGCCCGATTCCTACCGCGAGGGCGGCTTCGGCCTCGGCGCCGGGCGGTTACGCACGGTGGCCCGCTGCGTGCTGCCCTCGGCGGTGCCCGGCATCCTGGGCGGCGTTATTTTGGCCCTCGGCCGTTGCGTGGGCGAGGTGGCGGCCTTGCTGTTCACCGCCGGCACCGTGGCCCAAATCCCCGACTTCGCCGGCCAGGGCATCTTCGCCCTCTTCGACTCCTGCCGCACCCTGGCCGTGCACATGTACACCCTGGCCTGCGAGGGCCTGCACGTGAACGAGGCCTACGCCACCTCGGTGGTGCTGCTGATCCTCGTTCTTCTGCTGAACGCCGCCATGCGCGTGGTGGCACAGAAAATGGAAGTGAGCAAGAAATGACGAGCTTTTTGAAAGAACTCGCGAAAGAGACGAGCGTCCCCGCGGCAGCTGAGGTTCCAGAGGCCGCACCCGCTCCTGCGAAGATGGCCGTCGAGCACCTGAACCTGTTCTACGGCGACTTCCAAGGTCTGCGCGATATCAACCTCACCTTCCCAGAAAACCAGGTGACGGCGCTCATCGGCCCCTCCGGTTGCGGCAAATCCACGCTGCTGAAGACGCTGAACCGCATGAACGATCTGGTGGAGGGCTGCCGCGTGGAAGGCTCGGTGCTTCTGGACGGAGCCGATGCCTACCGCACCCTGGATGCCACCGACCTGCGCCGACGCGTGGGCATGGTGTTCCAGCAGCCGAACCCCTTCCCTATGAGCATCTACGACAATGTTGCCTTCGGTCCCCGCAGCCATGGGGTGCGCGCCAAGGCCGATCTGGACATCATTGTAGAGGAGTCGCTGCGCGCGGCCGCCATCTGGGACGAGCTGAAAGATCGCCTGAAAAAGAACGCGCTCGGCCTGTCCGGCGGCCAGCAGCAGCGCCTGTGCATCGCTCGCGCCCTGGCCGTGCAGCCCGAGGTACTGCTGCTTGACGAATCCACGAGCGCTTTGGACCCCATTTCCACGGCGAAGATTGAGGAGCTCATCGGCCAGCTGAAGGAGCGCTACACGGTGATTATGGTGACCCACAACATGCTGCAGGCCCTGCGCATCTCCGACAAGACGGCGTTCTTCCTGCTGGGCGAGGTGGTGGAAGCCGGCGACACCGACACCATCTTCTCCGCCCCCACCGACCCCCGCACCGCCGATTACGTCGCTGGCCGTTTTGGGTAGCGGCATTTCCGTTTCCGTAGGGGCTGACCTTGGTCAGCCCTCGCGGGTGGGTTGCGTCCGCATGGCAAAAGAGGGGCGACCAAGGTCGCCCCCTACGGAGGGTTGGGCTTAACGGTCGGTAGCGCCGCACGATTTTACTTTCATTTTACGTGGCTCTTACGGCGGCTGCTCAATGGGGCTTCATACTCCTTTCCTGCTGAGACGAGCGCGGGCCGCAAGGGTGCGACCCGTCAACGAACGCGGCTCGCAAGGGGCGGGTCGCCGTGAGAAGGAGACGCATAGGTGGAAGAACTGCTGCAAATCGGGCTGGGACTGTTCGGCGGTCTGGCCCTGTTCCTGTACGGCATGAACCTCATGAGCAGCAACCTGCAGGAGGCGGCTGGCGAACGCATGCGTGCCATTCTGGCCGCCGTGACGAAGAACCCCTTTTTCGGCGTTCTGGCCGGTGCACTGGCCACGGCGGTGCTGCAAAGCTCCAGCGCCACCACGGTCATGGCCATCGGTTTCGTGGCGGCTGGTCTCATGGGGCTGCGTCAGGCCATCCCCATCATCATGGGCGCGAACATCGGCACCACCATCACGGCGCAGATCATTGCCTTCAAACTGTCCGATTACGTGCTCGGCATCGTGCTCGTGGGCTTTCTCATCATGCAGCTCGCCAAGCAGGGACAGATGAAGTACGTCGGCACCGCCGTCTTCGGCTTCGGACTTTTGTTCCTCGGCATCGACACCATGGGCGCTGTCATGAAGCCCTTGGCCGAGAACCCCGTGTTCACCGACCTGATTGCCCAGGTGACGGGCGTGCCGGTGCTCGGCGTTTTGGTGGGCACCCTCATGACGCTCGTGGTGCAAAGCTCCAGCGCCACCATCGCCGTGCTGCAGAACTTCGCTTCCACGCCGGGCGCCGATGGAGCGAGCATCATAGGCCTCGACGGCGCCATCCCCATCCTTCTCGGCGACAACCTGGGCACCACCATCACGGCGCTGCTCGCCGCCATCGGCCAGTCTCGCGACGCCAAGCGCGTGGCCCTGTCCCACTGCATCTTCAACCTATCGGGCTGCCTCTTGTTCGTGTGGCTCATCGGGCCCTTCGCCTCGGTGGTGGCGGCCATTCCCCCGGCCGGCCCCGAGGTGGAAGTTATCGCCCGGCAGATCGCCAACGCCCACACGCTGTTCAACGTGACCATGACCGCTTTGTGGCTACCTCTTGTTTCCGTGATGGTGAAGATTGTCATGGCGATTCTCCCCGAGAAGCCGCGTCGACCGCGCGACCCGCTGGTGGACACCCTGGAGACGCCGCTGGCCCCCGACGCAGCGGCCGCCTAAGCTGCCCTTGCGACCGACGGCGCTACCCCGCACCGTCGGTCGCTTTCGCGCTGGTTTCCGGTTGCGCGGAGGTGTCGCTGGGGCGGCACTGGGTGGCACTGAGGCGGCACTGGGACGGCACTGCCTGTTCGGCCGGCCCCACGGCTCTTTGACGCCTTGCCGCCCATCTCTGCGTCGCGCGGCTGTTGCGCTACAATGACCGCGCACCTGTTCCAGAAAGGATTCCCATGAGCAAAGCCCCGCTCATCTATTACGTGGAAGACGACGAGCATATCCGCGACCTGACTGCCTATGCGCTGCATCAAGCGGGTATGGAAGTGCGTGCGTTCCACGATGGCGACGGTCTTGTTGAGCGGTGCGCGGTCGAGCCGCCCGATGCGGTGCTGCTGGACATTATGCTGCCCGGCGACGACGGCCTCGTTCTGCTGCAGGCCCTGCGCGGCAATGCGGCGACGGAGAACCTTCCCGTCATGATGCTCACGGCCAAGGGCACCGAGTTCGACAAAGTAGTGGGGCTCGATGCCGGCGCCGACGACTACCTGGCGAAACCCTTCGGCATGATGGAACTCATCTCGCGAGTGAACGCGCTGCTGCGGCGCGCGAGCCGTCCGAGCCAAGGCACTGCAGAAGGGGTGGCGGAACCCAGTGACCTTATGGCCGTCGGCGCGATCAAGCTGTCGCCGTCCGCCCGCACCGTGGTGGCGAATGGCCGGGAAGTCAACCTCACACGCAAGGAGTTCGACCTTCTGCGCACGCTCATGGAGAACAAGGGTCGTGTGCTTACCCGCGAGCAGCTGCTCGAGCAGGTGTGGGGCGTAAGCTTCGTCGGCGAGACGCGCACGGTGGACATGCACGTGAAGACGCTTCGCCGCAAGCTGGCCGAAGCGGCCCCCGGTTCCGAAGAAGCCGTCGCCACCGTGCGCGGCGTGGGCTATCGCTTGAAGAAGAGCGCCTCATGAGTGCCACCAACGCCTCACGCAACGGCTGCGAGGCCGAAGCTGCTGAAGTGCCGGTAGCCGCTCCTGAGGTAGAGGCCGACAAGCCGGCGCGCTCGAGATCGGCCCTCGCGCGCAACGAAGAGCTGGCTCGCGCCGAGAAGATGCGCCGCGAATTCTCGGCCAACGTCTCCCATGAGATGAAAACGCCCCTGCAGGTGATCTCCGGCTATGCAGAGCTGATGGCCAACGGCCTGGTGCCCCCTGAGGACGTGCCGCGTTTCGCGCAGCTCATCTACGAGGAGTCCCAAGCCATGCGCGCGCTCATCGACGATGTGCTTATTCTTTCGCGTCTCGACGAGATGGCGCCGGGCGACAACGAAACCGAGGCAGTGAATCTGGAAGAGGTGGCCAGTCGGGTGGTGGGGCGCTTGACCAAGCTGGCCGCCGATGCGGGAGTGACCGTTGGCCTCAAGGCCGAACCGGTCATCATTCGGGGCAATGAAACCCTGCTCAAGCAGATGATCTACAACTTGGTCGAGAACGCCATCCGCTACAATCGCGAAAATGGTCGCGTGTTCGTGGAGGTGTACGCGGAGGACGTTGTCGGTGCGGAGGATGCGTCTGGTAGGGGGTTCGTGCACGGTGTTGTGCCGGGCGAAGGCGATGCTGAGGAGGGGGTCAAGGCGGCTGCTTCGGTGCGCATGGGCGTCATCCGCGTGAACGACACGGGCGCGGGTATTCCCGCCGACAAGCTGGAGAAAATCTTCGAGCGCTTCTATCGCTTGGAGAAAAGTCGCTCCAAAGAGCTGGGCGGCACGGGGCTGGGCCTTGCCATCGTTAAGCATGCCGCTCTCTACCACGGCGGCGAGGTGTCCGTGGAGAGCGAAGAAGACGTCGGCACCCGTTTCACCGTGCGGCTACCCATCGGATGACAAAGATTTCCAAAAAAGTGGTGACCAAAAACGCGAAAACTTTTGTCGGTCATGGCTCCAAAAGGTGCTCGCCTACCAGTTGGAGGGCTTTTCCAGCGAGAACGAGGTGGGCTGCCATTCCACGATAGAGCCGGTGCGTCGGGTGGCTGGCACATCGATCAGGCGCTGGTTGGAGGAGCCGCACCACTTCAGCTCAAGGGACTTGCGCGACTCCACGAAGGGGCCATCTACGAGCACGTCGATGGAATCCAGCAGGTCTCCCACGGCCAAGTCGTCGGCGATGTCGGCGAGAGTCCCACTGACCATCGCTTCCTCAGGGTTCTCGTGGAGTGCCTCGCCGCCGAGTGCCCCGATCCGGCGATCGCGCTCGGCGCGGGCTTTGTCGGCTCGTTTCGCCAGATCTTCATAGAGGTAACCGGAATAACTCCAGACTCCGTAACCATTGCGCTTCAGCTCGGCAGCCAAGGCTGCGCAGGCCTTCGGCTGTTCGAAGGGCTCGCCACCGGAAAGGGTGACGTCGTGCGCGAGGCCGTTGGCCCGAATATCGGCCAGAAGGGCCGCGAGGGTCGTTTCAGTGCCGCCCTCGGCTGGCTGGCTTTCGGGGTTGTGGCAGCCGGGGCAATGGTGCGAGCACCCCTGCACGAACACGGCGTAGCGCAGGCCGGGGCCGTCCACGATGGAGTCGGGCACGGTGCCGTACAGCGAGATGGTGATGTTTTCGAAGTCGTTTTCCATAGCCGCCATTGTAGCGCACTCCGACTCGCCTAACCGTCGACCGCGCCTCTGTCATAAAGTTGGCACGAGTGCTCCTTCAAGCAGCGATGGTGGGCAACGTTTATCCAACAGCTTATGTTGTGCCGTATGTCAAGACTTTCCTGTCACCAGGTTTTGCGTATACTGAAATCAAGCCTTGTTCCCGCCATATACTGCGATGGACCGACGTATTATGACGAGGGAGCTCTAGAAGCGGTTGGAACGGAGATTCGCATCCGTTGATGCGAAAGCCGGGAGACCCGATGCGAGCACCCACCTTTTGAGGTGGGTTCATCCTCTGGCGTGGGGCAGGGCTATTTTTGTGCCTCGATTTCGGCCGAAGTGCCTTCCTCGTCCTTCACGGGCACGAGCGACCCGGTGGCGTCGGTAAGTTTCTGCCCGGTTAGGTCGCCCATGGCCTCCTCGATAAGATGATTGTGCACGTAGGGGGCGACGGCTCGGATAGCGGCATCGGTGGCAGAGGAGGCTTTGGAAGCCTCGGCGATGGTGAAGCTCAGCGAACCTTTGAACCCGTAGTCGGTGATGGACGAGAACGATACGCTGGGCCGCTTCTTCAGCTTGCTCACACGGGCGACGGCCTTCTCGGCGGCGTCCTCAATGTGATGGGCCGTGGCGGTGAGGCGCTCGCTGTTGGTGGTGACCACCAGGGGAATGGAAATCTCATTCAAGGGCGACAGCTTGCAGACGGCCGTGGAAGTCATGAGCGAGTTGGGGATGTTGGTGATGGTGCCCGAACTGTCTTTGATGGAGGTGTAGCGCCAGGTGACGTCCTGCACGACGCCAGTGACGCCGGATGGTCCCATGCGGATGTTGTCGCCGGGTTCCACGGTGCGCGACACGCTGACGGTCAGGCCGCCGATGAGGTTCGAGAGCGTGTCCTGGAAGCCCAACGACACCGCGATACCGACAACGCCCAGGCCGGTGACCATGGCGGAGATGTTCACGTTGAAGCACATCGACAGCACACAACAGATGCCGATGACCCACACGATGATGCGCACGAGATTGATGAAGATGGAGCTGGAAGGCAGAAGCGTCGTCTTGTTCAGCACGCGGCGCATAAAAGCCACGGTGATGCGCGCGACGACGAAGGTGATCGCGCAGATGATCACGACGCCGAGCAGGGTGTTGAACCAATCGGCGTGGATGAACTTATCGAATATGTCGAGCAAATTGGGCATGGCCCCATTATAGAAGGGGGGCCCCCCCCCC
>OGGQ01002772.1_pt1 | contig 18007 bp, 12 predicted proteins | sample 1571191 | NCBI WGS metagenome assembly OGGQ01 (sample SAMEA2582061, study PRJEB24529) | metagenome | biome: Human gut stool | place: China | collected 2011
AAGAATAAGTTCATAAGCGATATTTCTTGCTTACAAACTTATTATACGAGGAGGTTCTATATGCTGAAAGAACAGGATATGCAGTGGGTAAATGAAACTGCGGACAAAATCATTCAGAAAATGGACTGGGTCAGTGATAAATCCAAACATAAGATCCCGTACACCACCGTTGACGGTGTGCATGATGACCGTTCCGATCAAAGCTGGGATATCCGCCACGATGACGGCATCGCCTGGTGGACCAACGGCTTCTGGGGCGGCATCATGTGGCAGCTCTATCATGAAACCGGCAATCAAAAATACGCGGACATCGCCCGGCATTCCGAGGAGCTTCTGGATACCTGCTTTGAACAGTTTTACGGCCTGCATCACGATTTGGGATTTATGTGGCTCCCGACCGCGGTGGCAGACTACCGTGAAACCGGCAGTGCAGATGGGCGGCGGCGCGGGCTTCATGCAGCGAATCTGCTGGCAGGACGATTCAACCCTGTGGGCCGTTTTATCCGCGCATGGAATGAACATGACAATGAGGACACCACCGGATGGGCGATCATCGACTGCATGATGAATCTGAATCTGCTTTACTGGGCCAGCGAAGAAACAAAGGATCCCCGTTTCCGCCAGATCGCGATGATGCACGCGGATACAGCGATGGCCAGCTTCATCCGCCCGGACGGTTCCACCAACCATATTGTGGAATTTGATCCTGAGACCGGCGAAAAAGTATGTACCTACGGCGGACAGGGATATGAAAACGGATCTTCCTGGACACGCGGACAGGCCTGGGCGCTGTACGGTTTTGTCTTAAGCTACATACATACCGGCAAACAGGAGTATCTGGATACGGCAAAACGCGTAGCCCACTATTTCCTGGCCAACATTCCGGACAGCGGACTGATCCTGGTGGATTTCCGGCAGCCGGCAGAGCCTTACTGGGAAGATTCCACCGCAGCGGCCATCGCCTCCTGCGGGCTGATCGAAATTGCCGGCTGCTGTAAGGAATATGAAAAGGGGATTTATCAAAATGCTGCATTAAAGATGCTGAAAGCCCTGGAACAGGAACGCAGCCTCTGGGGAACGGAATGTGACTGCATCATACAAAACTGCACCGCCGCCTACCACGACCGGCATCATGAATTTAATATCATATACGGCGACTACTTTTTCATCGAAGCAGTCTTTAAATTAAAAGGCAGCGGCCTGTTTCTGTGGTAAAATAACGCAGCTGTACAGCCTTCTTTTCCGGTATATTCTGCGGCGGCCTGCAAATACTATCCGGGAACCCTGCGAATCTGCAAAGGCAGGAAATGAAGGAGGTATGAACCATGACCAATTTAAGATGTGATGTCACCAGCTGCATGCACAATGCAGACAAATGCTGCTGTAAGAACTCAATCCTGGTAGACGGATATGAAGCCTGTGACTGTGAGGATACAGCCTGCGCAAGCTTTGATAAAAAGAACGAAGCGCAGTTCACCAACAGCTACGAGACACCCAACACCGGCCTCACTGTGGAATGCGAAGCCTTTAACTGCGTATATAATGAAGACCGCATGTGCCGCGCACAGCGCATCGACATTATCGGCGGTCAGACATCCAAAGTGGACGGAACCGCATGCGCAACCTTTAAGATGAGGTAACAAAAAACATGCGGTTTCTGCCGCAGAGGTGAAAAAGCCTTCGGAGGTCACGCTCCGAAGGCTTTTTTCTGTTTACAGACTATTGGTTGGATACATTGATCTTTCTGATCTCTTTTGTGCGGATCTCTTTGCAGATATCATCGATAAACGATTCCAGATTCTTCTCCCCTTCATCCCCGTTAAACCTGCTTCTGACGGAAACTTTGTTCTCTTCCTCTTCCTTCTGTCCAACCACCAGCATATAAGGCACCTTATCCAGGCGGGCCTCGCGGATCTTATAACCGATCTTTTCTGAGCGTTCATCCACCGTGCTCAAAATATTGTTGGCCTTCAGCTCTGCATCCACCTTTTTCGCATACGCATGGTATTTTTCGGATATCGGCAGCACCCTGACCTGCTCCGGGCACAGCCAGGTGGGGAACAGGCCTTCATATTTTTCAATCAGGGTTGCCAGTGTGCGCTCATAGCAGCCCATGCTGGTCCTGTGAATGATAAAGGGACGCTTTTTCTCCCCGTCTTTATCCACATAATACATATCGAAACGCTCTGCCAGCGCAAAGTCCAGCTGAATCGTGATGATGGTGTCTTCTTTCCCATATACATTTTTGATCTGAATGTCGAGCTTGGGGCCATAGAAGGCAGCCTCGCCCTCCTCTTCCGTAAACTCCACCCCAAGATGTATCAGTATCTCACGCATGCGGTCCTGAGTCTTTTCCCACTGCGCCGCATCTCCCAGGTATTTGTCCTTGTTGTTCGGATCCCATTTGGAAAAGCGGTAGGTGACATCCTCCTCTATTCCAAGCGTCTTCAGACAGTATCTGGCCAGATCGAGGCATCCTGCAAATTCCTCTTCCACCTGCTCCGGAGTGACAATCAGATGTCCCTCTGAAATCGTAAACTGGCGCACGCGGGTCAGCCCATGCATTTCTCCGGAATCCTCATTGCGAAACAGTGTGGAAGTCTCCCCATACCTGCAGGGCAGATCTCTGTAAGACTTTTGGCTGGCTTTATACACATAATACTGGAACGGGCAGGTCATGGGGCGCAGCGCAAACACCTCGGACTCCGGATCGGACTCATCGCCCAGCACAAACATGCCTTCCTTATAATGGTTCCAATGATCGGAAATCTCATACAGATCCTTTTTGGCCATCAGCGGAGTTTTCGTCCTCATGTAGCCGCGGCGCTCTTCCTCATCCTCAATCCACCTCTGGAGAGTTTGGATGATTTTAGCCCCCTTTGGCATCAGAAGGGGAAGCCCCTGTCCAATCACGTCCACCGTAGTAAACAGTTCCATATCCCTGCCAAGCTTGTTGTGGTCACGCTTCTTGATATTTTCAAGATACTCCAGATACTCGTTCAGCTCCTCTTTTTTGGTAAAGGCGGTTCCGTAAATCCTGGTCAGCATCTTATTCTTCTCGCTGCCTCTCCAATAAGCGCCGGAAGACGAGATCAGTTTAAAAGCCTTGATCGGCCTGGTGCTCATCAGATGAGGGCCTGCACACAGATCCACAAACTCGCCCTGGCGGTAGAAGGAAATTACCGCATCCTCCGGCAGGTCCCGGATCAGCTCCACCTTATAGGGCTCCTGTCTGTCCTCCATAAATTTGACCGCTTCCTCCCGGGGCAGAGTAAACTTCTCCAGACGGGCGCCTTCTTTGATGATTTTCTTCATTTCCGCTTCGATTTTATCCAGATCCTCTCTGGTAAGCGGAGGCATGTCGAAATCATAATAAAAACCCGTATCAATGGAGGGGCCTATTGCCAGCTTTGCTTCCGGATACAGCCTTTTCACAGCCTCTGCCAGCACATGGCTCACCGTATGCCTGTATGCAGCTTTCCCTTTCTCATCCTGAAAAGTCAGAATGTTCAGCGCACAGTCGTCCTCCACCACGGTGCGCAGATCGGCCACGGCTCCGTCGATCTCACCGGCGCAGGCTGCTCTGGCGAGCCCTTCGCTGATATCCAGCGCAATATCGTATACAGATTTCGCCTCACCGTATTCCTTTACAGATCCATCCTTTAATGTAACTTTCATATCTAACATCCTTTCTGATTTAGTTAGCAGCAACTAAAAATCGCCCCTTTCTACATCTGCACCGATGTAAAAAGGGACGAATTTACTGCAAATCCGCGGTTCCACCCTAATTGATTCTTCCACTCATTTCAGCTGTAACGGAGCTGCCGGGCCCGATTAAGGGCCACTCGGAGATGGTTTTCGGTCAGGCGCCGGCAAGGAACTTCCAGCCTTAGGTTCCTCTCTCTGTGCCGCCAGACACTGTCCTACTCGTTCTCTTCATCGTATTGACTTAATTACAGGCGCCGGCTTGCGTTTTCCGGCCTCTGGTCTATTATTATATCACTTATACCTCTCTTGTCAAGGATTTGGCCGCGTCTTACGCGCCTGCCGGCGTGTCCGGGCCTTTATTCCAAAAAGGGCTGCCGCTCCCAGGAGCAGCAGTATCAAAGCTCCCCCTGCAAATACAACCCATCTGCGCATATCGGGCCTTCCTATATAAATCACTGCCTCCATACAGCCTTTATTGCCGGCGTAATCGCAGGCTCCGGCTGAAAGACGGCAGACTCCGCTCTCCCGGATTTCCAGCCGGATCACACCGTCTTCACCGATCTGATATGCCGGAGGGTCCAGAACTGCACCGTTTACCGAAACATAGTCCCATATGTCCGCCGTTTTATCTTTATAGATGCGCACAGACGCTCCGTCCGGATAACGTCCCCCATCCTCCACGCCGTCTATTTGTACCACCGGGGCAGACGTATCGATAATGAATTCCAGGGGATCCATGGAATCTGTATTGCCGGCCGTGTCACACACTTCAAGCATAACTCTGTATTTGCCGTCCCGATGAAAGTCCTGCTCCGGCCACAGGACATTTCCTTCATAGCGGTACGGCGCGCTTTGACCGTTGACCAGAAAAGACAAAACCGTGATCTCATCCAGATTCGTCATACGGATTTTCGGCTGAAACCTGTGATTTAAATATGTGCCCTGGGGGTTCTGTTCCAGAAAGAAACTGGTGCCGGATTGGTTTACTGTAAAAAGCAGACTCTTCTCGGTCCGGTTCCCGGCAAGATCACAGGCCGTATATTCCAGGAGGTAACGGTCATCCTGATCGAATGTCCCAAAGGTGCAGATTTCTCTTCCCTCTACCTGACGCCACTCCCCTGCCCTTAAAGCGGTGCCGTTTACCAGTCCTTTTATGACAGCCCTGCGCGCATACCGATCCGGATGATCTTCTTCCACTTCCAACGATACCTCAACAGGCGAACTGCTCGACATCCATTCCGAAACTCCGCTTACCTTTATCGTCGGTGCGGTTGTATCCACTGCGAATACCTGCTCTAAAGGGATCATTGCATTGCCCGCCAGATCTGTTCCGGAAATCCGCACATCATACTCCCCGTCCTGCGTAAGAAGCACCTCCTTTTTCCAGGTCATACCCTCCTGTATCCAGCCGTTTTCACCCGGCCGGGTGCCTTTCACAATGCCTATCTCAAACAGGACATCTCCCTGTGAAAAATTTTGATCCGTCACCCAGACAGTCAGTCTGCCTTGCCTTGCATAGTAAGATCCGTTTCGCGCTTCACCTCCGTCATAGTAGAAACCGGCCTTGGGAGGGACCGTATCGATCCGTACTTCTAACCTTATATCCTCCGACGGATGACTCCGGTTGCCCGCCTCATCCGCCGTCCATACCGTCAGGCCGAATTCCCCATCTCCCGGAAGCTCTATCCGGTTTTGTTCCGGCTCCCATACCCGCCCGCCGTCCTCCTGCTTTGTATTGAGCTCCCATATCCTGCAGAAAACCTTCGCAGGACAGGCCCTGGCGGGCCTTTGAGCGGGCTTAATTGTTATATCGGGAATCTTTGTATACCATCCGCGTTCCCCGGGAGGGGCAAGATCCAGGGAAACATTTACCGGAAGTGTTTTCTGCACTTTAACAGCCAGCCCTTCGGAGGGTTCTCCCGGTATTCCCAGATTGCTGACTCCGCGAAAGTAATAGATCAGATTGGTGTCCGTTCCGATAGCCAAATCCGCTTTGCCTGCCTGGGCCGTGAGCAGCATCTCCGTCTGTTCTTCCCGTACACTCTGCTCTTTAGTCATGGGATGCCATTCCTCCAGGCCTGTGAGTTCTCCCTCTGCCACCGTGTATTCATATCCGCTTATACCGGCCAGTGATGCGCTGTCCTGAACGGACACCAGGACATCTTCCTTTGTCCAGGTTCCAGGCACATACCCGTTGGTATCCGCCTTAGGCGGACCGGGGACTCTGCCGTCAATAATCAGATAACCGCTCTGTTCCTCTATATAATACCCCGCTCTGTCCAATGCCCGCACTTCAGCGCGTCCCATCTGTCCCTCCTCTATCAACAGCGTCCCGGTATAGCTCCCGTCCGGCGTTCTCTGTGCAGCGATCTTTTTTTCCCAGTGAACCGGCCCGTGCAGGTCACGGCCGTCAAATTTACAAAAGAATTCCGCTATGCCCGCGGTCCTGTCATATGCGGACAGCTCAAGTGTTATGCTGTCACCGTATAATGCGTACAGCTGCAGATCTGCGTCAGGATACATTGTCCTCATATCGCAGTCAGGCTGCGGACTTACAATCTCAAGTCTCTCCGGCGCCTCAGTATCAATTATGAACTCACAGTCCTCCGGCAAAAAGGAAGAGGTATCCACAGGATTTCCCGCCTTATCCGTCCCGGTCAGCTCCAGACTGTACTTCGCATCCAAAGTAAACGCAATCACCTGTTCATATCCTGCCTCCGATTCTTTCCACTCCCCTCTCCGCATGGTATCCGGCAGCTCAACCGCGCCTCCGCTGCCATCTTCCGCCCATAGCCGCACCTCCGCCAGCGCAGGATCGAAATTTTCTTCTTTGATCGTAATATGAGCTGTCCGTACCGCATCCGTACCGGCCGCCTTAAGCTCTGCCGGTGACGCGGTGTAGATGCCGTCCGAGGACCGGCCGACGTTTTCGTAACGGATCTTTGCTACAGGAGCTTTCCGGTCAATATACACGGTCTGTTCAATTCTGGCGGAAACGCCCCCGCCCTCATTTTGCAAATAAAAGCCAAGCAGCACAGTCCCCTCTTTTGGCAGCTCAATCTTCACCCCGCTGCTTCCGTCTACCCAGCGTTCTTCCTCCCAGCTCTCATCCGGACGGTCCTTCGCAGAAAATGACAGCGCGATCCGCGCTCCCGGCTCTTTTGCCGTTATAAACGCCTGTCCTTCGTTTGTCCAGATCTGTCCCTGCCATAAGCCCGTATGGCTGATTTCATAAGCAATATCGGCTTCGTATACCGTAAAGCACGGTATATCCTCCTGCTGTCCGTCCGGATATGTATAAAAATAATGTTCCGGCGCTCTGCCTCCCGAATAGCTTATGGGGTAGACGCCTGGGAGCATCCATTTGCTTTCCGCCTCGGCCTGTGCCTTTGGAAACTCCAGTGTCTTCAGAAATTCCTCATTACCGGCATCCCAATCCGCAAACCCTTTTGCACTAACGGCAATCTCCGGCGTAACCGTCCCATATTCTTTTGACAGCGGCCCTCCCGCCGCAATCAAAAGCGGACGCTTTTCCACGGTAAGTTCGATCACCCTATCCGTCACTTCACCGGCCAAGTCTCCCGAAAGCTGTTTTCTTCTTAAAAAAGTTATGCCGGTTCCTGTCGCCCAGGCTTTCCAGCAGCCCTCTTCCAGACACACGATTGCAATTTCACTGTCATCGCTGGTCCATATATATTCCCCTGGCTGCTCTCCGCCTGTCTGATCCATTGTCTGTGCCGCTTCAGGCGCCTCCTCCAGCAGAAGGAAATCCCCATAACGGGCTGTCATTGTCTCTGTAAGGCCGGCCGTATTCTCTTTGACAGGCGTGCTTTCCGCTCTGCTCACAAGGCCCATACAGACTGCGATTATCAAAAATACCGTTTTACACCAACTGATTCTGTCCGTCATGTCCGTTCCCTCCCCAATGGTATGAACTCCGTCGCAGCGGTGATCAGCACTGCCTGTCCCAATATAAATTCCTGTATATCCTTCCGTAATTCAGGCCATGCCGCCCCGTGATCTGTTTTGCAGACTGACCGCTTAAGACGCAACCGCTCTCCAACCGAACTCACCAGGGCCGGTATCCTGCAATGAAAGAACAGACAGACTGCCGCTGCCAACAGGACGGCTCCCACAGCCATTCCGCCCCAATACATCCATAGATACAGCATTTTTTCCCTCCCTTTATCCTTGTCATCAACCGCAGGTTGACGATCTGCGCACACTTTTGTATCACCTGTATCAGGTTCCGTCTGTATACGCCTCGAGCTTTTCACGCAGCACTTTCAGATTTCTGCTCTGTCCGCTGCCCGGCAGCGCCTCCGCCCTCTCACAGCAGTCTCTGGCAGTGGCGGCATCCGCCATAGCAGTCAGGGCAATGGTTCCCATTTCAGTGTACCCCTCAATACAGTCCGGAAACTCCCGGATGATCTGGCGGTATCTGCTGCATGCTTCCTGATAATCTTTCATCTCACCGCAGCAAAAGGCCGCCGCAAGCATCACTTTTTTACGCATTCCCAATGTTTCTGTCCGGTCTGCCAGGCTGTCATAAATGTGCAGTGCCTCTTTCAAAAGTTTCTGCCTGACTTCTCCCGGATCACTGTAAATTGCAGACAGACGGCAGGTCTCCCCCATCTTCAAACGGATTTCCTGCATCCATATTCTCGCGTCCCGCTCTTCAATCCTGTATTTCAGCGCGCTCTCCGCCTTCTCCAAGCTTCGCATCGCCCAGGCGAATGGGTCCTGCCCCTGCTCCAGAAGATAGCCGCGGTTAGCGAGACATACCTCCGCCAGAGACAGATAATTCTCCGCTTTTGTCCCATCATCCGCCATGCCGTCTATATAGTTTTCAAAGCCGGCCATTTCCTCAATAACCGCAGGCCAGTCAATCAGATTGGAGGGCATGCAGAGCGCCTGTGCGATTCCAAGGCAGTACTTTGCCTCCGGCACCTTACTCTGATCCGCTTTGGCGTAATACTGTGCCGCCCTTTCATAGTCCGGCTGCAGCTCATCACCGCCGGATATCCCGTGGAAATAAGCGTTAGCCGCCAGCATACAGAGCTTTCCGCTACTTCCCGCACCTTTCGGGTCACGGTTCAGGCAGGCGGTGAGCTTATCCATACCGTCCCCGATCTGCCCCATCCTTATATAATAGTAGAACATCCTCTGATAGGCTTCTTCCTCTAAGGGCAGCACCTCGATCGCACGGTCCAGCAATTCCACCGCCTCCTCTGAAAACTCGCCATCCGCTATGGAGGCAGATATACAGCTGGCTGCCTGACTGATCAGCTCACGGTAGGCAGAATGCTGTGTCCGCACCATACCCCGGCTGCCCGCCCACATTACGGCAAATGCGGCTGCGGCGCCTGCCGCCGCAAGCCCGAAAGATAGCAGGCCTTTTCTTTCCTTGTGACGGTACTCATCTTCCAATTCTTCAAAATGTGTAAGATCATATATCAGCTCTTCACAGCTCTGATAGCGTTTATCCGGATTCTGCATCGTACATTTCTGTATGATTTTCTCCAGACCTTTAGACAGTTCTGGGCGCAGCAAAGTAAGCGGGAAGCGTTCATAGGGCGGATCTGCCGGGTTATACCCGGACAGCAGATGATACATCGTCGTTCCTACGCCGTATATATCGGTCCGCGCATCGGTCTGCCCCTTTCCCCGAAACTGCTCCGGAGCAGCATAACCCAGGGTGCCCAAGGGCTGCGTATCCTCCGGTTTGCCGGGTTTATACCGTCTCGCAATTCCAAAATCCACCAGCTTCACTTTGCCGTCCATATTCACCATTAGATTCTCCGGTTTTACATCCCGGTAGATCACGGGCGGTTTCCGGCTGTGGAGATAGCAAAGCGCATCACAGACCTGCAGCATCCAGCCAATTACCTGCTCCTGGGAAAGCACTCTGTATTCGCCGATCAGCGTTTTCAGATTTTTGCCTTCCACGAAGTCCATGACGATATCCACCGTTTCTCTCTCATCATCTTCCAGGATATCCACAATTCTCGGCAGGGCCGGATGGTCCAGCTGCTTCAAAAGCTCCGCCTCTGTCAAAACGGATTTCAGTTCCAATGTCGGTGCAATAAGCTTCCCCTTAATCTCCTTCACCGCCCACTGCTTGTTAAGCCGGCGGTCTCTGGCCAGATAGACTTCGCTCATGCCGCCCCGGCCCACTAAAGCCAGAAGCTCATACTTACCGACCCACCTGGGCAGCGCCTCCGATGTTCCCATCGACTGATGTTCCACCCCATATCCCCCTTAAAACTGTCATCGGTTTCCTTTCTATGTGCTGCAAAGCTGTCTTACTGCCCTTCCGCTTCCGCGGTTCCGATCATGATGGCTGTAATATTATCCGGCTCACCCATGCGCACACATTCCTCCACTGCATCTTTGCATATCCCGGAAAAGTATGTTTCCGGCTGCCAGCTGCATTTTTCTTTCTTATCCTCAGTTCTTACAGACCTTACGGCCACATGATTACGCACCTTTCCATCCTCCATATGATGCCAGAATCCGTCACTGCAGATCAGGAACATCCCCCCGGCCGATATGCTTCCACCATAAAATACCGGCCGGCACTTAGCGGATGCGCCTACGCACTGCAGCAGCACATTTCTTGCCGGATCCCTGTTCGCCTCTTCCTTTGTAAGCTGCCCAAGCATCATCTTGTGAACGGCTGCAGTCTGATCAACGGTCAATTGCGTCGGCATGGCTTCCATCGCATACACGCGGCAGTCGCCGACTTGCAGTATCCGATAGCTGTCCTTTGCCGCCATCATAGCCGTGACAGTGGTCCCGAGACGGCAGCCTGTGGTCTGTCCATAGGTGTAAATGGCACGGTTCAGCTCTCTGACAAGACCGCGCCATTCCGTCTCCAGCCAGTCCCAGTCCAGGCCGCGCCTGTAAAAGGTCTTAGCACCATGGGTAAACCATTCATGAAAGCCTAAGACAGCGGCAGCACTGGCCTTTTCTCCGTCAGCAAGGCCTCCCATGCCATCGCATAATACAATCTGTACCATATCACCGCCCGGATATTCAGCAAAACGAATGCTGAAACTGTCCTGATTAGGTCTTCCGCCCGCGCCGCTGCTGGTATAATACCCGCTCATAAATTTCATACCTCATTCTTCTCCTGTAAAAATTCAAATATTTCGCCAGCCAGAGACAGCTGATCCCCATTTGCCAGAGCCGTATCCTCTTGCGGTATCAGCTGCCGGCCATTTAATAAAGTTCCGTTTGTGGAATGTAAATCAGACAGCCAGCATTTCCCCTGGCTGCAGGTTATACGGGCATGCCTTCTGCTCACTCCACGGCTGCCGCCGATTACATAATCCGCGGTCCTTAAATCCGTCCCCAGATAAAAAGGCACATGATCCACCAAAATCCGTTCCCCGGTGAGAATTCGGATCAGGCTGATATGTTCTGCCAAATGCTCCTCTGCATTCTCTTCATTCCCACACATATTTTCAAGAAGGGTGGTCTTGTCCGCTTCAAGCAGAACGGTGGGGCAGTCCGTCTGCGGAGGACCGTTTGGCTGCCGGCTTTCCTCTGTCCTTCCGCAGCCGCCGGCCTGCACGGACGTTTTTCCGTTTTTTTGTTCCTGCAGATAATCCTTAAGATCCACTATGGAAAACACTTCATGTTCGTTTAGGTATCTAAGATAATCCTTTACATATTCCGTGCTCTCATAGGGGCTGAAGCTGCCGTTTAAAGCCAGGCTGAAAAATAACTGTTTCAGCGTTTCCGGCTGCTCATAATGCACAAAGGGCAGATAGATCACTCTCACCAACGCAGTTTTCGGATTTACAAAAATCCGGTCCGGACGTAAAACGATATTGCGGTAATCCAGGTTCTGATCCCGGCAGCTGCCCACGGTTTCCAGTATATGTCCGGCTATTCTCAAAAAAGTGCTGCGGCCCAGGACAGTATGTTCCAGATAATCCTTCAGGCTGACAAAATCCATCGTATAATAGACCAGGGAACCTGACTGCCTGCTGCGCCTTAAGGGGAGAAATCCGTTTATAATCCTGTCTGCGAGATAATCCCGCTCGCTTTCACATATCCGTTCCTTTCTCCCTGGTTTCACTGTAAGAACGCGCATCTCACCATGCCCTGAAAATCTGAATTTTGCCATAGTTCCCTCCGTACCGGCCAAAAGTTCATCTGTTTACAGTACCTTTTTCATCAAAGCTTCTGCTTCCCGATAGCTCATCGCCGTTCGCTCCAGAAACGCAGCATAAGCTTCCACCACTCTTTCGTAGTCATCAAATCTCTGTGAAAACTGCCGGAATCGGCTCTGCAGGGCATCTCCCGCCTCGCTCTGCCACGAACCGGCCAGCGCCTCTACCCTGTGCTTCATCTCCGCCAGCTGATCACAGAGCATGCCGTTCAGGCTGCGGATCGATCCGGCCGTTCTTTCCACCTCGTCTACCGATATAAGTATCTTTCCATCCTCTGTCATGAGTGATGCTCCCTTCTCCGGACTGTGCCAGAAATCTGTCAGTGAACAAGACGCCTTACCTGCGCCGCAATATCTTCCTGAGTTTTTCTGTAAACCGATGCGCTGCGAAACAAAAAATCCGCATAATCCCGCATGATCCCTTCCATCTGCTGAAAGTCATTCCGAAATCCTGTTATCTGCTGTGTAAATGCCACATTGTCCTTGCCCTGCCAAACCTGTTCCATCGTTTCCACTTCCGCGAAAAGCCGCTCATACAGACGCTTATACCCATCCGCTTCCTCGCCGATTTCCCTTCCCGTATGTTCCAGTACCGACGGCGTTACACTGATTGTTTTCATCCCTTACCTCCCATCTCATCAAACGATCATCAGCCTGCTTCCGTTTCTGAATACTTCATACGCCAATTTCCCGCTTGGATATGGCATACCCGTATCACGGTTCAAGAGCAGGCTCCCCTCGCAGGATATATTTCCCGGATCGAGTCTCTCTACGAGTATCCCCAATTCTTTCTCCAATTCCTTCACCGTCCGGCCGGCAGGAATCCATACATCCCATTCCTGCCCGGCAGCCGGCACATATAATTCCACCAAAATCTCTTCTTCCCGCAACAACATTTTCTCCTGCAGCATCCCGTTCTCCTGCAATTTTCCCAGCTTAGCTGCTATACCAGGTATGGCAGTGGAGCACTTTTATATATGACGTTTTACCCTCACAAAGAAGATAGCCAAAGTCATCCGGGATTGGCCGGTACCACTCTGCCCTGCTTTCAGGCGGCAGCAGCAGAAACTGTTCCATAAAGCCGCTGCCCAGCCAGATGCCGCAGCCCTTCTTAACTCTGCTGCGATACCACTCCTCCATGCGCACGGATGTCAGGCCGTCAGTAAATCCAATCACGAAACTCAGATTTTTTCCCGCCGACAGGAGGCTTCGCCTCATTCTCTCCAGCTGCTCTTCCTTCCATTCAGCGCAGAATGCTTCCCAGTCCGGTATCAGGCATAGTCTGCGTATGACGCGTTCTTCCGCCACACATCCGCAGACAGTATCCAGCCTTTCATCCGCCCCGGCGTCACTTCCGGACATAGAAAGGGCTGCCACCTCCAGCCCGTCCCATCCTGTGAGTGTCTGAACAAGTGCCTCAAAAAAATCTCTGATACACGCTACATCTCTGCCGCATACGGGCATAATTCCGTATTTAAATGCATCCCATCCAACTGTTTTTATTGCTGCCTGACTTACACCGGCAGGCAGAAGTCCTTGTCCTGGCATATTGCCCCTCATATAAGCGGGATCCACCCGTTCCGGCATCACCTTTAAGGCAGGAGCACGCGGCCCTCTATTTTCTTTCTGACATCTCCGTACGGATTCTTTTATCGCCCGGTCTTTGCCGCGCATGCCAAAAACTGCCGTATGGAATTCCATCACCCGTTCTCTTCTTACAATACCGCGTCCCGCAAATCCGGCCGGATAAATACCGTCCGTGCTTCCGAGCACTGTGGTATAATCACTTTCCTCGTTTTGCAGCAGCGAATATTTCTCCGGAAAGTACTGCGCAATTCCCCATTTTACTGTGCTTCCTGTTGCGGACATCACAAAATAAATGCCATAACGCGGGCCGCTGCGAAAAAGCCGCACCAGTTCTTCCTCTAATTCCGGAAAATTTTCCAAAAGCAGTTCACAGCTATGGATCAATGTCACTATTCTGCACCGTTCCTGTTTATCCTCCTCATTCTGCCTGTATACGAGCTCTTTTTTCAGCATTTCTATGAGCGCATGGGCTTTTTCCGTCTGTCCTGCTCCGATCAAACCGCCTACCTGAGGCGCGTCAAGCCAGCAGTGCATTCCCACCGTCTCCAAATCCATCAGATAGAGATGGAGGCTTTTGCTGCCATACTGGTTTATCATAGAATAGATCAGGGTGTGAAGAAAAGTCTTTCTGCCGCTGCCGGGCCGGCCGTACAGCAGCACATTCCCCGAGTCTTCCAGGGGGACGAAAAAGGGTCGTTTACACTGGGACGCAGGGTCATCCAGCTCTCCCGCCAGAGGCGCGAGTTTTTGTGCAGTGTTCCTGCGCACTCCATACTTTTCTGCCAGCTCCTCCATCCATATCACGCCTGGCAGCGGAGGCTGCCAAAGGCAGATCGGTGTAATTTTCTCCTTAACGGCCAAATCCGCAAGATATTCAAGTACCGCATCCGCCTGTGTCGGACGGGTAGCCGGACCGGCGGTATCACCGGCCGTATATGCAGCAACGGTGCGTCCTGACCGTTCTACCGCCCGGCAGTGCGATGCCCTTATCTGCCTGTTTAGTTCCCGGGAAGCACTGCACCGGCTCCATCCGGACTGCCCCATCTCACACAACTCCATCCCCACCTGCATATAGAATCTTCCCGCATGTTTCAGATAAGCCGCTTCGGACGTTTTGAGCACATCCATGCTGTCGCTCTTCTCCTGCACTTTAAAACAGATTCGAAAGCGGCTGTTGCTCCAGATCTGATCATCCACAATGCCGGACGGCTTTTGTGTTGCTAAAATCAGATGGATTCCCAGGCTTCTGCCGATCCGGGCCGCACTGATCAGCTGTTCCATAAACTCCGGATGCTGCGTCTTTAATTCTGCGAACTCATCGGCGATAACAAACAGATGCGGAATCGGCTCCATGGCCAGCTGCTCCCGGACCATTTCCTGATACCTGTAAATATCCACCGAGCCTTCCCCGTTTCTTTGCCCCGCCTCCTTAAACAGCCGCTGCCTTCTGGTCAGTTCGCTCTGCAATGATATCAGCGCCCGCTTCACGCTGGAGCCGTCCAGATTCGTCACAGTACCCGCCAGATGCGGCAGTCTCATCCCCTCCTTTTCAAAGCTCCCGGCCAGACCGCCTCCCTTATAATCAATCAACAGGATGGCTGCTTCATGCGGATGGAAATTGATTGCCAGTGAAAGAATCAATGTATACAAAAATTCACTCTTCCCCGACCCTGTCATGCCGGCAATCAGGCCGTGGGGGCCGTGGGCCTTTTCATGTAAATCCAGATACATAAGCTTTCCGCCCGCTCCAACCCCGATCGGTGTCTTAAGGGACAGGAAGGGACGGTTTCTGCTCCATCTCACATCCGAATTGAGATAGCCGGCCCTGTCTACAGAAAATAACTCAAAGATACTTTTTGCTTCCGGAAGCGCCTTACATGCCTGATCTGTCTCCAACTGCAGATTCGCCATGCAGACCGCCCATATTCCAGGCGTTTTACGGTCATCACCGTCATCCTCCTCATCCAGTCTGAAGATCTGCGGCCGCTTAGGACAATCTTTCAGATACAGACACCCCTGGCCGCCGTCGAGCTCCGCCGCCGCATCGCAGGACCGTGGCAGGTCCCCCCGGCTCTTCCCCAGCACAAGAACACTGACCCGCTCTTTTGCCAGCAGCGCACAGACGCTTTCTGCAGCGCCTGCAGGCAGCATCCCTGCCACAGCCAGCACATAATAAACAGGATGTTCCCGGCCGTCCTGATTGGCAATCGCTTCCGCGAAATCCGACAGCAATATCCGGTATTCACTGCCGGAAGCCAGATAGCGCCGCTCCCGCCCGCTGTCCCAGATGTGCGGCAGCAATCCGGCCCATTTCCACAGTTCTTCCTCCCCTTGCGGATACCACAGAGCAATTTTCAGCTCATCATACCCATGCAGCGTTGTGAGCTGAAGCACCAGCGTCTGAAGAAATGCCACGGATTTCTCACGCTGCGGGCATATAATGCCAAGCATGCGGTACGCCTTTAACGAACAGCAGACCGGCACTTCTTTCAGCGCCGGCGGTTCCTGAAAGAGCCTGTATACTTCCTCCGTCAGAACATCCCGTTCGACAGTGAACCTTTGTAAAGGCAGGTGGATTGTTCCCAAAAGCGGTATACTGCCGGTCCCAAGCCGGAGGGTCAGAAACGTCTCGCCGGAAGGTTCCCGCTCCCACAGAGCCTCTGTATCCTCCATCGCTCTGCGCCGGCACTCCCTAGTATCCGGATAAAGTTCTCTAAGCCGCACTTCCTGCGCCTCGCAGTCCGCCGCAATCTCCCGCATCATCCGATCCAGATAGGCAAGATAACTGCGCCGTCTCTCTGCTTCCTCTCTGTGCGCCCTTTTCTTCTCATAGCGCAGGCCGAACGCTGGCCACAGCATGCCTGATACCAGTATGCTGCTGGCCATAACCGCCCCCATCAAAAGCGCCCGGCCGGATGGATCTCCTTCTCCCGAGGCAGTCAGCGCCAGCATGGCAAAGGACGCTGTACCCATGGTGATTGCAGGTCCTACGGTCAATAGCAGCGGAGAATTCTTCTGACTTACACAGGCCGGTGGCGCCTCAAGCGTCACTGACACCGGTTCCGGCCCTGTAAGAAAACAGGGGCTTCTGTGAAAATGGCGCAGACGCTGCCACTGTGGCAGTATGGGCTCGGTCAAATCTCCCTGGCTGTATTCATCCAGCAGCGTGATCACTTGCTCGGGCCTGTTTACAGCCAGAAAGCCAGCTCCCACTATGATCTTCATACCCATGACAAATATGCAGTCCCCGAACTCCAGAGCCTGTTGTTCACATCGTTTTCCGTTCACATAGGTTCCGTTTGCGCTGTCCAGATCCTTCATACTCCATTTGCCGCCCCCATACTGCAGCAGCAGATGCTTTCCTGATACAAGCGGGTTCGGGAAACAGATCTGATTGCTGCGGCTCCTGCCTATAGACAGCTCCTGTTTATCAGCCACCGCATATCGTTTAAATAACTGTGCATTTTCAGTTACAGTTTCTGTCAGTACATAATACCGGGTATTCTGCCGGCTGTCCTTTACCTCATACAGGCATTCCGGGAACAGCATAACAGATGTTTCCCATCCGGTATGTCTGCCGCGCACAGTTTCACCGCTGCCGGCATAAAGCACCCAATGAACCCCGTCCGCCTCCGCCCGAAGCAGGCACTCCTGCGGCGCATTCAAAAGCGGATCCTGCAGCGTATACCTTCCCTGAATCCTGTCCGGAAGATGAATACAGCGCATGGAATTTCCGCCAAACAGAGTAATTTTCAAAATCTGCTCCTTCTGATCCGTGCAATCTTGACTATATTGATAACTTAAGGGGATTTGCTTCCAGGAATTTGGAAGACTTGTTGAAATGTGAAAATCAGTATAGCAGACAACTTGTAAATATGCAAGCATTTTTTAATTTTTTTCTGAGGTTTGATTAACCGCTGTAAATAACTGCTTGCTATCTAAGCCAAAGTGTGGTATTGTTAATTCACATTTCTTATCAGGAGCTTTCTCCTGAACCACGCGGCAGTTTCCAGCCGACTGATTCCCATTAAACTTGCAATACTGGCGGGGGATTTCTCTGACCTTTTAATTCTTTTAACACTTTTCCCCCTATATTGCGGCACTTAAGAGTGCACACATACTGTCTGCTTTTATCAACGTGTCAGTACACTAGTACAGCGTTGCGTAAATAACTGTGCATAGAGTGCGTGATATCTGCGTCAGGTGTGCGTCTGCAAAGCGACGGCGTAGTGGACCCTACGGCTAGCTTTGCAGACGTGCACCTGGCTCTTACTAATCGAATAAGCACCGGATATCAGCCGGTGATATAAGGGGGGATCGCGATCCATCCACGAATTTTTATGGTTACTGTTCTAAGTTTAGCAGTTTTATCAGCTGCGCCCTTGCTTCATGCCCACATTTCAGGTAAAATAAAGGAGAGACTACAGATGGTTAAAGTGAACAAAAAGTATAAAGATCGGTTATTCCGCATGGTATTTCACGAAAAGGAGGCGCTGCTTGCGCTTTATAACGCTGTTTCCGGCAGCTCCT
>OGGQ01002776.1_pt1 | contig 17995 bp, 14 predicted proteins | sample 1571191 | NCBI WGS metagenome assembly OGGQ01 (sample SAMEA2582061, study PRJEB24529) | metagenome | biome: Human gut stool | place: China | collected 2011
AATATGATTTTAAATATTGATAACTTTTGCCTCCTTTATTTTGATGGCAAGCACCCAATGTACCATGCGTATTTTAATTATGAAAAAGATATTTTCAAAAATGAGTGTATATTGCCACATGAGGTAGGCTATGCAAAAGAGCACATTCTTTTGTTCCTTAATTATTTCTATATGCTCATTTCTTCAGTATCAATCATGGATTTAGAAATAACTAATTACCTTGGTGCAACTAGACCTAAAAGGGCAATACTTGAAAAGTGAGGACATTTTTTGGGGGATAAAATCCTCTTGCCGACTACTTACAACCATTGATATGACTAGACTTTCCCAGATCCTATAATTACGCTCCGATCCAAAACCGACAGGTTTCTTATCGAAACCTGTCGGTTTACTTTTTATGTGCCTTATGCTCTGTGTGGTGTCTAACCAAGAAATAGGTGTCAATATGGTTCTAGCTTGGGTGTTAGGTCAGGGAATAAGGAATGGAAAACTGTGCAGACTAACTTTATCTTATTAAAGGGGGGCGAATTTCTATGATTGAACAGGACACGATAAAACTGCTTCGAGAATGTGATGCAGGCGTTAAAATGGGGGTCGCATCCATTGACGATGTTCTTGATCAAGTGCGCAGCAGAGCGCTTGAACAATATCTGACGGAGTGTAAAAAGAAACATGAACAGCTAAAGAATGAGATTCAGACCCTACTGGAAAAGTACCATGATGATGGAAAAGAGCCAACCCCCATTGCCAAGGGGATGTCTTGGATTAAAACCAACATGAAAATGGGCATGGATAACTCCGATCAGACTATTGCAGACCTGATGACAGACGGCTGTAATATGGGTGTCAAATCGCTGAACAAGTATCTGAACCAATATGAGGCAGCAGATGAAGTTTCAAAGGATATTGCGAAACGTCTCATCAATTTGGAAGAGCAGCTTGCTGTAGACATCCGCAAGTTTTTATAAGCGGCAGCTTTTCGACTTTCTTTTTCTGGATAAAAACCTCTTGCTGCTGGCAGACCACTGTTTTCATGTATTTTTCCAGGTTCTTTAGCGACGCTCAGACCAAACACGAATAAACCCGAACGCATGGGCCATATGTTCGGATTTATTGACAGCGTTGAAAGATTCCTGTATATTTGGTACAAATCACAATTCAAGGAAGTAACAATGAAAAATGCTTGGCTTCGCGTACTGTTTGGGGGGATATGATCCATTCCAGATTTTACATTGGATTGCTGATTGGCCATGCCTTGCGATCAGCGAGTTGAACGGCAATCAATAAATAATCATGATTTGTGAGTGGGTGTCTTACTGACATCCACTTTTCTTTTTCCGGCTCTCGCCCTTTCACTTAGGAAGAAGTCAAATTCGTTTTGCATTCCACTATATAGGCTGTAAATGATAAAATTATGGTTATCAGCAGGCTGCGCTTTTGTGAGAGAAAAGGGACGGTAAAAATGGGAGATCTTTATTAGTCCAGGAGCGGAGGGGAGGTGAAGCGGGAGGAAGTATGGGTGTCCACTGGCTGTTGGCAGGGGGTATCATAGCCTGGCGGAGCCTCATTCCAAAAGCCACACGCATTGGTAAGCCTGCTGAGAAGGTATGAGCAGCAGCCCTTTTTAAGCAGCTTTTTGGCGGTAGGAAGTGTCTAAAAAACCATCACCGTACATTCCACATCCAAGACTTTCCAATCTCTGCCATAGACGGCGTCGGATGGAAAGCGATGAGGCAAGTTTCGGTCCATCTTATTTTGCTGTCAAAGTCGCTGAAAGGAGGTCTCCTATTTTCTTAGTTCATCTGGGAACTAAAAATTGGCGAAATTTGTGAATTCCTGGGATTTTTTGGTGTATGCCTCATGGTACATACCTCAACTCTTCATTAGAATTTTCATAAATTCTTTCGAAAAGGAGTGCTTACCGTGAGAACCCTATATGCAAATATTTTAAAAAGAATCTTCTGTGACTGAATTTCACGAATCAGAACGGAACGAGACCTGACACAAGCTGAAATGGCAACACTTTTCTGCATGGATACCCGATCCTATGTGAGCCTCGAGCACGGCGAGTCATGTTGCAGCGCTCTCACGCTGGCATTATTTTTGATGGAGTGCTGCGAAGATCCCATGAAATTTTTCGCTGATCTAAAAGCCGCATTTGAAACTGCTGACAGCGCTGCATAAATCATGCTTATATGGAGAGGAGAGGCTGCCTTGTACCAATTTGAAGTAATCGAGAGGTATCATCCCTTTCTCGCAGGAAAATCCTATGGAATTCTGGCGAAAACGTGTGATGGATGTATCCCGCAGGAGCTTGTGCTCATACCGAATATCTCCCATGACAGGAAATGGGTTGCGCGGCTTGCGAAGGCCTGTAACCAAAACCAGCCCGGCGTTATGGACTTGCTGGATCTTGTGACCGGCGGACAACCTTAACGTGCGGCATCCTTCCAAAGGCTGTGGCGGCATCCAGCCGCCACAGCCCTTTCTTTGGGACTGCACAAATCGGTTGATTCTGTTCACAGATGGACGGTATCCATGGTCGGTTTACAGGCTAGACAAAAACTTTGAAAATTTTTATTGACAAAAAGCTATATGGGGATGATATATAGTAGTTGCAGGGAGATATCGCAGTGCGCAGTCCGCTTGAAACAAACCACCGCTGCGGTTTATGTGGACTATTGTTGAGAATTCAAGGAGTGGATTATGAATAAGCGTGTTGTTGTCATTTCTACCAGCCCCCGGTTGGGAGGCAATTCTGATCTTCTGGCGGAGGAATTTGCCAGGGGAGCAACGGATGCTGGGAACCAAGTGGAAAAGATCACCCTGGCAGGGAAGAGCATCGGGTTTTGCCGGGGATGTCTGGCGTGTCAAAACACACGGCGGTGCGTGATTTCGGATGATGCAGGCAGTATCGTGGAGAAGATGCTGACAGCGGATGTCATTGCATTTGCAACGCCGATTTACTACTACGAGATGAGCGGACAGATGAAAACGATGCTGGACCGTTCCAATCCGCTGTTCACCGCAGACTATGCGTTCCGGGATATCTATATGCTCTCCACCGCCGCAGAGGATGGCGCTGAAGTGCCAGAGCGCGCCGTGAGTGGCTTGCAGGGCTGGATCAATTGCTATGAACAGGCACGACTTGCCGGGACTGTCTTTGGCGGAGGCGTGAACGAGAGGGGGGAGATTCGCCAGCACCCGGAAAAACTGAGGGAGGCCTATGAGATGGGACGGGCTGTTTAGGAATTCTATCTAAATCATGACCATTTCTACATAAAAAAGCAGGGCGCGTTTACAACGCGCCCTGCTTTTTATTGATCCAGACGATCATATATTTTCCGGGTCCTTTGGAAAGAGCTTGTAATATTCCCTGACAAAGTCCAGAAAGTTCTGTGTAACAGCATTAAAATTTCGATTTTTCAGCCAGACAAAATATACGTTATGTAAACATTTGGGATAGCTGACATTGATTCTGCGGAGCGTGGTGTGTTCGGAAAAGGTGTTTGGCATCAGGGCGATGCCAAGACCGGAATTGACCATGGCGGCCATCAAAGAGGCGGTGGACAACTCACAAACAACATTGGGGGAGAAGCCTGCCAGGTCGAAGCAGTGCATGACCGTATCATAAAAGGCGGAGGAACGGTTTACACAGACAAATGGCTCGTCCCGCACGTCTTCCAGCCGAATGTACCGCTTTTTACTTAGTGGGTGATCCGGGGGAACCGTCAGGTACAGCTTCTGCGCCAACATGTGATAGCACTCCACATGTGGCGAAACAATGGGAGTGCAGGTGATACAGAAGTCGATCTCAAAATTGAGCAGCCGGCCCAGAACGCGGTCGCTCTCAGAACTGTCAAACTGCCAAAGCTTGAACTTTGCGGTAGGACGCAGATGTAAAAAGGGCTGGACAATGGTGGAGAAGGAGACATAAGTAAGTGCGGCAAGAGAGATGACTTCCTCGCTGTCTGTCGCTGCAGCTAACGCGTTATGCTTGGCTTGAGACAGATCGTTGAGCGCCTGTACGACTTTTTTATAATACTCTTCGCCGGCTCTGTTTAAGGAGACATGACGCCTGGAACGGTCAAACAGCTTGACGCCGATCTCTGACTCCAGCTTGGAGATACTGGTGCTGAGAGCAGGCTGGGAGATAAAAAGCTCCTGAGCGGCCTTGGACATGCTGCCGGTCTCCACCACTGTTTTAAAATAAATCAGGTTTGATAAGTCCATGGCGTCTCCTCCTGCATTGTGCGTAGCGAATCAAGCTCGTCTCAATTTTATCTAATATACCATACCTGTAGAAGAAAGGCAAAAGAAACTCCGCAGGCTGCTCAGAGAGATCATACCAGCTTGGAGATTTCCGACCCATCGACAGATTCCTGCATGATTCCAAGGAAATCTAAGCTATGATAGAGGCATTCTGATTCCAGGAAAAGACGGCGGGAAGAGGCTGTTTCATGGATGCTGGCAAAATTGTGCCCCACAATGATTGGCGTTGTTTATGAGATACTTTCATACAATTTATATGCAGTTATGGTCATACCAATACTTCTATCACACATGTTTTCTTAAAAACACAAAAAATTTAGTGATATTGCAAAAAAATTACCAATCCACTTTATATAAATTGACATTTTTAAAATTTGATCTCTGAAATTCTTTTCTTCTTTATAAAAGTTATTTGATTAGTGAGATAAACTCTGCGGAATAGAAAAAATGGGATTGTTCATGTATCATAAAATTACCCGGTACGAGGCTGACCCTTTTTGACAGAATGACTGTCAAATAGAGCAGATAAAGTTTGTTTGAGGAGGATAAAAGAAATGTCAAAAACTCGAAAAGTATTGGCACTTGCTCTGGCACTTGTTATGAGCTGCACCATGGCCGCCTGTGGCGGCGATTCAGAAACGACGGATGGAGGCAGCACCAGTACATCTGCTGATGGTACTTACAAGATTGGCATGATTTACCCGATGAGCGGCGGAAACGCCCTTTTTGGAAATGCCATGGTGTCCGCAACTGAGATTGCCGTTGATATGATCAACGAGGCCGGCGGTGTCAATGGAACCCAGATTCAACTAGTCGTTGGCGACGGTGCCACCAGTTCCGAGGCCTCCACAGAGGCCACCCGGATGATCGACAGCGAGGGCGTCAATGTCATCATTGGTTCCATGAGCTCCGGCAATGCCAATGCCATCCGCTCCGTGACCGAGCGTTCCAACGTGATCTTGTGGGAAACTTCTGCGGTGGCGGACAATGTGCTGGACGGAAACTCCGGCCTGACGTTCCGAATCTGCGACCAAGGCAGCTATCGCGGCTACAATGCGGTGAAATTCCTCTGCGAAGAGCTGGCCGACGACCTGGGCAAAGAGCCCTCAGAGCTGAAAATCGCTGTGATCAACGAGGACTCCAGCTACGGTGAGTCTATCGCGGAGGGCGCAGTGGAGGCTGCTGAGGAGTTTGGCGTAACGGTTGCTTATAACGAGGCTTATGATGCCGCCAGTACAGACGTCTCCTCCACGGTGATGGGCATCCAGAGCGCCGGTGTCGACGCGCTGGTGGCCGCCAGCTACATCAATGATGCGCTGCTTTTCTACGATACGCTGACCCAGTATGACGCATGGCCCGATGTGCTGCTGGGCTGCGGCTCCGGCTGGAACGATCCCACCATCCGCGACACCATTGGCGCCGACGGTGTTGAAGGTATCTTCTGCGTAGATATGCCCAGCAACATTGAACTGAGCATGCTCAATGAGGAGAATGCAGCCCTGCTGGGGCAGTTCCGCGAAACCTACACAGCTGAGACTGGCAGCGAGGCTCCCTTAACTGCCTGTGTTGCCTTTATGGGCGCCTACGTATTTTTAAAGGATATCTTGCCCACTGCCGCCTCCTTCTCCACAGAGGATATTGCCGCGGCCATTCAGGCAGCTGACATTGAACAAACCACCATGATCTGGAGCCTGCAGTTTGATGAGAGCGGGCAGAATACCGGCGCGCAGTCTGTCCTCATGCAGTGGCAGGGCGGCGAGCTGAAGACGGTGTGGCCAGCGGCGTACGCCAATGGTACCTACGCAAACGTTCCTCTTAATAAATAAGCAGAGATATTACCACGAAGATAACGTTCACTTGAAAAGAGGCGGGCGGCATCTCCGTCCGCCTCTTTTGCATCCTAAAAGAAGGAGTGTGCAGGCATATGACCCCTGTTTTGCAGTGTGTGATATCCGGTCTCCTCATGGGGGGAATTTACGCCCTGGTCAGCGTGGGCCTGACGCTGATTTTCGGCATTGTGGAGCTGGTGAACTTCTCCCATGCGGACTATTTGATGGTGGCCATGTATGTTGCCTATGGATTATTTACTTTTTTGGGTGTGGACCCCTATCTCTCTTTGCCGATTGTCGTCCTGTTCATGGCGGTTTTTGGCTATGCCGTATACCAGTTGACGCTCAAGCGTGTTTTACATAAGAAGCATGAGATTCAAATCATGGCGACGCTCTCCATGATGCTGGTGCTTCAAAACCTGGCGCTGATGATCTTCAAAGCGGATTACCGCTCTGTCCGAACTGCATATGTCAGCTCGGTGCTGCACCTGGGGCCGATCACAGTGACGGTTCCAAGACTGGTGGCGTTTATTGTGTCTATCGCGGTGTGCCTGGCGGTGTATTTCTTCCTGACAAAGACCTATACCGGCACTTCTATGCGGGCAATTTCCCAAAATAACAAAGCGGCGCAGCTCATGGGCATTAAGCTGGAGAAGACCTACTGCTTTACCTTTGTTCTGGGCATCGCCATGACCGGCATCGCCGCGTGTGTTTTGGTTCCTATCTATTCTGTGTACCCTACTGTTGGCAGCACGTTGATGCTTCCAGCCTTCGTGGTGGTAGTGATTGGAGGCCTCTCCAGCATTCCGGGCGCGCTGATTGCTGGGCTTCTCGTGGGCGTGGTAGAGAGCCTGTCGGCCTATTTCTTAGGCTCCTCCTACCAGCAGCTTGCTTACTTTGTGCTGTTTATTCTGGTGATTCTCCTCAAGCCCGAGGGAATCCTGGCCAGAAGGAAGAAAGGAGTTTGATCACGATGAAACATCAAAACTCCATCCCTGTACTGCTTTTGAAACATGCGCGGTGGGTGGTCATTGCGCTGTTGTTCCTGGTCTCCATGTGCGTGAGCGGAAAATACACCCAGGAGATTTTCGTGCAGCTCTTCTTATGGGCGGGCCTTGGCTGCTGCTGGAACTTAAACTGTGGCTATTGTAAACGCAACTCCATCGGCCATGCGGCATTTTTTGGAATCGGAGCTTATGCAACAGCCTTGCTGTATACACGTTTTGCCGTGAGCCCGTGGCTTGGAATGGCAGCGGGGGCCGTGATCTGCGCGGTGGTGGCGCTTTGCGTGGGGCGCCTGACCTTAAAGCTGCGTGGTACCTTCTTTACCCTCACGACCATTGCCTTTGCCGAGGTGGTCCGGATTCTGAGCGTGTCCCTGAAGGACCTCACGGGCGGCTCCCAGGGCATCGTGCTGAATTTTAACCCTGGATTTCTGAACATGACCTGGAGTTCCAAGCGGGCGTACATTGTGCTCTGCTTCATTTACATGCTGGTGATGCTGATCGCCTGTGTCCGTCTGGAGCGCAGCAAGTTCGGCTATCAGCTCATCGCCATTGGCGAGGACACCACGGCGGCAGAGATGCTGGGGGTCAATTCCAGTGCGGTGATGACGAAATCCTTTGTGGAGAGTGCGGTCACAACGGCCATCGGCGGTGCCATCTATACCATGTATTACCTCTACATAGAGCCGGACGCCGTGTTCGGCATGAATGAGATCTCCCTGGAATTTGTGCTGATCTGTTTGATCGGCGGTATGGGCTTGGCCTTTGGTCCAGTTTTGGGCGCGGCCATTTTGATTCCTCTGAGCAACATCCTGCGGGCGCAGTTCTCCGCTGTCAGCGGGCTGCACGGTTTCCTGTACGGCCTGATCATGCTGCTGGTGGTTCTGGCCCGTCCAGACGGCCTGCTGAGTCTGATCGGCGGAATCTACCAAAAGTTCCTTGCAAGGTTCACACCGGCCGTAGCTACAGACCAAGAGAAGGAGGCGGAACGAGTATGCTGATGGAAGTGCGGAATGTCACCAAACGCTTTGGCGGCTTGGCGGCTCTCTCCGGCGTATCCTTTGATTTGGAAGAAGGGCAGATTCTCGGTATCATTGGCCCCAATGGAGCCGGCAAGACCACGCTGTTCAACACCATTTGCGGCATTAGCTCCGCCACAGAAGGAGAAATCCTCTATCAGGGGGAGCACATAGAAAAGCTCTCGCCCCACGAGGTGGCGCAAAAGGGAATCGCCCGCGCTTTTCAGGTGGTAAAGCCGTTTGGAAATATGACGACACTGGAAAATGTGATGGTCGGCGCGTTCTGCAGGACCAACCATCGCTCCGAGGCAGAACGACTGGCCATGGATGCCTTGAAAAAGGTCTATCTGGACACGCAGGCTGATAAGATGGCAAAGCATCTGAACCTGGGGCAGAGAAAGCGGTTGGAGATTGCCAAGGCCCTGGCCACACAGCCAAAGCTTTTATTGCTGGATGAGGTGATGGCCGGTCTGACGCCCCCGGAGGTCCGGGAGATTGTCAAGGTGATTCAGGAGATCAACGCCGGCGGCGTGACGATTCTTCTAATTGAGCATATCATGGAGGCCATCATGTCCCTCTCCCACCACATTATTGTGATCAGCTTCGGCAAAAAGATCGCTGAGGGCACTCCGGAGGAGGTTGCCAACAACAAGCTGGTTCAGGAGGCCTATTTCGGCGTGGAGGACGATGAAATCCTGGCGGGGGAGGTGGAGACCCATGCTTAAAATGGAGGGACTTAAGGCCTCCTATGGGGAGATTGAGGTCTTGCATGGCATCGACGTGGAGGTATCTCAAGGGGAGATCGTCGCCGTTATCGGCGCCAACTCCAGCGGAAAGAGCACCATGCTCACCTGTATCTCCCGCCTGATGCCGATCACTGGGGGGAGCATGACCTTTTGCGGTGCGGACATCAGCCGGATGAGGCCGGAGGAGGTGGTGAACCTGGGATTGATCCAGTGCCCGGAGGGACGCCAGCTTTTTCCGAAGCTGACTGTCCGGGAGAACCTGGAACTGGGAGCCTTTTGCAAGAGAGCCAGGGGAGACAAGGGCCGCACGCTGGAACAGGTCTTTGCGTTTCTCCCGCGGCTCAAGGAGCGGGAAAACCAACAGGCGGGCACCCTCAGCGGCGGGGAGGCGCAGATGCTGGCCATTGGGCGGAGTATGATGGCAAAGCCCAGGCTTTTAATGCTGGATGAGCCTTCTCTGGGGCTTGCGCCCATTGTGGTTCTGGATATCATGCGCCTTGTGAAACGGATGCGGGATGAGGACGGCGTGACGGTGCTTCTCGTAGAACAAAACGTGAAGCAGTCCTTAAAAACCGCAGATCGGGCCTATGTCCTGGAAAATGGCAATGTGGCGGCCAAGGGCAGGCCAGAGGAGCTTCTGGCCAGCGAAGAGGTCCGCAAGGCCTATTTGGGGATCTGAGCGGAGGAGACATTTTTGAATAGAAAGGGTTTGATGGTATGCTTTTAAATGTCGACTGGGAAGAGCGCGTCAATTGGGAGCGGCTGCGGAAATACCGCATTGACCGCATCGTGGAACAGCTGAAAAAGAAGGGCCTTCGGGCGGTGATGCTCTCCAAGCTGGACACGATCCGTTATGCCACCAGCTTCCGGGGCGTCTATACCTGGCAATTCCACGGAAACCGCTATATCGCCCTGATTACCGATGAGGGGCACGTCTCCTTCTTCGTCGGCAGCGGCGAGTATTCCAAGGTTCGTGAGACTATGCCCTGGCTTACCGACGTCACCCCGTTCCCCTTTGTTATGGAGGAGGGATACGACTTGGTGGAGGCCAAGCTGAGGGAACTTGGCATTACCAAGGGCAAGGTCGGCGTGGATATGATGAAATTCGCCATGATTGACAAGATTCAGCGGGGGATGCCAGACCTGGAACTGGTGGACGGCTACTCTGTGGTGGAAAACGCGCAGCTGGTAAAAAATCCTGATGAAATCGTGCTGCTCAAGGCCAACGCGCAGCTGGCGGATATCGGAATGACCACCATGCTGGACCATCTGGGCGAGGGGGTCACGGAAATTGAGTGCTCTGCTGCAGCCGCCCATAAGCTGATGATGCTGGGTTGTGAGGATGTGGCGTACTACCCGCTGTGTGAGTCCGGCATGCACAGCTGGAATACCTATAAATATCCTACCACCAAGCGCATGCAGCGGGGAGATATGGTTTGGATGGATTGCGGTGTGCCTATTTTCTGCGGCTACACCGGCGACATTGCCCGCACTGCGGTGGTGGGTCCGGCCACAGATTTACAAAAGCGTATCTACAGCGCTATGTACGACATGCTCTGGTATGCAACCGAGGAACTCCGGCCCGGGGGAGACATCAACAAACCCGTGGAGGCGGCCAACCGCGCCGCAGAAAAGCACGGACTGCAGGATAAGGTGTATTTCGGCATCCTGGGTCACGGGGTTGGAACAGACCTGCATATTGCGCCTACACTGGGCGACAGCTCGCTCAAGAGCGCTGTGAAGCGCGAGATTGAAACGCTGAGTGAAAACATGGTCATCTCTTTGGAGCCTGGCATCTTCTACCATGGTGTGGGAGGCGGCGCGCTGGAAAATATGATCCTCATTACGGAGCACGGCCCGGAGCCAATGACACACTGCCGCTTTGAAGAGCACCTGTTGACAAACATCGGTTGAGCAGAGAAAGGGGTTATAGAAATCATGCAGCATATCATGACTGATTGGGAACAACAGATTGATTGGGCAAAGCTGAGAAAATTCCGCGTGGAGCGCATGGTCACGGTCATGAAGCAAAAGGGCATCCGGGCAGTGCTGCTGGCCAAGCTGGACACCATCCGCTACGCCACCAGCTTCCACAGTGTGCAGACCTGGATGTTCCACGGCAACCGCCATATTGCCATCGTCACTGACGAGGGGCACGTGTCGCTGCTGGCTGCCAGCGGCGATGTCAAGCGGGTTCAAAATACGATGCCCTGGCTCACCGATGTGGAGCCCTTCCCGTTCCTCATGACCGAAGGGTACCCCGTTCTGGAGAAGAAGATGAAAGAGCTGGGCATTACCAAGGGTAAGGTGGGCATTGATATGATGGCCTTTGACATCACCCGCAAGCTGCGCCTGGGCTTCCCGGACATTGACTTTGTGGAGGGCGGCTGCGTCGTGGAGGAGGCGCAGCTGGTCAAGGCACCGGAGGAGATCATGTGCCTTCGTATCTGTGCCAACGCCGTGGATGTGGGCATGACTGCCATGCTGGATAACATCCATGAGGGTATCAGTGAGATGGAGCTCTCCCGCATCTGCATGGACAAATACATGGAGCTGGGGGCAGATGACATCCCATATTTCCCGCTGGTGGTCTCCGGCGAGCACAGCTGGCAGGGCTACCGGCATCCCACGGAGCGCCGGCTGAATGTGGGCGACATGGTCTGGATGGACGCGGGCTGCTGCATCATCAACGGCTATAACGGAGATATCGCCCGGACCTGCGTGTGTGGCAAGGCCACCACAGAGCAGCGCAAGCTCTTTACCGCCATCTATGACATGCTCTGGTACGGCATTGAGGCGCTGCAGCCCGGAGCGTCCCTGGACGCGCCGCTCAAGGCTGCTTACGGCGCCGCCGATAAGCATGGGCTGCTGGATAAAGTGTACTTTGGAATTTTGGGCCACGGTATTGGGACGGACTTGCACATTGCTCCCACTATCGGAGACCTGGCGGTGGCCGACGGCGGCAAGGTGGAGCGGGAGGTCAATACGCTGCAGCCCGGGCTTGTGATCGCGCTGGAGCCTGGTATCTATCTGGACGGTATTGGCGGCGGGTGCTGTGAAAACATGACCCTGATCACAGAAAATGGCCCGGAGGTCCTCACGAAAACACGTTTTGACGAGCGGCTGCTGCTGCGGTGAGATGACGATGGACCTGAAGTTAAGCGGCAAAGCCGCCATTGTCACAGGCGGCGCGAAGGGGATTGGGCTGGAGATTTCCCGGACGCTGCTGCAGGAGGGCTGTCGGGTGTGCATGGTCGGTACCGACCATGCAGCTCTGGAGCGGGCGGAGAGGGAGTTCTCCGTCCTGGGGCCTTGTATGGCCAGAGTCTGCGACGTCACGGATGCCCGGCAGATTCAAGAGACATTTGCTGCGGTGGAAGCAGCGTATAGCACGGTGGATATTCTGGTGAATAACGCCGGCGCCCTGAAGCCAAAAAAAATTGAGGACATGAGCGAGGCGGAATGGGACAGGAGTCTGGCTGTGAACCTCAAGAGCGTCTTTTTGTGCACACAGGCCGCCATCCGGCCTATGAAGCGGCACGGCGGCACGATTATCAACGCGTGCTCCTTTGCGGCGCTGATTCCCTCTGTTGGGCAGGCGGCCTATGCCGCCGCCAAGATCGGGGTCAAGAGCCTGACACAGGTCAGCGCCGCAGAGCTGGCCCCCTACGGCATCCGGGTACTGGGCTATCTCCCCGGCGTGATCGCCACCCAGCTGATTCAGCCGTTGATCCAGGACCCGGTTCGGGCGGAAACCATGCGGGGAGATATCGCCGCGCACCGCTTCGGCAGTCCGGCGGAGGTGGCGTCCGTGGTGGCGTTTCTGGCGTCAGAACAGGCCGGCTATGTCAGCGGCTGCTGTGTGGAGGTTCATGGCGGAAAGCTGTGTGTGCAAAATCCCAGCGCCGCATATCAATAAGTCCCCCTCTTCATAAGAATATCCGGAGCTGTTAAAAGCTCCGGATATTCGCATTTTTAAAACGGGAGAGATACACCTCGAGTTGCGGCGGTATCCCGAAAGGAAGAACCGGAACATCTCTGCAGATGTTCCGGTTCTTTTGGCTTATCGAATTGTCATCAGGAGCTGGCCGCCCTTGACGCTGTCTCCCTCGGAGACCTCAATCCGCTCGATCACGCCGGACATCCGGGCAGGGATGGCGGTCTCCATCTTCATGGCCTCGATGGTGGCCAGGGTCTGGTTGACTTCCACCGTATCGCCCACCTTGACAGAGATCTTGCTGACCGCGCCGGGGATGGAGGCGCCCACCTGGCTCTTGTCCTCCGGGTCCACCATGGGAACCTTGACGATGTTTTTCTGAGCCTCCTCGTCGGGTACCTGCACATCCCGCCGGACGCCATTGAGCTCAAAGCTGACGGTGCGCATACCCTCTTCGTTTACGTCTCCAAGACCCAGGTATTTGATCACTAGCGTCTTGCCGTCCGCAATATTGACCTTGTTGGTCTCACCCACAGCGAGTCCATGGAAAAATACATGGCTGCCCAGGCGCATGATATAGCCGTATTCCTTGCGCTTTTGGATGTAATCCTTGATCACCTTGGGGTAGAGGCAGTAGCTGATCACAGAGCGCCAGGAGGGATCTGGATCATAGGCTTTCAGCTCCTCCCGGACGGCGTCGAAGTCGACAGGCTTGAGCAGCTCGCCAGGACGGCAGGTGATAGCCTCCTTGCCCTTGAGCACGACTCTCTGCAAATCCTCCGGGAAACCACCCTCAGGCTGCCCCATCATGCCGGAGAAGTAGCTCACGGCGGAGTCGGGGAAGGCCAGAGCATCACCGCGCTCCACAATGTTCTCCGGCGTCAGATTGTTCTGGGTCATAAAGATGGCCATATCGCCCACCATCTTGGAGGAGGGTGTGACCTTCACAATGTCTCCCAGCATCTGGTTGACCACACGGTAGTTCTCCTTGACCTCCAAGAAGCGGTCGCCCAAACCCAGAGATTCCACCTGGGGCTTGAGGTTGGTGTACTGGCCGCCAGGAATCTCATAGCGATAGATATCCGTGGCAGGGCATTTGATGCCGGCCTCAAAGGACTCATAGCGCTTGCGCACATCTTCCCAGTAATCGGTGAGATGCTGGAGCTGGCCCAGGTCCAGACCGGTGTCCCGCTCCGTGCCTTCCAAAGCGGCCACAACTGCGTTCAAAGACGGCTGGCTGGTCAAGGAGGCCATGGAGGAGATCGCACAGTCTACCACATCCACGCCGGCCTCGGCCGCCATCAAAAGCGTTGCCACCTGGTTGCCGGAGGTATCGTGGGTGTGGAGCTGAATGGGAATCCCGATCTCCTGCTTGAGGGCGGAGACCAGCTTCTTGCCTGCATAGGGCTTTAAAAGGCCGGACATGTCCTTGATGGCCAACATGTGGGCGCCGCGGCGCTCCAACTCCTTGGCCATGTTGACATAGTATTTCAGGGAGTACTTATCCCGGTCGGGGTCCAGAATATCGCCGGTATAGCAGATGGTGGCCTGGCAGATCTTGCCTTGGTTGCACACCTCGTCCATGGCGACCTCCATGCCGGGAATCCAGTTCAGGGAGTCGAATATACGGAACACGTCCACGCCGGAGCGCGCGGCCTCCTTAATGAACTCCCGGATCACGTTGTCCGGATAGTTGGTGTAGCCCACGGCGTTGGCGCCCCGCAGCAGCATTTGCAGCAGTAGATTAGGTGCCTTTTCCCGGATCAGGTCCAGCCGCTCCCAGGGGGACTCGTGCAGGAAGCGATAGGCTACGTCAAAGGTGGCGCCGCCCCAACACTCCAGGGAGAAAGCATTGCCCAGGATTTCGCTGGTTCCCTCCATACCCTTGACGATGTCCCGGGTACGGACCCGGGTGGCCAGCAACGACTGGTGGGCATCGCGGCAGGTGGTGTCGGTGATCAGCAGCTTCTTTTGGTCCAGGACCCATTTGGCCACGGCCTCAGGACCCTCTCGGTCCAGCAGAGGCTTGAGGCCTGCGGGCCGCTTGCCGGTGACGGGCGGGAAGCGAGGCGTCTCGTAGAACTTATGGCCATCCCGCTCCTTGACCACAATGTTTGCAATGTATTTGAGCATCTTGGTGGCCCGGTCCTGGCTCTCCGTGAGCTGGAAGAGCTCGGGGGTCTCGTCGATGAACTTTGTGTGGCACTTGCCGGCCCGGAAGGTGGGGTTTTGCAGGATGTTGGCAATGAAAGCAATGTTCGTTTTGACGCCCCGCACATGGACTTCGTTGATGGCCCGGTCCGCCTTGCGGCAGGCGCCCTCAAAAGAATTGCCCCAAGTGGTGATCTTCACCAGCAGGGAATCGTAATACGGAGAAATCTCCGCACCGGTGTAGGCATTGCCGCCGTCCAACCGAATGCCGAAGCCGCCGGGGGAGCGGTAAGAGGTGATCTTTCCGGTGTCGGGAGCAAAGTTGTTGGCGGGGTCCTCGGTGGTGACACGGCACTGGATGGCATAGCCGTTTTGCCGGATGGACTCCTGGTTGGGAATGCCGATATCCGGGGCACTGAGGGGATAGCCCTCCGCCACCAGAATTTGAGCCTGCACCAGGTCCACACCTGTGACCATCTCAGTGACAGTATGCTCCACCTGAATACGGGGATTCATTTCAATGAAATAGTGACTGCCGTCCCGGTCCACCAGGAACTCCAGAGTGCCGGCATTGGTATAGCCTACATGACGGGCGATCTTCACCGCATCGTCGTACAGAGCCTGTCGCACCTCCGGCGCGACGGAAAAGGCAGGGGTGAACTCCACAACCTTCTGGTAGCGCCGCTGGAGAGAGCAGTCCCGCTCATAAAGGTGGACGATATTGCCATGCTCATCGCCTAGAACCTGCACCTCAATGTGCTTGGGCTCCACCAGAAATTTTTCCATGAAAATGTCGCTGTTGCCGAAGGCCTTCTTCGCCTCAGTCTTCACCAAGTCAAAGTTGGTGCCGACCTCCTCTACAGTGTCACACCGGCGCATACCGCGGCCGCCGCCGCCCGCCGCTGCCTTTAAAATAACGGGGAAGCCAAACTCCTGAGCTAATTTTTGTGCCTCCTCACGGCTTTTCAGCGGCTCAGCCGTGCCCGGGGTGGTGGGCACACCGCACTCAATGGCGATCTGCTTGGCAGAGAGCTTGTCGCCCATCAGGTCCAGAACTTTGGCGGAAGGACCGATAAATTTGATGCCAGCTTCCTCGCAAGCCCGGGCAAAATCACCGTTCTCACTCAAAAAGCCATAGCCGGGGTGGATAGCATCGGCACCATGCCTCTTAGCGATTTCAATGATGCGGGGAATATCCAGATAAGCGCCCAAGGGGCTGAGATTCTCACCGATCAGATAGGACTCATCGGCAGCGGTACGGAAGACGCTGTATGTATCCTCTTTGGAGTAAATTGCGACCGTTTGAATGTCCAGATCATGGCAGGCCCGGAACACACGCATGGCGATTTCGCCGCGGTTGGCCACCAGGACTTTTTTGAATAATTGACTCATAGGCATTGACCTCCTGTTCTTGCTTGCGACGCAGCGGCGCCTGGTATTTGTACTCTTCTTAAAATACGCCACTTTGGAGGAATCTTCAATAGTGAAGTTACTCTTACGTACATTTTTGATGGGCTATGCTGTAAAATTACGTAAAACGTGAATTCGATTTGTGAATAATGACGCCAGGGAAAAAGCATGAGAGATCAAGCGTCTTTGCTGAAAATACAGTGTATCAGGAAGATTTTTTTGTACGGCGGACACAGAAAAAAAGAAGATCAGGCGCCACTGGCTGCAGTCTGCTGGCGCTCCGATACAGGATTTTAACAAAATTGACACAGGTTTCTATGAAAAGTCTGGGAATACCAGGAATTTCGAGCGGATAAAGATTGCATTCCTATAAAAGATATGTTATGATAATATCAAATTTTTTATAAGTATTTCATGCTGCGGGCTGCGATAGTACAGGAGAATTTTGAAGATCGGATAAGGGAGGGAACTTATGCTGGGAGATAAAATACGAGAGGCTAGAAAACGCAAGCGGATCACCTTAAACCAGCTGGCTGAGATGAGCGGCCTGACCGCCAGCTACATTTCTCAGGCAGAGCGGAACCTGACTGAGCCGTCGCTATCTTCACTGCGGAAGCTGTCGGCCGCTTTGCAGCTGCCTCTGTATTTTTTCTTGGATGATGACATTCCGCAGACACAGGTCATCCGGGCAGATCAGAGGAGGAAACTGGCGATTCCCGGGAGCGAAATTGTTTATGAATACCTTTCCCCTGTCACCATGCTGGAGGCGGAACCGCCTATGCTGGAGATGATTTTGTTCCACCTCAATGCAAAATGTTGGAGCCGGGAGGACTATGTCCGGCATGACGTGGCCGAGGAGTGTATCACGGTGCTTACCGGCGTCATTACAGTGGACTGTCTGCACGAGGAATATCATCTCTACGAGGGAGACAGCGTTTATATCCGGCGGGGGATTCCCCATAAGGTCTATAACCCCAGCAATGGTGTTGCCACGGCGCTCATATGTCTGACGCCGCCAGTTCACTGAGAAATCAGGCTGATATCCATAGAGGACTGCACAAAAGCAGTCCTCTATTTTTATAATATTTATAAAAAATGTAATTAAAGAGAAAACCGACATCATTGCAAGTGGTTTCTCATGTTCATTTGTTACTACTGCCGCTGCTTACGATAAAGAAAGCATTAATAAAATCATGTTTATTAATCCGGTAAGCATGATTTCTCTTGCCCAAACTACCACAAAAAAGGATAAATTATTCAAATTCTTTATCGAACTGCCTATATTTGGAACCTTTATCTACCATATAATTGTTTCGCGTGAAACAATTAATGATTTCTTCCTTGATAAGCTTTATTATAATCCATTCCATGTAGACAAAGATGTCCTGGATGCATATTATGAAGCTGCACACAAAGGTGGTTATTATGCAAAATGCCTATACTCCAGCCAAAGTGCTAAATATATGAATATCAACATTCGCCATGCTGTAGAATCAATTGATAACAGCATTTATATCGTAGAAGGTGAAGATGAGCCAAATGGTGCTGCAATTGTAGAAGCTTATCAGAAAGTAAATCCAGCAATTGAGTCAGCAACCATTCCATGTTCCAAGCATTTTCCACATAT
>OGGQ01002780.1_pt1 | contig 17976 bp, 17 predicted proteins | sample 1571191 | NCBI WGS metagenome assembly OGGQ01 (sample SAMEA2582061, study PRJEB24529) | metagenome | biome: Human gut stool | place: China | collected 2011
GCAAATCAATATGGCGGCTTTCTGGTTGCGGAACGGGACGGGCAAAGCTTGTTCCAGCTGCCCTTGACCACACAGACTGCCGTTCCGGAACAGCCTGCAACCCCAGAGGAGCAGCCACAAAAGTCCATTTGACAACGGCTGCAACGCTGGCTGCAAGGGCGGTTCTCATAATCTATAAAATTACATCTCATCCAATCAGGAGGATTTCAACATGGAAAAAATACGCATTCAAAAATTATTATCCGATGCTGGCTACTGCTCCCGCCGCAAGGCGGAAGCCTTGATTGCTGCCGGAAAAGTCAAGCTGAACGGACATCCCGTCAAGCTCGGCGACCAGGCAACCCGTGCCGACCTCATTACCGTCAACGGAGAAGCCGTTCGCATCCCTCGCAAAAAAGTCAAGCGTTATCTCATGCTGTACAAGCCCAGAGGCTATGTCACCACCACTTCCGATGAACTCGACCGCCGCTGTGTCATGGACTTGCTGGACGGCGTGGAAGAACGGGTTTACCCCGTCGGCAGACTGGACAAGGACTCCGAAGGACTCCTGCTGCTGACGAATGACGGCGAATTTGCCAACAACATCATGCACCCTAGCCGCCATATTTCCAAGACCTATCGGGTTACCGTTCGGCCGGATATTTCCGAAGAACAATTGATTGCCCTTTCCAGCGGCGTGGAACTGGACGGCAAAATGACCCTGCCGGCAAACGTCGTTGTGAAAACCAAAGAACCAAACCGTGTCGTACTGCTGATGACCATTCAGGAGGGCAGAAACCGCCAGATTCGCCGGATGTGCGAAGCGTTGGGGCTGGAAGTTGCCCGCCTGCGGAGAACCAGCATCGGCCCTTTGAAACTGGGCATGCTGAAGCCGGGTACTTATCGGGATTTGACCGCAGAAGAACTGCGTGCCATTCGCAACGCCATCGGCGGCGACCTCTAATCGCCGTGCGAAACCAGACGCACCCGAAATGAACCAGAAAGGAGTTTGCATTTTATGCCAATTTGTATTCCAAAAGAATTGCCAGCATTTCAGACGCTGGCAAATGAAAATATCTTTGTCATGGATAATGACCGTGCCTCTCATCAGGACATCCGCCCTTTACGGGTGCTCCTGCTGAATCTGATGCCGAAAAAAATTGAAACGGAATGTCAGTTTCTGCGGCTGCTCAGCAACACGCCGATTCAAGTCAATGTGGAATTTTTACAGGTTTCCAGCCACGTCAGCAAGAACACCAACAAAATGCATCTGGATGCCTTTTATCATACGTTTGCAGAAATCCAGAACGAATATTATGACGGCTGTATTATCACAGGTGCTCCGGTCGAGCACCTTTCTTTTGCCGATGTCGACTACTGGGAAGAGCTGCAACAAATCATGGAATGGACAAAGACCCATGTCTTTTCCACCATGCATATCTGCTGGGGAGCTCTGGCAGGGCTGCACTACCACTTCGGGATTCCCAAATATGACCTGCCGGAAAAAATGTTCGGGGTCTTCCCACATGCCGTGCTGCAAAAAAATGTGCAGCTGCTGCGTGGATTTGACGACCGCTTTTATGCTCCGCATTCCCGTCATTCAGAGGTTCGGCGTGCGGATATTGAACAAGTGCCAAATCTGAAAATCCTGACGGAATCGCCACAAGCTGGTGTGCACATTGTCGCCAACACCAACGGCAGACAATATTTTATCACAGGTCACCTGGAGTATGACCGCATGACGCTGGCAGGGGAATATTTCCGGGACAAGGAAAAAGGCTGCAAAATCGCCGTTCCTGCCCACTATTTCCCTGACGATGACCCCAGCAAACCGCCCCTCTATACCTGGGGTTGCTGTGCAAATTTGCTCTTTGCAAACTGGATTAATCACTGCGTTTATCAGCTGACCCCGTATGATTTGCAACGGCTGGAGCTGTATAACTGGGAGTGGGAAGCCGGACTGTAAACTGGAGAGAAATTTTCGCTTTTTGGGAAAGGTTTGCAAATGACTCCACCGACCTCCACCAGACTTCCACCAAAAAGGGCAAAAAAGCCCGAAAAACTGGGAAGTGGAGGTCGGTGGAAGTCAAATACATACTTAACACACGGAGTAAAAAAAGTATATTTTTTCTCTCACATAGAAAGGTATGTAAACGACCTCCACCGACCTCCACCTTTTTTCAATCCACGCCCCTGTGCAAGGGGCGACAACGGCAGACAATATATTATCACCGGACATCTGTTTTCAATCCACACCCCATAAGGGGGCGACAAGCGGTGTTATTTGGTCAACAGACGGACGGCAGCCGTAAACCCCACCGCAAAGGCGTGCTTCTGCCAGTCCTCACACAGCTGCAACAGGGCTTCCAGAGCCTCTTTGCTGACGGCTGATGTGAGGGCATCCAACTGTTTGTGCAGGGCTTCCGGTTCAAATAACGCCAGCTCACGCCTGCATAGCCCCTCATACAGGGCTTCTAATTTTGGTTTCATCGTTCCCCCCTTGACTTTTACCGTCTCGTCTGCTATCATAGATTTCGCAGCGTTTCGGCGTTGTGTTGGGTTGTAAGTGCGACTGTTTGCAGACGGGCACTTACAGCCTTATTTTTTGCCTTGGTACTGCTCGACAATCCAATTACGGATTACTTGTGACCGTGTTACGCCCTGCTCTTTGCAAATCGCATCCAGCTTTGCAAGCGTAGTTTTATCCATCCGCACACGCAAGATATAATCTTTTGGCGTGTCTGTTAGCTTTGTACCTTTTTTAATACCCATGTTTTTCCTCCTTTATTTGTGGGTACAATCTAATTATACCGTAGCAACAAACAAAAGTCAACCGTCATCTTCCACAATCTTTCCCTTTTGTTTTTGTTGCTTTCGCCAAAACCGCACCAACAACAAAACCGCCACCAGACACGTTCCCAACTCTGCCGCTGGATACGACACCCAAACGCCAATCATGCCCCAGACTGCCGCAAACAAAAAGACCAGCGGCAACAGCAACACGCCACTCCGCAGCAGCGAGATACAGAAAGACGCAGCTGGACGTTCTATTGCGGCAAAAAAGGCGGACGTTGCAATATTGACCCCAACAAAACAGAACGCCACAAAATAAATCCGTGTTCCGGTTTCCGCCATCGCCTGCAAGGTGCTATTCCCCGTGCTGTTAAACAGCCGTACAATCGGCTCGGTAAAGCCAAACAACACGCCATACAGCACCGCTGCAAAACCCAATGCGGTGCAAATCGTCATCCGCAGCAGCTTTTTCATTTCTGTCTGGTCGCCCTTGCCATAGCTGCGGCTCAACAGCGGCTGCACGCCCTGTGCGATGCCTGTACACAGACACGCTGCCACCAAGGCAATGTTGGCGATAATCCCATAGGCTGCCACGCCCGTATTCCCCACCTTTTTCAAAATGACAAAATTAAAACAGAAAATGACAATCCCAGAGGCAACTTCTGTAATCCACTCCGCCCCGCCTAGCAGGAAAATCGGCTGGAACATCTGCCACCGCAACCGGCAGGGACGAATCCGAATTTGACAGGTTGGTTTCCGGAAATAGAAACTCTGAATGGTAATGCCGATGAGCGGGGCACAGGCGGTTGCCAAGACTGCCCCCAGCATGCCCATTCCCAATGGGAAAATAAACAGATAGTCCAATACAATGTTGCCCAGCGTGCCCAGCATCGTCCCCAGCATCACCCGATTCGGTGCACCGTCATTCCGGACAAACGCTGCAAACAACTGATTACACAGAAACAGCGGTGCAAAACAGTACAGCGTCCGCAGGTATACCACCATCTTATCATGGGTCGCTGCATCGCTCCCCAGCCAGCGGCAAAGCGGGTCAGCACCCAAAAGCCCAACCAGCATGAAGACCACGCTTGCCACTCCGGCAAGCAACAGGGCATGGAAAAAGATTTGGCTGCCGGCTTCCTGTTCGCCTCTTGCCTTGTGAATGGCATACTTCGTTGCTCCGCCAATGCCAATCATCAAGCCCGTGGCATTCATGAGATTAAACAGGGGCAAGACCAGATTCAAGGCGGTCAGCCCGTCTTCTCCAATGCCATTCGCAACAAAGAACGTATCCGCTAAAATATAACAGGACGTTCCCAGCATCGCCAGCATATTCAAGCTGACATAGTGCAGAAAAGCAGATAGGGTGGATGGTGGTCGAATGGTTTTTGTCATAGCAATTCCTTCCTTTCTCCAAAAAAATGCATTCATGTACATCTTCTAAGACCTAACGACATACACAAATGCATTTCACACACTACCCGGTGGCAGATTTTTTTAATTTTCAACAGTATAGCATATCTACTCTAAAAAGTCAAGTGGTTCTGTTCTGCAAAAAATCCATGTTTTCCTATTGACATTTGCTTCTGAACGTGGTATAATAACATGAAATTGAAAATCAATTTCAAATTCGATTTTGATTGGACTGACAACCAATAGGGGGAATCCTCATGAAATGGAAACGCTTTTTCAGCTGCCTGCTCTGCGGGGTGCTGTTGCTCTGCGGCTGTACGCCAGCCGCAAACTCTGCAACGGCTTCCCATCAACTGGAACTCGTTACAACACTTTTTTGTTACTATGACTTCGCCCGTGCCATCCTGAAAGACACGGACACCATTCACCTTCGCTTGCTGCTCTCCCCCGGCATGGAGAGCCATTCTTTTGAGCCTGCTCCATCCGATATTCTCGCCATTCAGAACGCCGACCTCTTTCTCTATAACGGCGGACATATGGAAGAATGGGTATCCAAAGTACTGGACGCAGACGAACAGACGCATCCAGACCGCATTGTCCGTTGCATGATGGACTATGCTCCGCTGCTGGAAGAAGTGGAATTAGAGGGCAGCGAATCGGAACACGACCACGAGCATGACCATGACGGCCATGACCATGACCACGAGGGCGAAAGCGAAATGGAATATGACGAACACATCTGGACTTCTCCGGTAATTGCAAAGGATTTGCTCTATGTCACCAGAGATGCCATCATTCAAGCCGACCCTGCCAACGCTGCCACCTATCAGAAAAATGCGGATGCCTATGCGGCTCAGCTGGATGCCCTCAACGAATCCTTTACTGATTATTTCGCCGAACCGGAACACCGCACGCTGTTATTTGCAGACAAATTTCCGCTGCAATATTTCGCCAACACCTACGGATTACACTGCTATGCCGCCTTTTCGGGTTGCAGTTCCGACACTGAACCCAGCATTGCAACCATCTCGAATCTCATGCATCTGGTCGAATCTGACCACCTCTCGAAAGTCTATTACTTGGAAGTCAGCAGTCCGGCGGTTGCAAATGTCATCGGTGAACAGACCGGAGCAACCCCAACCGTTTTCCAATCCTGCCACACGCTTACACAGACCGACTTTGACAACGGGGAAACCTATGTCAGCCTGATGCAGCGAAATTTAAAGGCGTTGGAATCACAATAAACGCTGCATGCTCTCGCCTACACGAGTATGCAAACAAACCTCGACGACAGGGAAACCTACGTCAGCCTGATGCAGCGAATTGAAAAGCGTTGGAATCACAATCAGCTCCCACCAGAAAGGATTTTTTATGGCTACTTCTGCACTGCAATTCTCCCATGTCACTTTGGGATATGAAAACATTATCACAACTTCTGACCTCAACCTCACGATTCCGCAGGGCGATTATCTCTGTATCATCGGGGAAAACGGCTCTGGAAAAAGCACGTTCGTGAAAAACCTGCTGGGGCTGCTGAAACCCCTCAGCGGAGAAATCGCTTTAACGGGCGACTGGAAACGCAGCGACATCGGTTATCTGCCGCAGCAAACGCCAGCACAACGGGACTTCCCTGCCAGCGTTCGGGAAATTGTCCGCTCCGGCTTCCTGAACCAGATGAAACACCGCCCGTTTTATACTGCCGCTGAAAAAACTGCTGCCCAACAGGCAATGGAAAAACTCGGAATTCTGCCGCTGCAAAACCGCTGCTATCGGGAACTCTCCGGCGGTCAGCAACAGCGTGTCCTACTGGCACGAGCACTCTGTGCGGCTCAAAAACTGTTGATTCTGGATGAACCAACCACGGGCTTAGACCCAGTCGCTTCCGAGGAACTCTATCAGGTCTTACAGCACCTCAACCGCACAGAATCCATCACCATTATCATGGTCACGCACGATGTGGAACGGGCAGTCTATTACGCCAAACACATCTTGCACCTTGGACAAAAAACATACACCTATGATACTGCCGAAGCTTACCGCCATGCCGCAGCATCCAGACAGGGAGGAAAATAATATGACGTTTCTCATCGATATGCTTTCGTTTGCCTTTATCCGGCGTGCCTTGCTGGTCGGGATTTTCGTTTCCCTCTGTGCCGCCCTCTTGGGGGTGAGTCTGGTTCTGAAGCGATTCTCGATGATTGGCGATGGATTATCACACGTTTCTTTCGGGGCTTTATCCGTTGCATTGGCGTTCGGCTGGGCACCGCTGAAATTCTCCATTCCGATTGTTGCGATTGCCGCCTTCTTCCTGCTCCGCATTACCGAACGGGCAAAGGTCAAGAGCGATGCAGCAATTGCGGTTGTTTCCGCCTCCTCGCTGGCAATCGGGATTATTGTCACCGCCCTGAAAACTGGCATCAACACCGATGTGGCAAGCTATATGTTCGGCAGCATCCTGGCGATGGAAAAAGAAGATGTCTGGGTCAGCCTGATTCTGTCCATTGTCGTTCTGGGAATGTTCGTGATTTGTTATCACCGGATTTTTGCAATTACCTTTGACGAAAACTTTGCACAGGCAACCGGCGTTTCGGTTTCATTCTATAATACACTGATTGCCATTCTAACCGCCATCACGGTCGTGCTGGGGATGCGGATGATGGGGGCATTGCTCATCAGCAGCCTGATTATCTTTCCGGCGTTGTCCTCCATGCGGCTATTCAAGCGGTTCTCGCTGGTCATTCTCTGTGCAGCGATTTTATCGGTCGTTTGCTTCTGTGTCGGCATGGTCGGTTCGTATCAGTTCGATACCCCTGTTGGAGCAAGCGTGGTTGTCGCAAATCTGGCAGCATTCCTGCTGTTTTGCCTCATTCAGAAGATTCGGGAACAGGTCAAAAAACGTACCATTCAAGCCCAACCGAAACAGTAAAATTTCTTCCCATTTCAACAACAAGCAGATGACTTTTTCTTGCCGGTCATCTGCTTTTTTATTTTCTTTTGTTGGACGCAATATGAAATCGTTATGATGTCAACTTGTTCTTTTTTATTCATTTCCATTCGACAAAAATACTTTATTTTCCAAAAATGTAAGCAATTGTATTGACTTTTTCGATACCTTGTGATATAATGAAATCGTAAACAAACAAACCAAAATTTCAAGGCTGTAAAGACTTGATATAATGAAATAAAATCTTGATTGGAGGGATTTTTATGAAAAAGAAATCATTTCTCGCTGTTCTTTGTTCTGCGGCACTTCTGCTGCAACTTGCACCCGCTGTATTGGCAGATGATGTATTGTCAGATGCTACAACAGATGAAATTGTAACAACAGAAGAAGGAGTAACAGACTTTGGTGAATTTGGAAATGCCCTCTGGGTATTAAAAGGCGATACTTTAACACTTTCTGGAAAAGGCGACCTTCCGGATGATGTTCATGATAATTATGTCAATACCATCAGTAACATTTACTATTTAGACAAAATCGTATATTATCCTTGGATGAAGTATCGTTCTGTTGTAAAACATCTGGTCATTGAAAATGGTATTCAGGATATTCCAAAAGCAGCTTTTGCTTACTTCTATGCACTGGAAACCGTAGACTTTCCATCTACACCAATTACCATTCGAGATCATGCGTTTTATGCAAAAGATTTCGATATCAGAGATGGTCTTGTTGCAAAAACGAGTTATGACATTCCAGATAATGTAACGCTGGACGGCTATAACATTTTTACAAGTGATGATGGTGGCAGCAACTCCTATCGTCGTGTCAAAATTAACGCAAACCGCTATAGCCCGACTTATTATTACTGCTTAAATCATCCTTGCTACATCTTCACGGAAACCGGCATTGCTTCAGAAGCAATTACCAGCGGAACTTGTGGCGAAAATGCAACTTGGAACTTCGACTTTGATACAAAAACTTTGTACATCGAAGGAAAAGGTGCAACAGAATCCATCTCCGATGATGCAACGCTGAAAGGCATCGAATGGATTCAGCCAAGCATTGAAAAAGTGGTTTATGGGGAAGGAATTACAGAAATTGCACCGTTCTCAGCACAGAAAATTAATACCCATATTGTCTATAATGAACCGCTGTGTGATATCACTGAACTGACTCTGCCGAGCACTCTGACAACGATTGATGACTATGCATTCGCTTTCTATCTGAATGTAAAAGATGTTCAGATTCCGTATGGTGTAACCACAATCGGAAATAATGCCTTTTCAGATTGTTACAAAATAGAAAATGTTGTTCTTCCGGGTACAGTGAAAAAAATCGGAAATTATGCATTTTCCGTTTGTGATTCTTTAAACTCGATTACCATTCCTGCCAGCGTGACAGAAATTGGTAAAAGTCTTGCTCATTCTTATTCTGGTGTTTCCATTTTCGGCTATACCGGAAGTACGGCGGAATCTTATGCAAAGGAAAATAATTATGCGTTCTACTCCTTGTCTGCTTCTGTAGGCGATGTCAATGAAGATGGCGTTGTCAACCTGATGGATGCCATTGCATTGAACAAGTATCTTGCTGGTATGATTTCCTTGACCGACAGCCAGCTGGTCGCTGCAAACTGCAACATCGCTGACGGAACAAGCAATATCAATGAAGACGATGTAACCTCGCTGATGCGGTTCGTCATCAACCTGATTCCGGATCTTCCTGTTTCAAAATAAACGCTTTTCATTAGAATTACGTCTTTTCGACCACCTGTAACGATTTGTTATGGGTGGTCTTTTCTTTTTTTACAGATTCTTGTCACAAATCCCCTCTCCAATTTGTTATTATGAATAGGACGTCCAAAAAATCACAAAGGGGGAATTTCATGGTAAAGTCCTCGCAGCAAAAAGAAAAACTCCATCAGCTCTATGCCCTGTATGAACAGCCACTCTATCGCATTGCCTACGCCATCCTGCACCAGACCGAACAGGCAGAAGATGCTGTATCCGATGCGTTCCTGAAAATTATCCCACATCTTGACCAAATCGAATCACCAGACAGCCCCAAAACCAAAGCATTTCTGATTCAGGTGATTCGCAACACTGCCATCAATCAATATCGAAAAAATGCCAAAGATGCAGAACGGCTGACCAATATTGACGACAGCACCTTACAAGTGCCCAGTCCCCACAACGAAGTCGAACAGTTTCTCCAACGAACCGAACAACAGGAATCGCTTGCACAGCTATTACAAGGGCTTTCCGAAACCGACCGCACCATTTTATTCCTGCGTTGCGAACAGGAACAATCGTTTCGGGAAATCGCCGAACGGCTCTCCATGAAAGAGGCAACGGTACGAAAACGGTTTGAGCGTGCCCGAAAAGCCATTCAAAAACAAGAGGAAAGGGGAATCTCCTATGTCAAAAAATGTTCCATCTAATCATGAACCACCGATTTCACCAGCGGACTGGGATGCCATCGTTGCCGCTGCCTTTTCCCCTGATGCAGAACCCCACATCTTTTCCGACCGTTATCAGAAACAGAAACAAAAACAGGAGGAATTATTCATGCAAAAAAAATCCATTCGTGGTAGAAAAACCATTGTTATTGCTGCGATTCTTGCAGCCGCTGTTGTTGCCATTCCAACTTCTGCTTATGCTGTCAATCGCATTTATCAGGCATCCATCCAATCCACGGGCAGCTATCAAAAAGAGGTTGTGATTGATGCCGGAGATAGCACCCTTGACACCCGTACACAGTCCCTGCAAGTGGGCTGGATGCCGGATGGTATGACCCTTGACAAAAATTCCGGAAAATATCACGACGACCAAAACCGTGGCGTTACGATGCTGTTCTGGAAGATGCAGGACGGGGATTTCTTACAGACGGTCAACCGTGGCATTGTGCATTCTGAAACCAAAACCATCAACGGCAATCAGGTCTTTTTCCTGCAACGGGATTCCGCAAATCTTCCAGACGGACAGATGGACTACCGCAACATTGTCTGGGTCGCTTTCTCGAATACACCTTATGCAGCACAGTTCTATGCAACAGACGACCTCACGAAAGAAGAGTTGACACAGATTGCAGAACATCTCTCCCTAAGCCCAGCAGAACAGGAAACGGCAAGCCTCTGGCAGCCGGAAGAATCTCTCATCGAATCCTCCGGAGATGCCCCTGCAACGGCTTGCGATGTCAATCAGCTTTCGTATGTCAACATCGGTGACACCTTAACCACAGAGGAAACGGTTTCTCTGAAACTGGATGCTCTTTCCACACAAAATACCTTTGCTGGCATTTTCACCGACTCCATCGGGCAGGATTGCGATTACAGCCGCTATCAGAATGCAGATGGCACGATTGCAGACAATACCCGCACATGGTATCGTTCCGGCGATGGGGTCAACACGCTGGATGAAGCCATCAAAACGGAAACCATTCCGCAAACCATTCTGACCTTCCAGCTCACCTACACCAACAACGGTACAGAAGCGGTTGAAACTTGCGTTTGTCCGCAGTTGTTCCGGATGCAGGCAGATGGCACATTCCCAGCATACACAGCAGAAGCCGAAAGGGAATACTCTGTGGACAGCTGCGACTTGAACCTAACAGGCGAGTTTTTCTCGTTCGCCTCGTCCGGCAGCCACAGCAAAAATAACGTGCTGTTACAGCCCGGCGAAACCCAAACTGTTACGGTTGCCTTTGTGGTCGATGCCGACCAGCTGGACGAACTGTATCTCGTACCTGCTCCGCACGGCTATGAATTGTCTGAAGAAGTCACACAATCTCCGATTCTGCAAGTGGCTTCGGCTCTGAATCGCTAAATCTCTCTTTGACAGGAAATCAGAAAACCAGCACCCGTTCGCCTGAAATGGGTGCTGGTTTGTTCTATGTTTCTATATCCATTGTTCGATGAGTGATACAAGCAATGCCGTTCCTGAGGCTGCCAGAGCCACCACAATCAACGGCAGCCCGTTCCATGCCAACACCACGGCAATCACCGTTGCTGCAATCGCAGAGAGAAAATCTCCCGCTGTATAAAATCGTCACTGCATGCAAGAGCACCCGTTCGTCTGGAATGGGTGCTGCTTTGTTCTATGTTTCTATATCCACTGTTCGATGAGTGAGGCAAGCAGTGCCTGCCAAAACCACCACAATTAACGGCAGCCCGTTCCATGCCAACACCACGGCAATCACCGTTGCTGCAATCGCAGAGAAGAAATCGCCCGTTGCATAAAATCGTCACTGCATGCAAGAGCACCCGTTCGCTTTGAATGGGTGCTGCTTTGTTCTATATCCACTGTTCAATAAGCGATGCAAGCAATGCCGTTCCTGAGGCTGCCAAAGCCACCACAATCAACGGCAGCCCATTCCATGCCAACATGACTGCAATCACCGTTGCAGCAATTGCAGAGGGAAAATCTCCCGTTGCATAAAATCGTCACTGCATGCAAGAGCACCCGTTCGCCTGGAATGGGTGCTGCTTTGTTCTATATCCACTGTTCAATAAGCGATGCAAGCAGTGCCGTTCCTGAGGCTGCCAGAGCCACCACAATCAACGGCAGCCCGTTCCATGCCAACACCACAGCAATCACCGTTGCAGCGATTGCAGAGGGGAAATCTCCCGTTGCATAAAACACCGCCGGAATCGTCATCGCACTCAAGACTGCATACGGGATATAATACAAGAAATCCTGCAAAAAGCGGGACTGTATTTTCTTCCGGAAAATCGTCATCGGCAGCATCCGAATCAAATAGGTAACCACTGCCATGACCAAGATGGAACAGACAATTCTCATACTGCTGCCCCCTGTTCTTCTTTTCTCGGAAAGAGCCATGCACAAAGTGCCGCTGTCAAGACTCCGCAGAGAATAATGGCAAAGCCGCTGGAGATAAACGGCAGACAATACTTGCAAATAATGCTGCATCCCGCTGCAACCAATACTGCAAAGACAATGCTTTTCTGCTTTCGCATCGGCGGAATGAATATCGCAAAAAACATGCCATACAGTGCAATCCCCAAGGCATCTGTTATGATTTTCGGCAAAATTTCGCCGGCAGCTGCTCCCAAAAACGTCCCCAAACTCCAGCCAATCAACGGCAGGGACATCAGTCCATACAGATACGGGGCGGAAATCTGTCCGTCCTGCGAAACCGCAACCGCAAAGATTTCATCTGTAATCCCGAATGCGGTCAGAAAGCGATGTATCATGTGTTGAAACGTCTGGTCTAACTTCTGCGACAGGGAAAGCCCCATCAAGGCATATCGCAAGTTAATGCAAAACTGTGTGAGAGCAAGTTCTAAGTAAGAACCGCCGGCTGCAATGACTCCAATTCCGGCAGCCTGTCCGGCTGAGGTGACATTCGTCATGGAAATCGCAACGGCTGCGGAAACGGAAAGCCCTGCTTTTACCGCTAAAATCCCAATGCTGAACGAAACAGAGAGATACCCCAAGGCAATCGGGATTCCCTGCCGCACCCCTTTCCAAAATGCTTGTTTGTGCTGTGCTGTCATAATGTTATCCTTCGTCCTTTCATTTGATGTGCATGTAGCAGTATAGCACATTTTCGGAAATTTTGCAATTTCTTTTTCCAAACAACCCAACGAAAAAGAAAGCATATTTCACAGATAGCATCATTTTCCATAAAACAAGCCAACTACCTTGTAAAAAAACCAACAAAATTTACAGCTATAGGCTTGACATCCTTTCCTGCATCTTTTATAATAATAGTAACCATACGAATGTGGGCGAATTTTTGTTATGAGAACTACTTTTTGGAAAGGAGTCTTTTGATGAAGACCAATCATTGGAAACGTACAATTGCCGGACTGCTGGCAATGTCAACTTTATTCTCGCTTTCTTTCACAGCTGTTTCTGCGGAAGAAACTACAGCAGAAACCACTGCTGCTGCAACCACAACCACCACTGCAACCACGGTTGTTGAAATTCCAGAAACAGATATGCCAACCTTGTCGGTTACAGAAGAAGAAGCTGCCCTCTTTAAAGTTACCCCGCTGACCATCAAGGTGGGCGAAGAATCTGTCAAGGGCTTATCCGTTTCCGGCTACAAGGGCACAGATACCGACGTTGTCATTCCGGACACCCTGATTGACAAGAAAGGCAATGAACTGCCAGTATTCGGGATTGCAGATGGTGCATTCAGCGGAAACGATACCATCACTTCCGTAAAAATGCCGGAAACCGTTACTACCATTGGAGCAAATGCTTTTTCTGGCTGCTCCAGCCTGACCAGTGTCAACATTCCGGATGCTGTTACCACTTTGGGGGCAAGTGCATTCTATGCTTGCACCAGCTTAGCTTCTATTCATATCCCGGAAAGTATCACCACCATTGATGCAGATACGTTCTGTTCTTGCACCAGCTTAACAGAAATTGAACTGCCATCTACCCTGATCCGTATCGGCAATGAAGCATTCTGCTCCTCCGGCTTGACCAACATCACCATTCCGGAAGGTGTCACACAGGTTGGTAAAGAAGCCTTTGCTGGCTGCTCCAACTTGGTATCTGTTTCCATTCCGGGTTCTTTGGAAGTCGTTAGTGCTTCCACATTCCAGGAATGCTTCCGGCTGCAGTCTGTTACCTTTGCAGAAGGCACAAAGAAGATTCTGGATTCTGCATTCTACAGCTGCCCTGCTCTGGACAATGTGGTCTTACCGAGTACCGTTCGTTGGATTGGCAATTCTGCATTCGCTTATTCCGGTATCAGCAATATTTCTCTGCCGGAAGGCTTGATCGAACTTGCAAGCGGCAACTTCTCTCACTGTGCAAATCTCAAGAGCATCACGCTGCCGTCTACCATGACTTGCATTAAGAGCGATGTGTTCTCCTATTCCGGTCTGGAAACCATCACCGTTCCGGATACCATTACACAAATCAGCTCCGGTGCATTTGCATTCTGTCAGAACCTGACGAGCGTATCTCTGCCGGATAGCCTGAGCGATGTCCGGAAACAGGCATTCTATAACTGCACATCCCTGACAGATATTAACATCCCGGCAAGCATGACCCTGCTGGAAGCACAGACGTTCCAGAACTGCACCAGCCTGACCAATGTCACCCTGCCAGACGGCTTGGTTAAGATTGAAGACTATGTATTCTATAACACTGGTATTACCAGCATTACCATTCCGGATTCTGTGACCAGTCTCGGCATTTCTGCATTCTCCAACTGTGCGAGCCTGGAATCTGCAACGCTGGGCAGTGGTCTGACGAAAGTAGACAAGTGGCTGTTCCGGAACTGCTCTTCTTTGAAGGATGTGACACTGGGCGAAAATATCCAGAAGGTTGACAACTTTGCCTTTGCAGAATGCGGTAACTTGGAAACGATTACCCTACCAGATTCCGTCACCAGCATCGGTATTTCTGCCTTTGAAAAGTGCCGTTCTCTGGATGATGTAAAACTGCCAAACGGCTTGACCACAGTCGACAAAAATGCATTCTTAGACTGCGACAATCTGACAAATGTCACCATTCCGGATTCTGTCACCACCATCGGCAATCAGGCATTCGGCTACCAGACCAACAATGACATGAGCACATCCAAAAAAGATAACTTCCAGATTACTGGTAAAACCGGTTCTGCGGCTGCTGATTATGCAAACAATTCTGGCATTTCGTTCAACGACCCAGATGCTCCGACAACGACAACGACAACGGATACAACCGATGTTTCCGGAGAAACTACCGAAACCACAACTGTTACAGATACAACCGACACAACTGATGTTTCCGGAGAAACTACCGACACAACCGATGTTTCCGGAGAAACCACCGAAACCACAACTGTTACAACCGATTCTGGTACATCATCCGAAAACATCTGCGGAGATACGACTATGGATGGTAAGGTTGACTTGGTTGACGCTGTTCTGCTGAATAAATTCTTGGCTGGAGCAGTCACCTTTACTGACCAGCAGGTTGCAAATGCAAACTGTGACCAAACAGACGGAACAGATACCGTTGGCGAAGAAGATACAACGGCTTTGATTCGGTTCGTTCTGAATATGGAAGGCTATCAGACACTTCCACACATTTCTGAAAATGCTTAATTTTGATTGAACCTATTACACATTGCACAAATACAAAAAGAGGACGGGCTCTCGTTGGAGTGTTCGTCCTCTTTTTTCGTTCTGTTACTGTTTTGCTTCCGGTGCTTTTCCATTGACGGAAAATACTGCAATTGGGTCTAACAAGTCAGAAAGCAAAATGCCTTCAATATTGGCACTGCTGCAAAATGCCAGCATAGACGGGTAACTATCATCGTTCAAGAAAAAGACGGTTTTTCCGTCTTCTTTCCGGACACCCACTTCATAGGCTGCATCCTGATAGAAAAAGTAAATCAAAATGCCATCCTGCCGATGCTGCCGCAAACAATCCAGCAATTCGCTGGCACGCCACATTTGTGGTTCTGTGGAAAGTCCCATCTTCTCCCAAAATGGTTCCATATCAACACCTCTTTTCTACTTTTTATTATACCATAATCCTGCTTTTATTGCAACTCCTGTTATATCAACTTTGCAGATTTTCCAATAGACACTTGTATCCAGCTTTTGCAGTAAGCGGCAATCGGAGCGATATCATACAAGGGCTGCACCCGCAAGGCGTGCCATTGTTTCACGGTGTCATAATCTAACGTATCCGACCGGCAGCCTGTCAAATAGATGGGGATTTGCCGGTCTGCCGCTTTGGCTGCAAATGCTTGAAAACTTGCATCTGTGCAAATCGTTCCGGAATGATAGCAGGCATAAAAGATAGCTTGAATGTAGTCTGGAATCTCTGGCAGCGAACCGCCAACGCCAGCCGTCAACTGCAACAGCGGTGCAGGCTGCAACAGGTTCAACGGCTCTGAAAGCGGCAGCATTGGTGCACGGCTGGGAATGATTCTATTCTGATGAAACTGCCCCTGCTTGTCATATGTTCCATAGACAGCATCTCGAAAACTATACAAGTTTCCGCTGCCGGGCAGCTGCTGCAACAGTTGAATGGCTTCGTGTATGGTCGGAATGTTGTCTGTATTGCAATGGCTGACAAAAACACCCGTTGCCTGCTGTTCCTGCAAAAATCGCACTGCATAGGCGAAGTTCGTCCAGCCGTTTGCTTTTGGATTGGAAAGCGGTTCGTTGCTCGCTACCAGTACCAACGGCGGGCAATCTGTCCCCAACGCATACCCTAAAACAGCAGCGGTATACGCCAAGGTATCCGAACCATGCAGCAAAATCCATCCGTCACAATCTTCTTTCCAAATCCGTTCTCGCACATGATTCACCAGCAAGGAAAGCGTTTCTCCAGTCATCTGCTCACTGAACAACCGAAACGGTTCAGAGGGCAGCACGGTGATTCCGTCTAAAATGTCCCGTTCTTTTGCTCCCTCCAGCAGAAAATAGGTGGACGAATCCGGCAGCTGCAAATAGCCATCTTCTGCAACCTGACAGCCAATCGTTCCGCCAGTAAAAATGATACCCAGTTTCATTTGCAATCCTCCTTCCAGAAAAAGAATGGGGTTGTTGTTTGTTTTCCATACATCGAATGATTGCCGTTACAAAGTCGGGCAATCGTGCAGACCACTGCAAAATAGGGGAAATACGAAAATCCAAATACTTCTGCTCCGATGCAAATCGGTGCAAGCAAGGTATTCGACGCACTTCCGAATACTGCCGCATAGCAAAGCGCCGCTGCCACAACAGACGGGATTCCCAGCAATGGTGCGAGCACTGCTCCCAGACACGCCCCAATGGCAAACAATGGTGTTACTTCTCCGCCCTGAAAGCCGATGGCAAGCGTTAACACGGTAAATCCTAGTTTTCCCAGAAAGTCAAACCAATATACGGTATCGCCATTGCAGGAAAGGGTAATCAAATTTGTTCCTAGACCGGAATATCGCCCTTTTCCACAGAGATACAGCAGAATCGCCAGTCCTGCACCACAAATGGCAATGCGAAGAATCGGATTTGGCAACCATTTTGCAGCTGCTTGTTTCGCCTGTTTCAACAGAAATGTAAAAACGCCGCCTGTCAATCCAGCTGCCACGCCCAAAATCAACATTGAAATGGAAATCGGGGAAACAACGGTTTCCGGCAATGTCACCTGAAATGTTTCCAAGCCCAATGCAATCGAAACGATATTAGCTGTGATGGCGGAAAGGGCTGCTGGCAACAATGCCCGATATTCCAGCTTGCCAACGACCAGAACTTCCAGTGCAAAACAAACAGCGGCAAGCGGAGCGTGAAATAAGCCGCTGAATCCGGCAGCCATTCCGGAAATCGTGAGAATGCGAATCAAACTTTTTTGCCTCTGCAATAATGGGATGCGGCTTCCTGTCCAATGAGCAACCGTTGCACCCAGCTGCACGGCAACCCCCTCTCGTCCGGCACTGCCGCCGCAGAGATGTGTCAGCCAAGTGCTGCCAATCAATAGTGGTATCAACCGCAATGGAATACGGTCTGCTTTTCCGGTCGCAGCATCGAAAATCAAGCCCATTCCCTGACTGCTCTCTTTTCCATATTTCTGATAGGCCCAAACCATCAACGCACCTGCCAATGGCAAAAATGGAAGAAACCAGAGCAAATGCGTCGTGCGAAGCGTTCCAATTTCCAGTAAAATTCTGCCGAACCCTGCTGTAATCACGCCGGTGATTGCTCCAGTTAGTATGGCAAGCAGGCAGAGCAGCCCCATCGGCAACAATTTTTCTTTGATTGCATGCATACAAACACATCCTTTTCCAATAATTTTATATAGAAAAATCGCCAACGTGCATGGCACACGTTGGCGACTTCAAGAGATATGGTGGGCCATCGGGGACTCGAACCCAGGACCATCCGGTTATGAGCCGGG
>OGGQ01002782.1_pt1 | contig 17972 bp, 14 predicted proteins | sample 1571191 | NCBI WGS metagenome assembly OGGQ01 (sample SAMEA2582061, study PRJEB24529) | metagenome | biome: Human gut stool | place: China | collected 2011
TATATGCCCCAGCGGCCGCATCCGTCGATGCACGCAGCCTCCTCCAGCTCTCTTGGAATCGTGCTGACAAACCCGCGGTACAGCATTATAGTAAACGGCAGCTCCATCACCGCCTCCATAATCACAATAGAAATAAAACTTTTGTATAGATGCAGTAACTGCAGCAATTTGATGGTGGGTAAAATCGCCGGCGGCAGCATCAGACCGATCATAATCAGAATGTTAGCTGCCTTTACCACTTTGTCATCCCTTCTCTGGATCACATATCCGGCCATGGATCCCAGAAAAATCAAAACAAGCAGGGATGCCGCCGTAATCAGCGCGCTGTTTTTAAACGCCGTCAGGATCTGATAGTCTCTCGCCTGAAAAACCTCAAGGAAATTTCCCCACATGAATTCTTCCGGCAGACTAAGGCTTAACTTGTTTGCTCCTTTTCTGTCCTTCAGCGCATTCACCAGCATAAACAGGAACGGAACTATGAAAATGGTAACTGCCGTGATACAGCCTGTTATATCGCCGATCCAGGTGAATATTTTCCGTTTTTTCATTCTAGTCCACCTCTTTCCTGTTCAAAAATGCCTGAAGCGGGAATGCCAGACACGCGATCATCACCAGCATTATCACATTTCCTGCCGTGGACAGCCCATAAAAGCCGTCCGCGTACTGCTTGTAAATAATGGATGCCAGCACATCCGTCGCGAATCCGGGGCCTCCTCCGGTCATGGACCAGATCAGCTCAAAGCTGCGTATTCCGCCGATGAAGGAGAGAATGATGATGCTGTTGCGTGAGCCTTTGGTAAGGGGCAGCGTGATATATCTTAGCCGCTGCCACCAGCTGGCACCGTCGATCTCGGCCGCTTCATAATAGATTTGATCCACAGAGGTGATTCCCGCGATAAAAATCACCACCGCGACGCTTAGTCCCTTCCATCCGTCCACGCCGATCACAGACAGAAGTGCATACCTGGCATCTCCCAGAAAGGAAATGCCGCCACCGCCGAATAATTCCAGGAAATTATTAACAAGCCCCTTGGTCGGGTGGAGCAACGCCTTAAAAGTAATGCCGACTGCAACCGTGCTGACCAGGTTCGGAAAGAAAACTACGGATCGCAGAAAATTTTTTGTCCGGATGCCGCTGGTCAAAAACAGCGCGATGGCGAAACCGATTACCACCTTGATCAGGCAGGTCATCGTAGAAAATATCAACGTGTTTTTAATTCCGATACTTAAGGAATTTTCCGAAAAAAACAGTTTAAAATTGTCTAAACCGCAGAACTCTGCACCGTCAATACTCCAAACCGTCATGCTGTAATATAAAGAAGAAACAGTGGGTATTATGTAGAATACAGCAAATATGATAAAGGCGGGCATCAGAAACCAGATGCTGTATATTTTCTTCTTATCCATAAGTTTTCCTTTCTTCCTGCAATTTGAGCCGGTCAACGGCCGCTGGTACGGTGACGAGCGGCCGCCCGGCATACCCTTGACGGTTATTTCTGTTTATCCCAGTCAAGCCCTATCTGAATCGCCATTTTATAGCAGTCATTGTCATATTTCTCTGCCGCCGTCTTTCCGTCCACCTGTCCGGAAGCTGCTTCCACGCAGATTGCCGGGCAGTTGCTTCCCTTAACCGGGAGCACGAGCTCCATGTTCGGTGTGGTTCTCTCTTCGTTAAAATATACCATCATATCTTCGGCCACCGCCTTGTAAGCTCCTTCGGGAGGCTGATAGCCTTTTACCAGTGCAGGTCCGTCCGGAAGCTGGGCTTCGCAGTAAGCATCCAGACCGGCTTCGGAGACATAGAACTCAATAAACCGCATGATGTCTTCTGTCTTACCGGTGTTCTTGTTCCCGAACAGGCCGCTGCTGCCCATAACAATCAGTCCGGTTTTGTCAGGGTCTTCATCCGGCATGGCAAAGGCGCCGATGTTGTCTACGGTTTCTTTGTCATACAGGGAATAAATGTTGGAGAGAGCCTGGGTCAGCATGAACCAGTGGGCGCCCTCGCCCTCTGCAATCATGGCGCATCCGTCGTCATAGGTAGCGGCCATATAGTCTTCATTATAGAATTCAATCAGGTCGCCGAACTTATTCCAGGTCTTTACCGCCGCCTCGGAGGTCGCAAATTTCGCCTCGCCCGCGGTAAACCGCTCCACAAAATCGGGCTCCGCCAGATTTACATTGTACCAGTCGGCCAAAAGAGGAATCTGAGCCGTCCAGTTGTCCGCGTAGGTGCCGATCACCGCGGTTTCGCCCGCCTCCTTTAAGATTCTGCAGTTTTCAAGGAAAGCATCCCAGGTCTTTGGTACCTCCAGGTTATACTTTTCGTACATTTCACGGTTGTACAGGATACATGCGCTCATGGACGTGCCGATGGGAACTCCGTACATATTGCCGTCGCTGGCAGTCATTTCGTTTCTGACAAAGTCTTCAATTTTGTCGGGAATATCGGTATCGTTGAGGCTTATGTAGTACTTGGATGCGTCAATCATTTCAAGCTGAGTTCCGCCTCCGGACACAATCAGGTCGGTCATGTCGCCGGAAGCTAATCTTGTCCGGATCAGAGATTCTCCCTCCAATCCTGCGGGACGGATTTCAATCTCCACCTTGATGCCCAAAAGTTCCTCCGCCTTGGCGCACACAGCCTCAAGTCCGGTCAGAGTCTCATCTGCGTCAACAGACATCGTAAGCTTCGCTTCCTTATAAACAAACTGCCCATCTCCCGTCGGTTTTTCCCCTTCTGCGGACGTACCTTCACTCTCTTTTGACACTTGAGTGCCGTTTCCCGGTTCCGTTGCAGTGTTCTTTGGCTGCGGGCTGCAAGCCGTCATCCCCAAAACCATTGCTGCCGCTAAAAGCGCTGCCATTACCTTTTTAAACTTCATGCGTTTGTTCCTCCTCCTTGTTTTTGCTTTCGCATCTATTTTCATTGTATCTTATTGATACCGTATTTAATTGTGCGGATACCCGAACCGGCCGCAGCTCTTTGAATCCCGCCCTCTGCTGTGAATTCCAGGCCGTCATGGCTTTGCACATCTATGTATGGTTCCAGCAGTATCTGCGCCTGTGTATTGGGCGGAGTTTCTATTTGAAGGACACCGGCGTCTTCTCCGTGCTCCCAGGATACTCTGACGGGGCCGTAGGGAGTTTCCACCGCCGCACAGCCACGGGGCAGCTTTCGCGAAAGAAGAGGCTTGACGGTTATTTTGCTGAATCCCGGATATGCTTCCTGTGTCCGTATTCCCGCTGCCTGGGTAAACAGCCATGCCCCAACCGCTCCGTAAGCATAATGATTAAAGGAATTCATATCGCTGCTCCACATGCTTCCGTCCGGCTTCATCCCGTCCAAATGCTCCCACACGGTGGTAGCGCCCTTTTTCACCTGATACAGCCAGGAAGGGTAGTCCTCCCGCAGCAGCAGTTCATATGCCTCCTCTGCAAAACCATTTTCCGACAGTGCCGCCAGTATACAGGGAGTTCCCATAAATCCGGTAGTCATGCGGCCGCCGTTTTCCTGTATCTTCTTTTTCAGTTCTTCGGCATTTTTTCTGCGGTGCTCCACGGGAAGGAGCTCAAAGTGCAGTGCCAGCGCCAATGCTGTCTGGGTCTTCACACGGAGCAGGCCGTCTTCCCCTAGAAATTCCCTGCAAAATGCCTGTCTGACGGACTGATGCAGCTCCCTGCCGGCTCTTTTGTCCTCCTCATGTCCCAGCGCTTCCGCTATTTTTTGAAAAATACCGGCGGAGTAAGCGAAATATGCCGTGCAGGTCAGCTCGTTGGGAGTTGCACCGAAATAGCTTCCTTCCGGTGCGTCTAACGCCAGCCAGTCTCCGAACTGCAGCTTGTAATTCCACAGAAAGTCTTTCGAATGCTGCCGCATAAAGTCAATCCAGCGCTTCATACTGCCGTAAAAGGCCTCCAGTATTTTTTTGTTTCCGTAATATTGATAAAGCCTCCAGGGAATCAAAACAATCGCATCCGCCCAAGCCGAAGCAGAGTGCGTTCCCTGGGAAAGCAGCCAGTCACCCGACTGGTCCTCGAATCTTAAGATGTCCGGCACAATGTGCGGCACACCGCCGTTTTCATACTGCTCACCGGCCACGTCGTAAAGCCACTTCTCAAAGAAGCCAAACACATCCGCCAGATACACCGCCGTCTCCGAAAAAATCTGTGCGTCCCCCGTCCAGCCCAGCCGCTCATCCCGCTGCGGGCAGTCCGTGGGGACATCCACAAAGTTGCTCTTCATGCTCCACGAAATATTTTCCACCAGCCGGTTGACCAAAGGGCTGGATGAGGTGAAGGCCCCGTAAAAATGCAGGTCCGAATAAACCGCAGCCGCCTGTATCCTTGCGGCATCCCATTCTCCCGGCCAGGCATGAATCTGAATATAGCGGAATCCCTGATAGGAAAATTCCGGTCGGTAGAATTCTTCCTCTCCGCCTTTGCACAGGTAAGTGACGGTCTGCTTTGCGCTTCTTAAATTCTCCGTGTAAACATTGCCGTCCCGGTCCAGAGCCTCAAAGCAGGTAAATTCCACCCTGTCTCCCGGATTCGCTTTAACACGGAAGGAAACCAGTCCCGCCATATTCTGTCCGAAATCAATGCACCGCTCTCCTGCGGGTGTCCAAAGCTCCTTTCCCGCAAAGCATTCGTGGGTACATACGCCCCGAACCTTCTGCGGCCAGAGCTTCGCAGCGTCTACCGCCCGTCCTTCCACGGGAAGCCATGCAGCATCCCCGGCCGTCGGCAGAGACCAGTCTTCTATCTCCAGCCTTGCGTCATAGGTTTCTCCGTCATATAAATCAGCCGTCAAAAGCGGTCCGGCATGGCACCTGCATGCACTGTCTGTGACAATCATCTCCCGGGTACCGTCCTCGTAATACAGATACAGCTGCGCCATCCATGCAGTCCGATCTCCGTAAATGCCCCGGCCCGTTTCTCCAAGCCGTCCCCGAAACCAGCCCGGAGCAAGAATGCACCCCAGCATATGCTCCTTTTGTTCTGCGATCGCTTCGGTAATATCCCAGAGCTGATACTGGATCCGATTCTCATAGGCAGTCCAGCCCGGCAAAAACAGCTCCTGCGAAACGCGTTTTCCGTTTAAATAGGGCTGGTAAATCCCCTGTGCGGAGGAAACCAGAAATGCCTTTCGGACGGTTTTTGTCCTCTTAAAGCGCTTTCTTATATAAATTCCGCCCTTTGACTGTGCCAGGGGCATGGGTGCCGATACCCATTGTGCCTTCCAGGCAAACTGCTCCCGGCAGATATACAAAAACCTTTTGCCTTTGCTCCAGGAACTTTCCTCTCCACGATTATCCCTAACCGCCGCCCGCACATAGTATTGTCTGAAATGCTCCGGCTCAAAGCCCTTTGTTTCCACGAACTGGGAAACATCGCTCTGCACTTCTCCCGAATCCCACACAGTCTTCTCAAAGTCTTCGGTCTCTGCGATCTGTATGCGGCAGGCCGTCTGCCGGATATTTTTTCCGTCTGAGGTCAGCTGCCAGCCAATACAGATGGGGGCTTCGGCAAAATAACTGTTTTCATATCCGTTTATAACAATCTTCGAAACCTCTATCAACGCGATCCGACAACCTTTCTAAAAATTTTCGCCGTTCCATCCCCAGTAAGGAGTTTCCGTATATTTAACATAAATCCGGTCTCCCGGAATTTCAGCCGTCTCCGAAACAGTCTCGGTTAAAACCCCGGTCAGCTTATCGTACTCATCGGCTGAAGCAGAACCGTAGACAGAAGCCTCAATGATCGCGCAGGGTTTTTTGTCATCTCCCTGAAAGCACATGCTCTGGCCGTCACTTATATTCACCATCAGCCATTTTTCCGATTTCCCTTCTAATATGGAAATCTCCTGTCCAAATTCCTTCATCAGCTTCTCTTTTTCTGCATCCGTTATTTTTTTTGACATAGATACATGTATATAGGGCATTTTCTTTCCTCCCGGTTATTTTTTCAGATAGTTCTGTACATTCACAATCTGTTCTGTAAAAGTCTCTCCAAACTTTTTATCAAAAAACGCGCTGCCGATGGTAAAATACCACGGAGAAAACTTTTTAATCATGTCCAGGCGTTCATAGCTGTTAACGCTTCCCACGCAGCAGATGGGTTTTTCTACGGCATCCTTTACGGCGTATACCATTTTCTCCACATCACCGTTATACCGGAAGGCCGCTATGTTGATTCCGGCAACCCCCTCTTTTCTGCTAAGCTCTCTGGCCTCTGCCGTAAGCTCTTCAATGGTTCCCGACATATTTAAAGTGAAACGTTCACCGATAAAGGGTATGTATAAAATATTATGCTTTTTTATAACCTCGAGTATGCTGTCATAATAAACCGTTCCTGTCACGGCATCAAACCCGCATTCCGCGGCTAATTCCACCGGTCTTAGGCATTCTTCCTCTGTTTTGCCCACAATTTCCAGAAATGTGGTTTTTCCGGCGGCCTTCATGCATTGTACAAGATCTTTCATTTCCTCAGGCGGGAGTCCCACCTCCTTAAAGCCCCAGTACTGGCACGGTGCATCTTTCGCTTCCAGGAATATTTCTTTCGCATTTTTTACTGTTACGTCATCTTTTGTTAACATAACAATCAGAATCGGCTGTTCCATTTTCCTTCTCCTTTCGATTTCTTTCTCTTGGTTTTGATTATAGCAAGTTCGCTTATCGTTTGCAGGCATTTTTTTGCCTTTTTTGTGCTATTTTTTCTTTTATTTTTGTTTTTCCGTAAAATTCCTGCTTTTATCGTAAATTTTCCCTTTACTTTTGTCGTTTTTCATGGCATTATAGAATAAATGAAAGCAATGCGAAAGCAATCATATATTTTCTTATTCGATAGGAAAATACACCCCACACAATACAGGAGGTTTTAATACAATGAAAGCAGGCTTTGTATACACCAGCACTACCCCCGAGCTCGTTCAGCTGTTAGAGGACGAAACGAAAAAACAGTTCGGTGATTCTATTCAGATACTGACATACACAGACCCCTCCATCCTTTCCGAAACAAGAGAGCACGGCTATGTAACACCGAAGGCAGCGGCCCGTCTGATCACCATGTATTTACAGGCAGTGCAGGACGGTGCCCAGGCAGTATTAAATATCTGTTCCTCTGTAGGAGAGGCCGCCGACAGCGCCCAGAGCATTGCAAAGTACGTAGGGGTGCCAATTATCCGCATCGATGAAGCGATGTGCCGGGACGCTTTACTCCTCGGCCGGCGGATCTGTGTGCTGGCAACCCTTCCCACTACGCTTGAACCCACCAAAAACACCCTGCGCCGTCTGGCCAGAGAACTGGGGAGAAACGATTTTGTCCTGATTGACGGTCTCGTGGATGCCTTCGGCCTAAACCGGGAGCAGCTGCAAAAGGTTCTGATCAGCAAAGCGCTGGAGGCCGGTTCTGATGCGGATGTGATTCTGCTCTGCCAGGGCTCAATGGCCTGCTGTGAGCAGATGATCGAGCAAGCCTGCGGCAGGCCGGTGGTATCCAGCCCCAGATACGGCATCGCCGCTCTAAAGGAAGCCCTCATAGAAAAGGGCGCACTGCAGATAAATTAAAACAAGGAGGCAATGGATTTATGCTTACAGATACAACAAACTCACCTTATGCAAGGGTCACTCCACTCTCCTCCCACGTCACCTGGACCGGAGGATTTTGGAAGGATGCCGCCGATGTCAATGCCAAACGCACCGTCCCCCATCTCCAAAACATGTTCGAATCCAGCAGCATCAGCCACATTGTGGAAAACTTCCGTATCTGTGCCGCCGGTAAAAGCGATGATTTCGACGGTACGGACTTTGGTGACGGGGATTTTTACAAGTGGATGGAGGCTGCCGTATACACCGCAGCCCAGACCGGGAATCAGGCTCTTTTCCGGCAGATCGAAGAGTATATCGCGCTGATTGCAGAGGCACAGGAACCGGACGGATATATTTCCACAAAACAGATTATCGGCGAGCGTAAAAACAACGGAATCAAACGCTTTGGCAATATCAATGACTTTGAGGTTTACAATTTCGGGCATCTTTTTACCGCTGCCTGTCTGCACAGGCGTATCACCGGCAGCAGCAGCTTTTTAGCCATCGCAGAAAAGGCTGCGGACTGTCTCAAAAATATGTATGAGGAGAACGTCCGGGCCGGCAGTGTGCAGACCGCGGTCTGCCCTTCCCACTATATGGGATTAATCGAACTGTACCGCACAACCGGAAACAAAAAATATTTAGACTTGGCACAGCTTTCCGTTACGCTGCGCGATTCCGTGACAGAGGGAAGCGATGACAACCAGGACCGTGTGAAGCTTGAGGAGCACAGCAAAATCGCGGGACACGCTGTCCGCGCCAATTACCTGTATGCCGGTGTTGCCGATTTATATGCCGAAACCGGAAAAAGCTCCTACCTCGCGGTGCTGCACCGGGTATGGGATAACCTCATGCGCTCTAAAATCCATATCACCGGAGGCTGCGGCGCCCTGTACAACGGCGCATCACCCTACGGGAATTTTTTCCGCCATCAGCTCATCCATCAGGCCTACGGCTATGAGTATCAGCTGCCCAATCTGACCGCCTACAATGAAACCTGCGCCTCCATCGGATATATTTTATGGGCTTACCGCATGTTCCAGCTTGAGCCGAAGGCCGAATATTTTGATGCGGTGGAGCGGGCGATGCTCAATGTGAATCTGGCCGCCGTAAGTCTGGACGGACGGAAATTCTTCTATGAAAATATGCTGAGACGCGAAAAGCATCTGGATTACGAGCTCATATGGCCCACCACCCGAAGCGAATACATCGAAAGCTACTGCTGTCCGCCTAACCTGGCCCGGACCGTTGCCGAATCCGGCGAGTATGCCTACTGCTGCTCAAAGGATACGCTCTGGCTCGGCATGTACGGGGAAAACAGCGCCGAGGTTTCCCTTCCCAACGGCGCACATTTTACAATTGAGCAGAAAACCGGATACCCCTATGACGGCCTTATTTGTTTCACAATCCATCCTGCAGGCAGAATCCCGTTCAAGCTGAACCTGCGCATCCCTTCCTGGGCCGAAAGCGGAAGCATCAAAACAGATGGCACAGACTACCGTATCACAGCCGGGGACAGCGGAAGCTACTACACCGTACCCATCAGCTGTGATGCCGACACAACCCTTTCGCTCTGTCTGGATATGCCGGTGCGCTGCACAATCGCCCACTCCAAAGTGGAAGAGGATACAAATCAGGCGGCCGTAGAAAGGGGCCCTCTGGTATTCTGCATCGAATCGCAGGATGTTGAGGGCGGCAGCCTAAGCAGTCTTCTGCTTGATTTAAACGCTTCGTTTTCCGTTGTGCCCATGGAGCTTTCGGGACGCTCCCTCATTTCCCTGGAGACCCGGCTGTACCGCATCCGCTACGGTAACTATCAGCCCGATAAGCTCTACCAGACGCTCACCTATCGGGGGCTTGAACAGGTACGGGTGCGTTTCATCCCTTATTTTGCATGGGACAACCGTGAGTTCGGGGAAATGCGCATCTGGCTTCCTGTTGCCTACAGATAAACAGAAATTACATTTAGGAGAAGGTTATGATAAAGATAGAACCGCTTGATTTTTCCGTTATAGACAGCCTGCCCATGCCCGATGAGGTCTCTGTAGCACAACGGTTAGACGCAGCTTTTGCAGATTTTAACAAAAAGATCGTTGTCCTTGATGACGATCCCACAGGGACCCAGACTGTGCACGGTGTTCCCGTCTACACAGACTGGAGTGTCCAAACCCTCACGGACGGATTTGCAGAGGAAGGAACCATGTTTTTCATTTTAACCAATTCCCGCAGTTTTTCCGCCGAGCATACCGCAGCGGTTCACAGAGAGATTGCAGAAAACCTTGCCGCTGCAGCTTCCTGCTGCGGTAAAGATTTTCTGCTGATTTCCAGAGGGGACTCCACACTGCGGGGCCATTTTCCCCTCGAAACGGCCACATTAAGGCAGACGCTGGAGGGCCTCTTAGAGATACGCTTCGACGGGGAGATCCTCTGCCCCTTTTTCAAAGAGGGCGGACGCTATACACTGAACAATATTCACTACGTAAAAGAAAACCGGCAGCTCATTCCGGCGGGAATGACCGAATTTGCCCAGGACAAATCCTTCGGATATACCGCTTCTCATCTCGGTCTGTTCGTGGAAGAAAAAAGCCAGGGAAGTTACAAAGCAAAAGACTGTATCTACATAACGCTTGAAGAGTTGCGGAACTGCCAATATGAAACCATAACCGAAAAACTTCTAAGTGCTTCCGGCTTTGCCAAACTGATTGTAAACGCTGCCGATTACATCGACTTAAAGGTTTTTACGGTCTGCTGGCTGAAAGCTATGCACGCAGGCAAACATTATATCGCCCGCAGCGCCGCCCCGCTGACACGCGTTGCCGGAAACATAAGCGGCCGCAGGCTGCTTACCAGGCAGGAACTTATCGCCCCGGGCTGTACCGCAGGCGGCCTTGTGATGGTCGGCTCCCATGTCAAAAAAACTACCGAACAGCTGAATGCGCTTATGCAGTCAGAGAAAAACCTGTGTTTTCTTGAATTTCAGGCTGAGGGCTGCGAAGCCGGAGCTTTATCCGCCGAATCACAGCGGCTCCTGCAGCTTGCCGAAGAACGCCTTGCCCAAAAACAGACCGTCGTTATCTACACGCCCCGCAGGCTGATTACTCCGGACACAGAAGACAGGGACAAGATTCTCAAGCTGTCAGTGGATATCTCCGATGCCTTCACAAAAATTGTGGCCGGCTTAAGCCTTAAGCCCAGTTTTATACTGGCAAAGGGCGGCATTACATCCAGCGACATCGCCACAAAGGGGCTTTCCATCAGAAAGGCCACAGTTATGGGGCAGATCCAAAAGGGGATACCGGTATGGATGACCGGTGCAGAAAGTAAGTTTCCCCATATGCCTTACATTATTTTTCCCGGAAATGTCGGCGATACCCTGACTCTTTGCGACATTGTGGATTCGCTGGTATGACCTGGGCCTGTATTTAATTAACCTTCGGCTGTGACAATTAAAAGGAGAATGCTATGAATAAGGAAATTATCGTCTCTGTAGCGCCAGTACAGGCAGGAATGCCCGTAGATGCGGATTTGCTGGCCTGGGACATGGAAAAATGTGCGGCAGAAGGCGCCTCTGTGTGCCATCTTCACAGCCGTCTTCCCGACGGAACCCTGACCCCGGACATCTCCTATATGTCAGAATGTTTTGACAAGATATTAGAGAGAACTGACCTTATGGTGCAGGTTTCTACCGGCGGCGTATCCGGCATGAATATCAGGGAACGCTGCCGTCCTCTGGATTATTCCAGAGCCGAAACAGCCTCACTCAATGCCGGCTCAACCAATCTTGGGGACGCCGTCTACATCAACACTTTCGAGGATATCGCCTATTGTGCCAAGGAGGTATATTCCAGACGGATTATCCCCGATGTGGAGGTGTTCGATATCGGTATGATCAACAATGTGATTTTAACTTCCCGGCAGATACCCTTCCGGCAGCCCATTTTCTATAATTTAGTCTTTGGGCACAGAGGCGGCATGCCGCCCACCGTCCAGGCGCTGACCGCCTTCCTTTCCATGGTACCCCGGGATGCCAAATGGGGCGTTACCCATTATAGCCGCAGTGACTGGCGTTTTCTTGCCGCAGCTATCGCCATGGGCGCCTCCACAGTGCGCATCGGCTTTGAGGACAGCGCCTATCTCTCGGAAGGAAGGCAGGCCTCCTATAATTACGAGCTCGTCCAAAGGCTTGCAGCCCTCATAAGAAGCATGGGGCTTAATACAGCCTCACCAAACGAGGCGAGGCAGATTATGGGCTGCCTGAAACATGATTGACCGTTTTTGCGCTATTGACTATTTACCATAAACTGGACTATAATGAAATAATAAGATTATTTTGTTTTATTACAAATAAAACAAAGGAAGTTGAGTTATTATGCCAAAAATAGAACGTATAGAAAAAATCAAACAACTTCTTGCCCATCAAAATCGTATTGACGTAAACCAGCTGAGTCAACTTCTTAATGTTTCGAAAGTAACGATAAGAAACGATTTAAAAATGCTCGAAACGGAAGGCGTCTTAAAGCGGACCCACGGCGGGGCAATCGCCAACACAGTCTCACTGCCCCGCACCATTTCATCACTTGACAGCAGCACTGCCCTCTCCGACCCCGACAGCCCCATCAACAGAATCGCTCAAAGGGCCTCACAGTATATAAATGAAAAGGAATGGATTTTTCTTGGCAGCGGTTCCACCTGCTATGCCATCGCCAAGGCAGCAGCCCATAAGAATGTCCAGATTGTGACAAATAATCTTTTCATCGGAACCTACCTGGCTCCATACCCTAACATCAATGTGATTATGTGCGGCGGCAAGGTTCATACGGAACGGATTCCGTTTCTATCCGGCGATCTGGCGCTGAACAACATCGCCTCCATGTGCTTTTCCAAAGCTTTTATAGGCGTTTCCGGCGCGGATTTCAAATACGGATATTCCGTCTCCAACGACGTTGAATGCAATATCTTCAAAACCCTGCAGGAATGCTCCCAGGAGATCGTGATCGCCACGGATTCCTCTAAGTTCGACCATGCCGCCTTCATGAGCCTGGGCCGCCTGGATATTGCAGATGTCATCATTTCCGACACCGGCATGCCGGACGCTTATAAGGACTACTATGAGAGCATCAATACAACACTCCTGTTAACTTAAGCATTTTTCACCGAAGAAAGCCTTTCCTTTTGAATGGCTTTCTTTTTTATTTCTGTTTTCTTTTTATTTTTTATCTTTATCTTATTTTTACGTGTATTTCTATATACTTTTTCTTTCTTTTTTGATATGATAAAAGAAACGAAACATTTACAGGAGGTATTTTTATGTTATTCAAACCAGAACAGCTCATCGAATTAAGCCACCCGCTCCTGGCTGACAAAGAATGTTTTCCTTACCACCCTTATCCGGCCGGATACACCTCTTCCAAGCGGTGGTATATCGAAACCCTATGCATGATGTGCTCCCATATCGGTACACATATTGAGGTTCCCTTCCACAAGGACGAGCACGGCATGGACTGCAAGGACTGGCCCCTGGAAAAGCTCATCGGCGAGGCGGTTGTCATCAATGTTCTCGGGAAGCAGCCAAAGGAGCCCATCACGCTGGAGGACGTTAAGAAATACGAAGGAAGCATTCATGAAGGCGATTTCATCTTTCTGTATACCGGATATGATCAGTATTTTCATACCGATAACTGGCAGCCCTATCCGCATATTGCAGAAGATGCTCTGGCTTGGATGCTCTCCTTTAAGCCCAAGGCCATCGGAACAGATGCTTCCGGCATAGAGCTTCCGGGTATCGACACTCAGGAGCTTACCGGTGAACCAAACCACGTTGCCTGCTTTCAAAACGGCACCGCGATTATCGAATCCCTGACAAACCTCGGGGCCATCGAGCACTGCCGCACCACCGTATTCGTTCTCATTCCTATGGCGGAGCAGATGGATGCATTCCCTGCCAGAATTGTCGCTATCAAAGACGAGGATAAATAATCCATAACCGTTACGATGTTACCGCAAACTTCCCGCGTATGACGGGGACCTCTCAAACTGTTACAATAATTCTTCTCAAACAACGATCCCCCGGGGTTTTATGACCTCGGGGGATCCTCTGCTGGGAACTGCTGCTTATATTACTTATTTATCGTCCAGCTTAAGCACACTCATAAACGCCTTCTGCGGAATCTCCACATTGCCGATCTGACGCATACGTTTCTTGCCTTCCTTCTGCTTCTCCAGCAGCTTTTTCTTTCTGGAAATATCGCCGCCGTAGCATTTGGCCAGCACATCCTTGCGGACCGCCTTCACGGTCTCCCTTGCTATGATCTTGCTGCCGATCGCAGCCTGTATCGGGATTTCAAACAGATGGCGGGGAATTTCGTCCTTCAGCTTCTCGCACATCTTCCGCCCTCTCTCATAGGCGGTGGAAGCATGTACAATAAAAGAAAGCGCGTCCACCTCTTCCTTATTGATCAGGATATCCAGCTTGACCAGTTCGGACTCTACATACCCCTTCATCTCGTAATCAAAGGACGCATACCCCTTGGAACGGGATTTGAGCGCATCGAAGAAATCATAGATGATCTCATTCAGCGGAAGCTCGTAGCGCAGCATCGCTCTGGTATCTTCCATATATTCCGTACTGATATATATGCCGCGGCGTTCCTGGCACAGCTGCATGATCGGGCCTATAAAATCGGTGGTGACCATGATTTCCGCACTGACCATGGGTTCCTCCATGGAGAGGATCTCCGCCGGATCCGGCAGATTCGTCGGGTTGGTCAGTTCCATCGTCTCTCCGTTGGTCTTGTTGATCCGATAGACAACGCCGGGCGCTGTCGTTACCAGATCCAGATTATACTCCCTCTCAAGCCTCTCCTGGATGATTTCCAGATGCAATAGGCCTAAGAAGCCGCAGCGGTAGCCGAATCCCAGCGCCACCGAGGTCTCCGGTTCAAACTGAAGCGCCGCATCGTTTAGCTGCAGCTTTTCCAGCGCATCTCTAAGGTCATTGTATTTGGCGCCGTCCGCAGGATACATGCCGCAGTACACCATCGGCGTCACCTTTTTATAGCCGGGGAGCGGCTCACTGCAGGGCCTCTCTTTATCGGTGATCGTATCGCCCACGCGGGTATCCCTGACATTCTTTATGCTGGCAGTGATATAACCAACCATGCCTGCGCTCAACTCGTCGCAGGGAATGAACTGTCCCGCGCCGAAATATCCCACTTCCACCACTTCAAAATCCGCTCCGGTGGCCATCATGCGGATCGGCGTGCTCTTTTTCACGGTTCCCTGCATGATGCGGCAGAAAACGATGACGCCGCGGTAAGAATCGTAGAGAGAATCAAAGATCAGAGCCTGAAGCGGCGCGTCCGGATCCCCCTTCGGGGCTGGGATCTTTGTGACAATCTGCTCCAGCACCTCCTCCACATTCAGGCCCGTCTTGGCCGAAATGCGCGGCGCGTCGGCGGCCTCAATGCCGATCACATCCTCTATTTCGCTGACCACGCGCTCGGGATCCGCGCTGGGCAGATCTATTTTATTGATCACCGGAAAGACATCCAGATCATGATCCAGCGCCAGATAGACGTTGGCCAGCGTCTGGGCTTCGATCCCCTGGGCGGCGTCCACCACCAGCACAGCGCCGTCACAGGCCGCCAGGCTTCTGGATACCTCGTAGTTGAAGTCAACATGACCGGGGGTATCAATCAGGTTGAAGATATATTCCTCTCCATCCGAAGCCCGGTATACGGTGCGGACTGCCTGTGATTTTATTGTAATGCCCCGTTCCCGTTCCAAATCCATATTGTCCAGCACCTGCGCCTGCATCTCGCGGCTGGTTAAAAGACCTGTTTTCTCTATAATTCTGTCTGCCAGTGTGGATTTTCCATGGTCGATATGGGCTATGATACAGAAATTCCTGATTTTGCTTTGGTCAATTGATGACATTGATTCCCTCCTGATTGCTAATGGGCTGCTGTTACCACATTATAGCACATTCCGCCCACAGACTGCAATCATTTACTCTCCGTGCAGCACCTTATTTAATATATCCGCAAGGGGTTCCATCGCATTTTTGGCTTCCTGGACCGTGTTGGTCTGGCCGCCGATCTCAATCAGGGAGGCTTTGCCCATCACATGGAGGTTATAGCGGTACGGGCGCAGGTAGTTGCGCATGGTAAATCCCGGATAGTAAGCCTCCGCGGCAATTTTCATCTGAAAGCTGAAGGCCAGATTCTCCGTCAGATTTGAATTGGGGCGGTCCGACAGGGGCCCTTTTTTATCTCTGGATATGCCGTTGAAGAACATGATCTGAGCGGTGGGCTTGCCGTTTACATCCACAACCCGCTTCTTGCCTCCGTCATCGTCCCTATGTAAATCGATCACCACTTCAATGCTGGGGTATGCCTCCAGTATGGGCATTATGTGCTGATATGCGTCGGAATAGGAGCTGTTATAGGGAAACAGCGTCCAGTCATGGATCACATTGAATCCATACTGTTCCCTAAGAAGCTGGGCCAGGTATTCTCCTACTCCAGGCACCAGGGTATTGGGATCGTTGGGATCGGAATCCAGAAAATATTCGCTGGCATGGGTATGATAGATCAGAATCTGCGGCGCATCCGCGCTGCTTGTTACCCTAAGGTCCATTCCGCCGAGAGTATCGCCGTTTAACAGCTCCTGTGTCACCGAAGTGTCGCCGTGGATTTTGTAAAGCGTGCCGGTCAGGAAATTCAGATCGTTGAGCTGTTCGGCCGAATAGACATTTCCGGTGATATTGGAAGCGGCCTGGACAGGCGCCTCCGTCTCCGGCTCGGGCGGCGCCTCCGTCTCATTGGACGCTAAATCTGTCTGCTGCTGCGTCTCGGTTTCCGCGGCGGTTTCCTCCGGAGGATTTTCCGTATTAGCCCCGGCATACTGCTCCATGATGGCCTCCTGGTCCTCCGGGCTGATCCCCTCCTCCAGCAGAGAAGCTTTGTACTGTTCATAAGCCGGGTCGACCACCTTTGTCTGCTCCGGCGCTTCCTGGTCAAAGTACCGAAGCAGCGGCATCTGCCATGTGACCACCTTATTCACGGCCGTTTTGATGCCGTCCTGTTCCCTGCTGTCATCTGTCTGCATCATATATGAAAGAAGCGGATAACTCCACCGCTGGATGTTGTCCAAATGTTCCATGGAAAATATGCACAGAAAGAACACCGCCGCTGTCAAAACCGCGGCGTTCATCAATGCCTCTGCCAGTTTATCCTTCAATCCACGCACCTCTTCCTGTTATACCTGCGGCTATCTTTCCCGGCTATCTTTACAGTTTATGCGAACATGGCAATATTGATACCCTCCGATATGGTAAAGCTCAATCTTTTCACTGAAGCGTCGATATCCTTTGGCGTCACAAACATGGGGCCAAACCTCGGTTCCAGCAGTTCCCGGATCAGCTGATGCTTTTCCTCCATGTTCATCTCCTCAATCATCTCCGCCGCGAATTCTGTGCTTTTAGCGGAAGAGAGCGCCTGAATGAGCGCATCAACGGTATCGAAAACAATGGTGGCCGCCCCCACCACCGTGGGGACACCGATGGCAATCACAGGAACTCCCAGACTGTCCTCTGCCAGTTTGCTGCGGTGGTTTCCCACTCCGGACCCCGGCTGTATACCGGTATCCGTCAGCTGTATGGTGGTTCCGAGACGGCTGATGCTCCTGGCCGCCAGTGCGTCAATCACAATCACAGCATCCGGTTGAGTCTGTTCCACTATGCCATAGATGATCTCCGCCGTCTCCATGCCCGTCTGCGCCATCACGCCGGGCACAATGCCGCTGACCGCCGCCTTTGGCTGCTTTAAGTGCCTTGTGATCAGCAGATTATCCACCACCATGGGGCCCAGCGCATCCGGAGTCACATCCTGATTTCCCAGTCCCACCACCAGCACGGACAGTCTCTCTCCTTTTTTCTCCCGCACATTTTCCGCAATCATCTCTTTCACATGATCCGCCAGTTCTTCTGAAATATCCCTGTGGTAATCCTCATCTCCTTTGGCCATCAAAGGGGCCTCCAGCGTGATGTAGGTACCCATAGGTTTACCCATCGCCGCAGCTCCCTCCTCGTTTTTTATGACCACCCTTGTAATCTTTATATCGGACGACTTTCCTTTCGTTTCTTCCAGCACCACACCGCGTATCTCGCCTCCGTCACCCTCAAAGCTCTCTCTGATCTCCAGAGCCAGATCCGTCCTCACCTCAAATTCAGCCATCGCCATATCCCTGATCTCCTCAGCTTATTTTTTTAACATCTGAATATATTTTTTGTTACCATTCACAGTTACCTCTGTAAGTTTCTGTTCACGGCTGCCGATAAAGCAGCGTATGAGAGGGCAGGGTATGGTCCTCATAGGGATCCCT
>OGGQ01002787.1_pt1 | contig 17945 bp, 19 predicted proteins | sample 1571191 | NCBI WGS metagenome assembly OGGQ01 (sample SAMEA2582061, study PRJEB24529) | metagenome | biome: Human gut stool | place: China | collected 2011
TGGACCGTAAGAAAACGGTTCAATGCCCCCTGCCCTTGTCCAGCTGGCCCATATGCCGGGATCCGAACTCCCTGGAAAACCAGAAAAGCCCGCGCTCTTCAGGAGCACAGGCTTTTCCAGTTTTGGGCGGTGCTTATTGATCCGGTGTTTTTCGTCCTATCCTGTGGAAGCGCCTCACTGCATCTGTCGGATCATCTGCCGGACCTCCGCCCCCGTACAGCCCAGCGCCGCCATATCTCGTGTGAACGCTTTGACCAAGCTGCTGCACTGCCGCTGTCTGAGCCGGGCGATCCGATCGCTGTCCAAGGTGACAAACATCCCCTGCCCCTGCTTCGTGAGCAGCCGTTCCCGCTTCAATGCATCCACCGCCCGCTGGACGGTATTGGGATTTACCTGATACCGCAGGCTCAGTTGGCGGATCGGTCGCATCTGCTGGCCCGGCCGCAGCCTGCCGGACAGGATGTCCTCCGCGATCTGACCGGCGATCTGCCGGTAGATGGGCCTATCGCTGGAGAAGCAGCTTTTCATTTGCATAGGCACTCACCCAGCTTCCGGCCCAGCCCGCCATGACGCCCAGGAGCGCTCCCGCCAGAATATCCGTCGGGTAGTGGACATACAGATACAGTCTGGAGAATGCGATCAGCACGGCCAGGACCAGGGACGGGATCCAGAGCCGGCTCCGGCTGAAAGAGAGCGCGGAGGCCGCCGCAAAAGAGGCGCCGGTGTGGCCGGATGGGAAGGAGAAATCATCCGGCCGGGCAACGAGGAGCTGGACGGCCGTGTTCACGTCGCAGGGGCGGACGCGCGCGACCAGAGGCTTCAGCACCAGATTACAGCAGATGACCTCCAGCACAAGCCCGGCCATGACTGCCACCCCGACCTTTCGGTACTTAGGCATTAAAATCAGGATACCGGCGAGAATGATCCAGATCAAGCCACTGTTGCCCAGTGTGGTGATGGCCGGCATCAGCAGGTCCATGATGGGATTCCGCAGGTTTGCCTGGATCCAATCCAGAATGGCAAATTCAAAAGAGAGCACAGTTATCACCTGGTTTCATTGGCGGTTTCAGAATCTTCCGCAGGTTTCAGGGACGATCCGCAGTGGCTGCAGTATTGGTCGTCTGGGCTGCAGTCTGTCCCACAGGAAGGACAGGTCGTGTGGAACTTCGCACCACAGGTCCGGCAGAAGGACGCCTTCCTCTGCCAGGTGCCGCAGGAACTGCACCGCTGACGCAGGAGGCTGCGAACAATAAGAAACAGGAGCAGTCCCCACAGGCTCCATACCAATCCTAAGAGCGGCCACAGCAGCGCATTCATCCGGGCTCGTTTGGAGGCTTGGTAAAGCCACGCCGGCACCAGAAGCCACCATGCCGCGAACAGCGCGCAGAATACGGCTCCGATGGCAAGCAGCACGCCTTTCACCGGCAAAGTCGGCTCTGTGATACCATGGGCATCATCCCAGCCATCTCCATCCCAGCCGTCCCAATCACGGAAGTGACCCTCCCGGAATCCGTCGATCTGTTCTGCCTGTTGTACGGCCGAAGTGATTTGGGAGATCTGCGGCTGAAGTAAAACCACAGAGAGAATTCCTCCCAGCAGGACCACGCAGATGGAGAGGATGGTCAGGCGTTTGACCAGCTTTCCGAACTTCATCTGCAAGATACGCTCTTTCCAATGTTTCATGAGATGACCTCCTTGCTTTGATCGTTCTTTTCGTTCTGGGGAACCAGGAACTCCTTCTGATAGATGGCCGCCAGGCTTTGTCCCACTGACTCCAACCGGCGGCTTAAAGCGATGCTGCGGCCCGCCTTGTCCGGATCATGGAGCGGACAGGTCAGGGCCTCGCCCACCGCCTGCTGGAAACCGGCCGCGTCACGGGCCTTCCAGATCCCGCCGCCCTCCGGAAGCCACCCCTGATAGACTGGAATATCCCGCAGGACCGTAGGGATGCCGCAGGAGAGGGCCTCCAGCACCACAATTCCTTCTGTTTCCTCCAAGCTGAGAAAAGCGAATACATCCGCTCCGCAGTAGGCGTCCCGCAGTTCTTCCTGACTGATGTACCCGGCAAAGGACAGATTGCCGGGAGCCTCTTCCACGGCTCTGCGAACCGCTTTCGGGACCAGATAGTCGGGTGTATGACCAAACCAGAAAAACTTGACCTGGGGCATCTGCCGGGCCAGGGCGATGTAATCCAGAATCCCCTTGCGCTCAATCGTGTGTCCCACGGAAATGACAACCTGATCCTGTTGGGCCAACCCATATCGATTCCGGAATGCCTGCCGCCGCGTTTCGCTGGGAGCAAAGAAATCCGTATCCACGCCGTTCGTCAGGCTGTAAATCGGTTTCTGAACACCGTATCCCAAAAGGAGGTTCCGAGAGTAGTCGGTGGGAGTGATAATGACATCTCCCATCTGATAGCACCACTTGATCCACCGTTTGAACAGCGGGGCAAACCAGTTTGATCCGGGGAAGGACCGGCGGAAATCTTCCATGGTGGAGTGGGCATAGTAGACGACCTTCTTCCCCGAGAACCGGGCCGCAAGGGCGGCCAGCAAGGAATCCGGGAATACTGTATTGATGTGGACGATATCCCCCTCTCCCATTGTCTGTGCCAGCGGGATACCAGCCGCCATCAGGGCCTTCCGCTGATGCAGAATGGCTTGCCCCACCCCGCTCTTGTGAATCAGGCGAAACCCGCCGGGATAGAGATAGACGGACATATCAGGCACCCCCCAAATGGAACCAGGAAAGCAAATGGGTCCAGCCGAACATGAGAAACATGCTGTATAGGGCAATGGAGAACGGTTTGCACAGCCAGATGATGGCTGTAAAGGTCCTCCAGGAAAGGGTTGTGGTCCCCGCCAGATAGCACAGGAAATCATCCGGCGCCACCGGGAAGAAGATCGCAATGGCAAGCCAGCGGGACAGGTGTCTGTGGGACTGCATCCACTGGTCGTACCGTGCCAATTGCTCCTGCTGAAATAAGCAGCCTAAAACGGGGCGGCCGAAATGCCGGGCAATCAGGAATGCCATCATAGAGCCAATGCAGATCCCAAGGTAGTTGAGAAGGAATCCCAGCCAGGGGCCAAAAATCAGCACTCCAGCCAAACAACTGATGCCGCCGGGCAGAATGGGGATCACCACCTGTACTGCCTGCAGGAGCAGGAACAACGCCGGTCCCCAGAAGCCCGCTTTCTGTACAAAGTCGCACATGGCCTGCTGGGAAGTCAGAAGGCCGCTCTGCCACGCCCAGATGGCCAGGATCGCGCAAATGATCAGACTGAACAGCGACAGGCCGCGCAAAACATATTTCGTTTGGATTTCTTTCATGCACTTCCCCGCGCTTTCCAGCAGTGTGCATGGAGGCACTCCAGAACGGAAAACCGCTGCCCTGAGATCCATACGGATCTTCCCATCTGTTCCCGGCCTTCCGGATGCTTCAGAAATTGCTCCACACAGATGGCAAGGTCATCCTTCTCGGCGTGCTGCCGGCCGTTGATCCCCTGTATCACCACACCATTTACCGCAGGTGTGAATGGATCGGCGGTCAATACCATTTTCATAGGTGCGGCGCCTTCTTTCGATTTGCCGGAAGTACATTCCCTATGGGTTCAGTGTACCGTCTCCGCTTAAACAAAGGGGAAACGAGCGTTAAACAGAGGATAAAACCTGTGGCCGGGAACAGAATCCCCGGCCACAGATCTCTTCCTTTATCCTCCATAATAGGGCAACAATGCGAAGGGGCTGCCATACTGGCCATAACCGCCGTACGCCTGCCCCGCTTGATCCTGGGTATTCCGCGGTGCCGATGTGCCGGGATCAGGCTCAGCCCCCCATGTCACAGGAACCTGCATGGTCTGGCCGCCGCGAATGATAGTAAACTGAGCGGTATCTCCGGCGGAATAGGACTTCTTTGCCGCGGAGAGATCCGTCATGGATCGAATATCCGTTCCATCGACCTGTGTAATGATATCGCCCACCCGCAGGCCGGCCGCTGCCGCGGCGCCATTGGGGTCCACCGCATAGAGATACACCCCCTGGGCCAAACCGGCCTGCTGGGCCATCTGCGCGTTGACCGTTCCGGCCGTCACGCCCAGATATGCCTTGTTGGTCACGTATCCGTTGTCGATGATGTCCTGGACCATGGCCCGCACGTCGTTGATGGGGATGGCGAAGCCGATGCCCTCTACGATTTTTCCGTTGCTGCTGGAGTATTTGGCGGAAACGATCCCAACCACCTCGCCGGATGTGTTGAGCAGCGGGCCGCCGGAATTGCCGGGGTTGATGGAAGTATCGGTCTGGATCATGTGGAAGGGGGTGCCGGAGACATTGATGGCCCGGTTGACGCTGGAGACCATCCCGCCGCTCATGGAGAAGGTCAGCTCGCCCAGGGGATTGCCAATGGCCAGCACCCGGTCCCCCACATTCAGCGTGTCGCTGTCGCCCAGGGAAGCGCCCTGGAGGCCAGACGCGGCCACCTTCAAAACGGCAATATCATAGTCCGGATCTCCGCCGATCACTTGGGCCTGAAAGACATCTCCGCTGTATGTGGTCACCTCCACGGCGGAGGCGTCCTGCACCACATGGTAGTTGGTGAGGATATAGCCGTCACTGCTCAGGATGAACCCGGAGCCGCTGGAAGCGGCCTGGACCGGCTGACCAAAAATGTTGATGCCTGCCTGAGAAATGGTGGTATTGATGGACACGACGCTGTTCACCGCCGCGGCATAGATCTCCGCGTTGCTCATGGCCTTTCCGCTGGTGGTGCTGTTCAGCACCACAGGCGTGACCGCGGTGCCTCGCGGGCCGGCAAGGGGGCCGCCTCCCGACATGCTCCATACCGCTCCGGCACCGGCTCCGCCGCCCAGCAGGCAGCAGCACAGCGCCAGCGCTGCTCCCCTCAAAAGAAATGGGTGCCGTTTCTGGAAATGCGGACTTCCCGCGGCCGGCGGCTCGTAGGGAATGAGCGCATGAGAAGCCTCCTGGTCGAATGTATGATGTTCCTGGTCGTGATACATTGCGATTCCTCCTATATTTTCGATTTGAAAATGGGCTCATCGCTCTTTTCGGGAATCAGGATAGACCCGCTTGATGAGAGCGGCATGAAAGAAAGATGAGTTTTTCTCATTCTGATAAAGTTCTGTCTTTATAGGAGCGGAATCGCCTGCGACAGCCCGGCGGCAGAAACAGGACGCAGGCGGATGGCCCGCCTGTGTCCCGTCTTTGCCGCTGTTTCCTATGTCAGGTAAATCAGCTCATTTGATGTCCTGGTGGCGGAACATTCCTGTCCCCCCGATGATCCCAAGCATGAGCCACATACAGCCCACCAGAGCGCCCGTGAGGAGGGCACCGGGGGCTGGCGCCCATGTTGCGACAGCGGAGAGATTGGCGTCGATCCATCCCGCGGAGATCTGAAATCCAATTCTTTGGAAGATGAGGTCCGCCGCGGAGAGCAGCGTCGGGAAGATGCTGACCAGGCAGATATTGACGCCGATGGATGCTCCGTTGCTGCGGAGCGTCATGCCAATCGCGGCAAAGACCGCGGTGTATGCCATCATAAGGAGCCATACGGCCAGGAGCATCGCGATGAATGCCGAAATGCTGAAAACGCCATGGGGATCAAAACCGAGGAAAACGGTGCCGGACAGGAGGATCACCGGAACGAATACCGCCATCATCAGCGTGACGGCAACTGCACACGCCAGAAATTTTGCAGCAAACAGGTCTTCTCTGTCCAGCCCTTTCGACACATAGTTTTTCATCGTTCCATAAGTGAATTCCCCCGACACAAAGATCGCGGTAAAAACCGCTGCCACCATGGACAAAATCGGCATACTGAACGCATAGCTCGTGATCTCCACCGCGCTCAGAGACAGGGCCTGTACATCAGGCTCTCCGCCGGCCGCCGCCCGGGACAGCGTGAAGGGCAGCAGCGCCGCCATAAAAACGCAGACCGAGAGACAGACCTGGAACGGCCCGGATTTTTTCAGCTTGTAGAACTCCGCTTTGATCATATTCATGTGGCCTTCTCCTCGATCAGCTTTGTAAAATAGTCTTCCAGGCTCTGTTCGCCCGGAATGATGGCCGATATGTCAACATCGCTCTCCAGCAGGAGACGGTTGATCCTGCATGCCTGTTCCAAGCAGTCATGGAGGATGATGCTGCCACTGCGATCCACATCAAAATTGGCCGTCACGTTTTCTCGGATCAGAACTGCCGCCCTTTCCGAATCGCTGACGATAAACCTGAGATCCTTTCTGCATCGCTGCTCCAGCTCCGCGGCGGTAAACTCGTCCACCATCTTCCCCTCGTGGATCACGCCGTAGTGGGTCGCGATCTTATGCAGTTCCTCCAGGATATGGCTGGAAATGATGATGGTCAGGTGCCGTTCCCGGTTGAGCTTCAGCAGAAGCTCCCGGATCTCAATGATCCCGGTGGGGTCCAGCCCGTTCATCGGCTCGTCCAGGATCAGCAGCTCCGGCCTGCCCAGAAGGGCGATGGCGATCATGAGCCGCTGTTTCATGCCAAGGGAGAAATCCTTGGCTTTCTTGTGCCCCAGATCGTGGAGCCCGACAAACTCCAGCAGGTCTGGGATGATCTGCTGATCCGGGATGCCCAGAGCGATCCGGTACACCTCCATGTTTTCCTGGGCCGTCATGGCCGGATAGAGGGCCGGATCTTCGATGGTGCATCCCATCTTGTACCGCTGCTGCTCCAGGTCGTCACTGCCGAACAGTCTCAGGCGCCCGCTCGTCGGGGCCGCCAGACCGCAGATGATCCGCATGAAGGTGGTCTTTCCCGCGCCGTTTTTCCCGATCAGCCCGTAGATGTCCCCTTTCCGAACTGTCATGTTGACATGATCGACGGCCATCTTTCCGCCAAATCTTTTACATAGGTCTTTCGCTTCCACGATATTGTCCATAGTGGGACCTCCAACGATTTAGGATGTGGTCGGTATGTTCGCCGTTCTGAAACCGCAAAGCGCCATCGGGATAAGCAGTTCTTAAAATCATCTGGACGGTTTTTTCGGTCTATGCTTTCGCTTGTTGAGCACGTTCCACATCGATTTCCGTAAGGCTTTCGGCGTTTTGTAAGGTTCCCCGCCCACAAGGGATCGTTTCCCACAGCTCCCATGCAGATCACCTCGCCCGCTCATCATTCGGCAGTCTTTTATAACAGCCTCTGAAGGAATACTGCGCCTTCCGCACGGGTCACAACATCGTTGGGGGCCAGACGGTTTCCTGACTTCCCGCGCAGCAGGCCGTCCTCCACCGCCCAGCTGAGCGATTCCCGGCACCAAGCCCCCACCTGCCGCCAGTCGGCATAAGTCCCGATGCCGCTGCCTGTCGCAACGCTTCTCCCGGAATAAACCGCATAGCGGTACAGAATTGTCACCAGCTGCGCGCGGGTGATCCCGGATTCCGGCGCAAAGCGGCCGTCCGGCATACCGGATACCAGTCCTGCGCCGGCCGCCCAGGAGACAGCGTCATAACAGCCCGAGGAGCGGGGAACATCCGGAAAGACTGCCCCTGCACTTGCCGCAGGCATTCCGGCCAGACGGTAAAGTGCCGTGACTGCTTCGGCCCGGGTCACGCTCCCGCCCGGGTCAAAACGGTTTCCGGGGCGGGCATCCAGCAGGCCGTGGGCCGACACGGTGTTGACCGCTCCCGCGTACCATGCATTTTCCGGCACATCCGCATACCCCGCGGAGGGAAAACTGTCCGGTGCCGGGTCGGCTGTTGCGGCCAGGTCCCCGCGGGCGGCATCGCCCCGGCGCAGGATCAGGCTGTCGTAGAGATAGGGTGCCGTTCTCATCTGATCGGATCGTCCGTCATACCGGAACATATAGGTGGAGAAGGTCATCGTGTCTCCGTCCACGTGGATCAGGGTGTAGGTCTGCTCATGGGTCTGGTTGGTATCTGTTCCCCACGAATTCTGGGCGGGAACTGCGGAATTCACATTCAGAAACCTGTAATGGGGTGTCAGGGGATCGCCAGCGGAGACCCTGTAGTTCCGGGCCGCATACCACTTGACCGCACCAGATTCCCCGCCGGTCATGTAGAGAGGCGCCCCGGAACCGGCGTGATAGGCATTTCGCACCACCGACAGATCGGCGTTGGCTCCCGTTCCGGTCACAAATCCCCTGGCGTAGACATGGTCATGTCCCTGTAACACCATATCCACCCCCAGCTCCGCCAGCAGCGGCGACCAGAATTTGCGGGCGGAGACGATGCCGGAGTCTATAATGTGCGCGGCGCCGGAATAGAGGGACTGGTGAAAACCCACCACAGGCCACTGGTCATTTGCTTTTGCCTCAGCCGCCTCCCGGCGCAGGAGGTCCGCCTGTGCCGCCCAGGTGTCCGAGCTGTTTAGATTCAGCACCACAAATCTCACGTTGCTGTAATCAAAGGAGTAAACAGCCGGGCCCACATCGCTGCCGGCAGAGGGGGCGGTGATGTGGCCGCTGAAACTGCTGTTGTCATGGTTCCCCTGGGCGACAGCCAGCAGGTGGTTCCCCAGAAAGGATTGGCCCGCAGAGGAATGGGCTCCGCCGCTTTGGAATAGCAGTTCCCATTGCCGCTCACTGCGGGAGGAATCTGTCAAATCGCCCGCAATATAGGTAAAGGCCAGATCATCCCGCATGTTCAGTAAAGAGAACAGTGCCCCGGTGGCCTTGGCGTCAGACACAGATCCGATCTGCGGGTCGGCCAGAAAGGCAAACGTAAAGGCACCAGAGTCCGCGGGCGATTGAAACATGCCGGAATAGGCGCCCGCGATCTCGTAGGTATAGGAACTGCCGGGGACCAAGCCATCCAGTTTGGCAGAATAGAGGTATTTTCCCGCCGAATCCGACCAGACAGGGGCGGCGGTATAGGCACGCATTCCTTCCGGCCCCGTGACGGAAACCGCACCTTGTGCCGCATCTGGGGCGGAATAGGTCAGGTAGACCGTGTCCGGTGTTTGTCCGATATGTAGGTTGATCTGGCTGACGCCGCCTGCCGCAAAGCACGGGAGGATGCAGAGCAGGCTCAAGAGCACTCCCAGGAACAGAGCAGCACTCCACCTACCGACGCGAGAATTCATATCCCATCACACTCCTGATTCAGATGTGCCTATCATAGCGGTCAAAAATGAGAAACAGATGAAAAAAATTCATTTTACTCTCACGGGTCTCTCATTTCTGCGGCCTATGATGAAACCATCCAAAGCGAGTACACAGGAAACGGAGTGAAAATAATGAATGTTTGCGCGCTGATCCCCTCCTACGATCCGGATGAACGGCTGATCTCCACCGTGAAAACTCTGCGGTCGGCTGGATTCCATCACATCATCGTGGTGGATGATGGCAGCCGACTGGACTGCCTGCCGTATTTTGAGGCATTGCCCCCGCTGGGCTGCGAAGTCATTCACTTGGCGCACAACAGCGGGAAGGGCGAGGCCTTGAAAATCGGCTTCCAGACCTTTCTGACCCAGGGCTGGTCAGACGCCGGCATCGTCACTGTGGACGGGGACGGGCAGCACAGCGGGCAGGATGCGCTCCGATGCGCCTATGAACTGCTCCGGCATCCCAAGTCGCTGATTTTAGGCGGCCGGGACTTTTCCGGCTCCCAGGTGCCGGCCAAGAGCAAAAGTGGGAATCGGACGATGACCTTTCTTCTGAATCGCCTGTGCGGGATTCCGCTCCGGGACACCCAGACCGGGCTGCGGGCTATCCCGGCCTCCTGCCTAGCGGCGTTTTCCAGCATTTCCGGGGGCCGGTACGAATACGAGACCAATATGCTCCTCTACTGCAAGCGCCATCACATCCCCATGGTGGAGATCCCCATTTCCACCATCTACATCGACGACAACGCCGGGACACACTATCACCCCCTGCTGGATTCCCTGCGCATCGGCCTGACTCTCTGCCGGTATTTCCTCACTTCCATGGCAAGTCTCCTGGCCGGGCTGGTGGTCTTTGGGTACTTTATGCTGTGTGCATCTTTTGTGCCGCTGCCTCCGCTGGCCTGGATCTGGCTGGGCCTGGTGTCTGCCTATTTGGTTTCCGGACTCATCGGCTTCTCAGCCCATCACACGGACGCATCCCAATCCGAAATCGATGCGCAGCGGGAATCCGCCCGTTATGGTGCGGTGACCGCTCTGCAATGTCTTCTCAGCGGCCTGTTTTTGAGTTTTCTGGACACTTTTTTCCCCGGTGTTCCATTGTTCTTGGCCAAAGCGGCAATGGACTGCGTTCTGTTTCCCTGTTTCTCCCGGCTCCAGGACCAAATCGCGTTTTCCCAGGCGCTTGCCGAGGTGGGACGAGTACCTGTTTTGAAATAGATCCGGCGGCTTCTGGTGTTCCGGGAGCCGCCCATTTTCCATGTCGAGAGCCATGCGTCAAGCCTTGCGGGCTGCTTTCATGGGTCATCCGACTCCTTCGTACAGCAGATTTCCCGTGAAGTGTCTGCTTTCCTGTTTATGAGAAAAACTCATCTTGCTCTCACGGATGTCTCATAGAGGCTCCCTATACTGATGGGCAGAAAAGGAGGTAACCACCGTGATCAAAGCTCTGATGTCCCGATGCGGGACGATCTGCAAATTTGCGTCCAGCTCGCTGCTCAGCTTTGTGCTGGACTACTGTCTGTTCCTGCTGTTTTCCGCAGCGACCGGGAACTGGGCCGGGGGGCTCCTGCTCAGCAATGTCACCGCCCGGCTGATCAGCGCCTGCTTTAATTACACGCTCAACAAATATATAGTCTTTCACGGGGGTGGACGGGCTTCCCAGGACCTGCCCCAATATCTGCTGCTGGCCGCCGGGATTCTGATTGCCAACAGCTTGCTGCTCCAGGCTCTGACCACCCTGGGTCTGGCAGCGCCTGCCGCCAAGCTGATCACGGAGATGGCCCTGTTTGCCATCAGCTTTTCCGTCCAGACACTGGTGATCTTCCGTGGAAGAAAACCGGAAACAGAGGAGGCTGTCGCCTATGCTCACGCATAAACGATCGGCCCTGGCAGCCGCCGTTCACCGCCGGTCCGCAGCACTGTTTCTGCTGGCGGATGTACTGGCTGCTGCGCTGCTGGTATTTGGGAACTATTTCTTTCTGTATGTCGCGCCCATACAGGGGCTGGGCGGAGCGTCCATGCCCCTCCCCCAGGTGCAGAACAACATCCAGCAGTCCTCGCAGCAGCAGATCACGGAGGTCACTGGAAGCGCGCCGGAACAGACCCGCCCCGTCAGCCTGCGGGAGAAGTTCGCGGAGCACTTCACGGACACGGTGGTGTCCACCGGCACCTCCTATTCCAGCCCCGATCTCTCCGTGGAGGTCACGCAGCACATCCAGGGAAGCGGGAATGATCGGGTGACCTATTATGTGGCGGACGTCTACATGGCAGATCTCAGTTCCTTTCAAACGGAATTTGCCGGTGGGAAATATGACGCCAACGGCCGCCGGGAGCACCTGCATACCATGAGCCAGCGCGCGGGAGCAATCCTGGCCATGAACGGGGATTCCTATTGCTTCAACCGGAGCCACTGCAACGGGCTTCTGGTGAGAAACGGGAACGTGTACCGCTATAACCCCACCACCCAGGACATCTGCGTGCTTTACCAGGATGGGACGATGGTGACATACAGCCCCGATCAGTTCGACCCCCAGGCGGCACTGGAGCAGGGGATCCTCCAGACCTGGATCTTCGGCCCCCGCCTGCTGGATGACAGCGGCAAGGCGCTGACTGCCTTTGATACCTGGGACTACATCAAAAAGGTCCATCCCCGCGCCGCGCTGGGCTACTATGAGCCGGGGCACTACTGCTTTGTGGTGGTAGACGGGCGGCAAGCCAGATACTCCAGAGGGATGAGCCTCCCGGAGCTGGCGCGGGTCTTTGAGGATCTGGGCTGCACCGCGGCCTACAACATGGACGGCGGCCACACGGTCTTTATGACCATGGAGGATCAGTATGTCAACCACTCCTACAAGCCGTCCAAAACCATCTCCGACTGTATTTGCATCTGTGAACCCAAAAAGGAGGCTGCTGCATGAACATTCGAACTGTTCTCTCCAATCTGGTCATCGTTCTCTCCCTTTGTTTTCTCACCTTTGCTGTCCTGGACTGGTACAACCCCATGATGAATTTTTCCGGCAACGCTATCTCCTCCAAGCTCCTGCTGGTACTCTGCGTGAGCGCCATTGCGCTGGCGGTGCTGACGCTCCTGCCAGAGAAGCAGAAGCCTGTGCTACCACCCGCCGTCCAGCATCACACAGGGCCTCGGAGACACTGATCTCTTCAAAACCAGACAGCACCCGGCTATACCGGGTGCTGTCTGGTTTTTCACGTCACATTTTGATCATAAACCGGGTGCCTTTCCCCAGTTCGCTCACCACCTGGATGGTCCAGCCGTGGAGCTCCACGATCCACTTCACAATGGACAGTCCCAGCCCGGAGCCGCTGCGGTCCCGCGCCTGGTCCGCCCGGTAAAAGCGGTCGAAGATCCGCGGCAGATCCGTTTCCCCGATCCCAATGCCGTCATCCTGGATCGTCAGGAGGGTGTGTCCGTCCTGTTCCTGCGCCCAGACAGTGACCGTGCCGCCTGCCTTTCCATACTTGATCCCATTCTCCACAAGGTTCAGCAGCAGCTGGGTCATCAGGCTCTGGTCGGCGGAAAGCCGGATCTCCGGCGGCACCTGCCCGGCTAACCTGATCCCGCTGGCCGCTGCTTCCTCCGTCAGCTCCGCCAGCACGTCCAACACCATTTCCGACAGAGAGACCTCCTCCCGTTCCAGACGGTATTTTCCCTCATAACCCCGGGTCAGCGCCAGGAGCTGGGCAATGATGCTGTGCATCCGGCGGCTCTCAAGCAGGATGGCGGCCGCCTGTTTTTCCGTTTCCTGGTCCGGCGCATGGGCGGTCAGGTTTTCCGCATAGGCCATGATGACAGAGACCGGGGTGCGCAGCTCGTGGGACGCGTCCGAAGTGAACTGTTTCTCCCGCTGGAAGGACTCCTCCAGGCGCGCCAACATTCCATTGAAAGCTCCCGCCAGCCGCCCCACCTCGTCACGGCTCTCGATGCCTGTGATACGCCGGGACAGATTCCCGGCTCCCAGAGACACCGCCGTTTCGGTAATGTGGTCGATAGGCCGCAGAGCCAGCTTGGCCAGGAAGTAGCTGCCGAATACCGCCAGACCCAGGAAGGCCGGGACAGCCAGCAGCATCACCAGCTGAAGCTGATCCAGAGACCGTTCCACCGTGTCGTTGGAGCGGCAGACCCGGATCTGGATCTTTTCTCCGCCCTCCATCTCCAACTCCTGATCCAGGTAGAGCTGATCCCCTCTCCCATTGGAGGCCAGATAGACCTCGTCCGGCTGAAAGGAGGGCGCGTCCGTCCAGGCGTTTTCACTGGATACCACCCTGCCGCCGGATTCCGTGGTGAGCAGATACTGAGTTCCGGCGGGCAGGTCCAGGTCGTTGAGGAGCCTCAAGTCCCCGTCCTCCAGTTCGATATGGGAGGCCAGCTGGCCCGCCGCCGAGCGGAGGTACGCCTCCTGGTCCCGCCGCAGGGACCCTGCCATGGCGCCGTACAGGATGGGCAGGGCCGCCGCCAGCAAAACCGCCGTCAGCAGGGTGTACCAGAGCATGATCTTGATGCGGATGGATACTTTACGCATCGCCGCACCTCATCACATATCCGAATCCCCGGACCGTGTGGATCAGCTTGCTGGGGAAGGGTTTGTCCACCTTGTTGCGCAGATAACGAATGTACACGTCCACAATGTTGGAGTCGTAGTCAAAGTCAAAATTCCAGACGTGGTCGGAGATCTGGGAGCGGGTCAGGGTCTGCCCCTGGTGGCGCAGCAAATACTCCAGCAGGGCGTACTCCTTGGACGTCAGCAGCAGCTTTTTTCCGCCCCGCTGGACCGTTTTGCTGGCCGTATCCATCACCAGGTCGTCCAGCTTCAAAATGGGATTGCGCACCTCGCTTTGACGGCGGAGCAGGGCCCGGACCCGGGCCAGCAGCTCGTCAAAGGAGAAGGGCTTCACCAGGTAGTCGTCCGCCCCGGCGTCCAGCCCGGCCACCCGGTCCTCGATGGAGTCCTTGGCCGTGAGCAGCAGGACATTGGCATGGTTTCCGCCGCCCCGCAGGCGACGCAGCAGCGTCAGCCCGTCCATCTTTGGGAGCATCCAGTCCAGGACAATGCAGTCGTAATCCGCCGCCTCCGCGTAGTCCAGGCCGTCTCTTCCGTCAAAGCAGCAGTCCACGGAGTGACCCTCCTCCGCCAGGCGCTTGGCCAGGATGCCGTTCAGTGCCACATCGTCTTCGATGACCAAAACACGCATACACGTTCACCTCCTTGATCCTGTACGGTTTATCTTAACGGGGAAAAATGAGAATCCGGTGAAAAAATCTCATTTGGTCCTCATGGTCCTCTCATTTCCCGGCAATATACTGGTTCCAGACTCAGAGATGAGCCAAATCTCCGGACCAGTTCCGGTTCCATCGAATGGAGGTATTTCTATGAGTGATTTCAGACAGAAACTTTTTTCCGCCGGCTTGAGTGCGGTTGTTCTTTTGGGAGCGTGCGCTCCCCTGACCGCCATGGCCGCACAAACAAATGCAAATGCGCCGCAAACGCAGCAGACCGCCGCATCCAATATTGTGAAAGCGGACAAAAACGCGGCGGCCCAAGGCACTCAAACACCGCAACCCTCCGGCGGCAATGGACAGATCTCTGCTCCCGCGCCAGCCGGGCAAGTGCAGACGCAGACTGGGGATCAGGAGAACGAAAACGATGCCGCCCAGCAGGCCCAACTGGCGGCTCAGGCCAAGATCACCGAGGCGGAGGCCATCACGGCGGCCCAAGCCGCCTATCCCGGCAGTACGGTGACCGTGGAGGAACTGGACGGGGAAAACGGAAAAGTGATCTACGATCTGGAGGTCCAGCCTGCGGACGGAAGCAAGGCGTTTGAAGCCGCAGTGGACGCCGTGACCGGCAAACTGCTGGCGGCCGAGTCTGATGGCGAAAGGGCAGCGAGATGAAAACGCAGAAGCGGCGGGGCCCAGCCCCGCTGCTTCTCCTCTTTTCCCCATCACTGTCCCTTGAATCGATATCCCGCGCCCCATACCGTCTGGATATACCGTGGATGGCCGGGGTCCGGTTCGATCTTCTCCCGGACGCGGTTGATGTGGACCGCCACGGTGGCGTTGTCCCCCATGGCCTCCAGTCCCCAGATTTTTTCGTACAGCTCCTCCCGGCTGAACACCATGTCCGGGTGAAGCATCAGGAATTGGAGCAGCTCATATTCCCGGTTTTTCAGTTCCACCTCCCGGCCGTCCACATAGACCCGGCGGGTCTCCGTGTTCATCCGCAGGCCGCCTGCCCGGAGCTCCGGCTTCGCCTTCCGCTGCCCGCCGGTCAGGCTCTGGTACCGGGCCAGGTGAGCGCGGACCCGGGCCACCAGCACGCTGGGAGAGAATGGCTTTTCAATGTAGTCGTCCGCCCCCAGGCCCAGGCCGCGGATCTTGTCGATGTCCTCCCGCCGTGCAGTTACCATGAGGATGGGGATGTCGGTCTCCTCCCGCAGCCGCCGGCAGAGGTGAAAGCCGTCCATCCCCGGCAGCATCAGGTCCAGCAGGATCAGGTCGAAGGCCCCGTGGAGGCCCCGCTCCAGTCCGGTGATCCCGTCCGGGGCGATCTCCACCTGAAAGTTCTCCAATTCCAGGTAATCCCGCTCGATGGCGGCGATATCCCCGTCATCCTCGATGATCAGGACTTTCGGAATCGCAGGCTTCCTCCTTCCGCAGCGTGATCTCGATTTCCAGCCCACCATTGGGGACGTTGCAGGCACGAATGGTGCCTCCCATGCCCTGTACCGCCTTGGCGGCGATGGCCAGCCCCAGGCCGCTGCCCCCGGCGGGATTTTTCCGGGATGGGTCGCTGCGGTAAAAGACGTCGAACAGCTTGGGCAAAGCCTCATCCGGGACGCCCGGGCCGTCATCCGCCAGGGTCATTCGGCCGCTCTCTTCCAGGGTAATCCGCAGGTGTCCTGTCTCTTTGTTCTTATATTTGATGCTGTTTTCCAGAATGTTGGAGAGCACCCGGCGCAGCTGCTCGGGATCGGCGGAGACGGTCACCGGGGCCAGACGCTCCGCCGTGAGCTCCAGCCCGCGGGTCCGGCTGTCCGGAGCGGACTCCTCCACAAAGCCGGCAAGAAACGCGTCCAGGCGGACGGGCCGCATCTCCATGGGCACACCCTCCAGATCCAGCTTGGAGTAAAGAAAGAGCTGAGATACCAGACGGTCGATATCCTCTGCCTTGGTATTGATCGTGCGGAGATACCGCTGCTTGGCTTCCTCTGTCCGGGCCACGCCGTCCAGCAGTCCCTCCACATAGGCGCGGATGGAGGTCAGGGGGGATCGCAGGTCGTGGGAGATGCCTGCCAGCAGCTCTTTCCGGCTCTCCTCGTCCCGGCGGGTACGCTCCACCGACTCCTTCAGGCGGGCGGCCATCTCATTGAAGGCGTCGCACACCGGAGCAAATTCGTCCTTCCCTGTATAGGCGATCCGGTAGTCCAGATCGCCGTTTCCAAGCCGGCGTGCTCCCTCGCTCAGCAGGTCCAGCGGTTCTTCGATTTTACGGACCACGAACCGGGTGAGAAAGCGGTTGGTCATCAGAACGGTGAGGAATACCACAAAGAGCAGCCCAATGGCCGCCAGCGCGAGGAGGACCTTCAGACCGCTGTCCAAATGCTCCTGCCGGGTCCCGAAGAGATAGAACGACCAGGTACCGCCGTTGTCCGTATGTTCGGCCCGGTATACGCTGCGCGCTCCGGCGGAGAGGAATGCCTCCGCTGCACCGAGGCTGTCCGCCGCCTGTGCCAGCCGGCTGTCTGCCGTCTGTTCCTGGCCCGCGTCATACACAAGGCCGCCGTTTTGCACCACCACGACGCGGAGGAAACCGGAGGCCGTCATGGACTCCATGCTCTCCATCCGGCCAGTCCACGCGTCCGGGGCCTCGGTCATGAACTCCTGGATCTGTCCGGCCATGTTCCGGCCGACATGTGAGAGGTCCTCTCCATCCTCCAGGTGCATACTGCCTCCTCTTTGGAGAGTGAGCCACAGCAGGGCCATGCACAGCAGGCCCACAAGGGCCACGATAACCGCGGGGACCACGATCATCAGGATATTGGAACAGAACAGGCGTTTTTTGATGGTCATCCCGGCCGCCTCCTTCCCATATCTGTTATCATAGCACAGTTTTTCCCGCGATTCTTAAACTGTGAATAAACTGTGCGGCGGATCTGCGTTTCCTTTCTGCGCGGATGTAAAGGTCAAGAGGGCTTTCTCCCGCTGCTGCGCCTGAATGCGCCCATAAAAATTTCCAGGGCTTAACGACATCCTTGCAGTGTATCGGCAATATCCTACGCCCGTGCAATGCTTGGAGATATATGGTCCTGTCCCTGAGCGGACACGGTCCCGGGCGCGGCGCCTGCGGGGACAGAAGCCGCATAACAAAAAGCGGGCGGAGATGCGCTCTCCGCCCGTCTTGCCGTGTTCTTCAGAATTTCAGTTTGAAAACCACATCGCCTGCCCGGATCTCGTCTCCGCTGCGCAGGAGCCGGGCCAGGTCCAGCCGGGTCCCATTGACAAAGGTCCCGTTCTGGGAGCCCAGGTCCTCGATATACACCGCGCCGTTTGCCAGGAAGATCCGGCTGTGCCGCCGGGAGACGGAGCCGTCCCCAAAGGGAAGGCCGCAGTCCGGGTCCCGGCCCACCACCAGCTCCCGGGACAGCGTCAGGTCCAGGCTCTGGCCCAGATAGGCACCCTGGACCACCTCCAGCCGCAGATAGATGCCATCGTCTTCGGGGCCTGCCTCCACCGGGGCACCCGCCGGGCCGGCGGGGCTCTTCCGCCGTCTCAGGCAGACCACGGCGATCACCGCCGCCAGCACCACGACTCCCGTCAGAAG
>OGGQ01002796.1_pt1 | contig 17910 bp, 22 predicted proteins | sample 1571191 | NCBI WGS metagenome assembly OGGQ01 (sample SAMEA2582061, study PRJEB24529) | metagenome | biome: Human gut stool | place: China | collected 2011
GGGAGCGCCCACGGCTTGTTGTTCATCCTTTTGCCATTTCGGTGCGGGGCTGAGGGGTGGAGGAGCGGTCAAAGGCGGGATTGGTAAGATAGATGTTTTTGGCATCCATCTTCTCCTTACACAACCGCAGGCACTCGCCAATACAATCAACATGAAGTGGATAAAAAGAAGAGCCGTCAACACCTTTTTCTATGATTCTTTGATAAGGGTACAATTGCTGTTCCTTTCTCAAAGCACCATATATGGCATTGTCCACGACATTCTGAAGACCTACGCTAAAGAGGAAAGGGACAGCCGCCTGTAACAGACGATTGTCCCTTTTTACATCCAATGATTTACTGCTTCTCAAATATTGCTATCAAACCGGAAGTTATCTCAACACTTATTTTCCCGTCATAATAATCCAGCAGTTCATATTTTGAATGATCATCTGGATCATACAGCACCTCAATGTATCCGTCTTGTACGGTATATGTGGCCTTACTCTCGTGCGTACTGCCATCTTGGAAGTTAGGTATAATCGCTGTAAGATTTCCCGAAGAAGTGAAGATTAAAGAGTATTTATTAAATAGTTGTGCGGTTTCACCGTATAATTCGCCGATTTGGTCAGGCGAAAATTCACCTTCTTCATTCTCATATGAAGTGACTATCCATGTACCAACTACCCCGTTTTGGGTGTTACCACAGGCCGCAAGAGAAAACAAGATAAAGAGTGCTAATATCAAAGCATAATATTTTTTAAGCATTATATTACCTCGTTAAAATATCGAACACAAAATAGCCCTCATTAACCACATACTCGTTGGTCTTGATGTGTTGCAGCGTGTTTTCTAATCCCGGTGAGCTAATACTATTAATCTTTATTATATTGCTTCCTGCCATAGTCGTCAATATATGGGGAGTAATAGGGTATTATAAGGCCACATTTTAATCTGAAAGAGCTGCTTTCTGAATGTTAAAATAACCTGCAAAGTGTAGCCAAGCAGTTTTCGGGGAGTTGTCTGAATTTTGCTATTATGTACCATGTGCATGGAGGTGATGCACATGATCATAGACCTGTCAGTTAGATTGAGGCAGTTACGGCTTGATAAGCAGCTACGGCAAGAACAGGTTGCGCGGCTGGTTGGAGTATCCAAAGGGGCAATCAGTGCCTATGAGACAGATATACGGCAGCCATCGTATGATATATTGATACGCTTGGCAAATCTGTACCGAGTCAGTGTTGATTATCTGCTTGGGCGAACAGAAGATAGAACCCTTGATATTTCCGGCCTTACAGCCCGAGAAGTTGTAATTATTACTGAGCTTGTAGCCTCCATGTCTGCCAAAAATCAAAAGTTGGAGGAATATATGGAATGAAAAGGCTATTATCAATGCTCTTAGCTACTTGCTTGGTTGCAGCAGGCTGGTTTAATGTTCCTGCCCATGCGGAGGAAATGACTACTGTAGCACTGGAACAACCGCAAGAACAACCAGAGGAAACGTCCCCTATTGTTGTGTCCACTTTGGATGAATTACAGGTTGCAGTTGACGATGCGGAGAATGGAGATACAATCGCACTTTCTGAGCAGATACGTTTAAGTACCTCTCTAACAACAGATAAGGAAATAACGATTGTCCAAGCCGATAACTACACCGGGAGTCTCTTTTTACTCCAGAAAGATAGTATTTTATCAGGATTTTCTCTTGTTACAAATACTTTTGCTCTTTCTGTTGAACCAGGTAATGGTGGAAGTGTAATAATAGCTGACTGTAGCTTTATCGGTGTTGAAAATCCATTTTGCTTCCTACTTAATATTTTTGATGGAGATGTCAAAATAAGCAACTGCATATTCGAGGGCAGTCAAGGCTCTGCTATCAAAATAAACAGTGCTGCGACAGTAGAAATTGAAAGCTGTAGTTTTGCAAACAATCACACGTTAGGGCGAGGCGGCGCTATATGGAATGACGGTATTTGCCAGATTTCAAACTCGAAAATACATGGAAACTCTGCAAGTGTTGGTGGCGGCATATCTAATGGATCACAAGGAACATTAACATTGAGCGAGTGTACTATTTCTGGCAACAATGCCTTAGACGGCGGTTCAGATATTTATTCTGAAGGGACACTTTACATTGCTGACGCACCAGCAGATGGTTCTGGCTTCTATGAGGAAACAATAGGAGAAAAAATTACTTTGCCTTTCAATGGTAATACTGAATTGCTTCAACTGGTTTATCTGACTGACGAAGAAGCAACAATTCGTTTTACCCCTCAAGAGCCAGATGATGAAGATAACGAGGATACTTCCAATGGAGATGTGCTCCCGCCAACATTGCCTGAAGAACCTGCAGATCCCCCAGGGGCGGAAGATAATAACGCTGAGATTATTCCTCCTGAGACACCGCCAGAGGTCGGCTCTGACGATGAGGAAGATTATAGCCCGCCTGTGGACGATAGACCTACATATTATCCGCCTGCCATTCCCCAGCGTCCTGAGAAGCCTGCAGAAACGCCTGTTCCAGCCTTGGCTTGCGGCAACGCCACAATAGATGTCTCCCGCTCGGTGGTACTTGCCGGGTATGAAGATGGTGCATTGCATGAGGAAGACCCTTTAACAAGGGCACAGATAGCAGCAATTATCTTCCGCCTGTTAACCGATGAGACGATTGAACAATATGACGGTAATGCTCCGGTTTTTGAAGATGTTCCGACCGACGCCTGGTATTATCGATATGTATCTACCATTGCACGCGCTGGTATTGTTGCAGGTACAGGGAACGGATATTACACCCCAGATGGTTTAGTCACATGGGCACAGGCAGTCACCATACTGACTCGTTTTGTAGAGGCACAAGAATATACTTTAATTGAGATTCGGTACAGTGGATGGGCTTTACAGGCCGTACAGACAGCCGCCGCCCTCGGATGGATTGAAGATGCTGCAACATTTGACCCCGATTCGGTGATCAGTCGTGGTGAATTAGTTTCCCTGGTAAACGGCGTGTTGGAAAATTACAGATAATCAGTATAATTTTCCTTTTCCAATCAAATAGGACAGTCGTTATGATAACGGTACAAAGTCGAGATATTATCGCGGATATTATGTGTAAAAGCACTGTTTTTCTGTCAATGCTTCGGAGGTGTGCAAGGAGGTACTACTGGTATATATAAGAGACAGGAAAGTTTATGAAATGTTTAGCACCCCCCTGGTATTACTCCGACACTGCCAGCGGCCTCAATTCTAAACATAGCAAAAGCGCCCGGTTTCGTCCTGGGCGCTCTTTGCGTCTTGTGTTATGCTCTTGTCCAGTCGATGAAATGAGCCTGCCAGATGCCGAGCCAGTACGGATCGAGACCGCAGGAAAAACGGGTCTTTCCGGTCTCATCGAAGAAGAAGCGCTGGAGGGTGTTCTTGATCTCTTCCCGCGTGGCTTCCACGGTGAGGCGCTGCGTGTGGCCGTCGATAGTAGCGCTCAGGTGGATCTTCTCAAACCGCCCCGGCTGGATGTTGAAGCTGATCGTCGCCATCTCCGCGCCGGAATAAGGGAGGATGATCTTGTCTTTGCTGCTGCTGACGGTACTGATCTTGTTGGGATCGATCTCCATGATAGGAGTGGTAGCCATAGCGCTGTTGACAATCTCTTTCTTGATAGCTTTCATTTTGTATTCTCCTCTATTCTTGTTGTCAGGCGGGGCGGCGTGTGCTATACTTTCCTTACCGCCCCGCCGTGGGTGGTGGGGGCTGCTTGTCTATGTGCTTTGGTCGGCTGTTAGGCAAGCGGCCTTTCTCATGCTACTGTAAAGCGGCGGGTTGCTGTTTCGGTCAAATACTGCTCGTACAAGTCGGCGTGATTGGCCTTAAATGCCTTGCTGTCGAAACGGCGGGAGTTGACCAGCTTCCAGGTGATCTTCCAGTCGCCTCCAGTCAGTTCGTCAACCTCTCTCGCAACCATCTCTTCCTTGATGCTGTCGGTGATGGTCTCGATCTCGGCGGCCAGCTCGTCAGCCATGCGGCGCAGCTCTCGCAGCTCCTTGATCTTGGCATCCATTTCGTGAGTGCTCATTGTGTGATCTCCTTTCTTTTGAGGGTTTTCTTCCCTCTTTCTGATTATAATTATACTCTAATATTAGTGTAATGTCAATCGAAATATGCTCTTATATCAGTGTAATTATCTACAAAGAATCACACTGAAATTAATGCAATTTTTACATTGACTTTAGTGTACTTTCTGCGTTATAATGACTATGCTGGGAGAGGGGCACAGTTTAATAAGTTGCCCTGTGGTGTATATCCAGTCAAGAAGGTGATATAATGGCGCTGACATATAAGATCAATGTCCTGCAAGCCTTAAAAGATAAAGGCTATAATACAAACAGACTCCGTAAAGAAAAGTTGTTGGCTGAGGCGTCTATCCAGTCTTTACGGGAGAGCAAACCGATCTCCTGGGCAAACCTGTCAAAGCTTTGTGAGCTACTGGAGTGTAAGCCTGGGGACATTCTGGATTTTATTCCTGATAGCAACTCATAAAATCATTTGAAGGAGGAGCTGGTGATGAGTAACCGTGATAAGTGTATTGCGCTCCTGGATAGTTTTAGTGATAGTCAGCTTGGTAATATTGTGACCATGTTGCAAGCCGCAAAGGATGCTATCACTGATGCTGCAGATGATGCTTTCTGCAATGCCCTTTACAAAGAGTACCAGGCTGATCCTGATAAGGGGCAAGCTGTAAGCATTGAAGAGGCGGCGAAGATGCTGGGGGTAGCTCTGTGAAATACCAGATCGTAATTGATAAGCCGGCAATGAAGTTTCTCCTGAAACAGCCTCTGGAGCAGCGAGAGCGCCTGTTAAAAGCGATCTATAAACTGCCTGATCAGGGCGATATAAAACCCATGGGAGGCCATGAAAATCTTTACAGACTGCGTGTGGGCACTTATCGGGTGATCTATACCATTGAGAACGACGTCTTGACAGTCCGGGTGCTGACGATTGGCAACCGTGGAGATGTCTACAAGTAAGGGGGAGTACTATGTTTAACTATCAGAGCATTGCTGTTCGCATAGAGCACGCCTTGCAATCCCATGGATATGCCGCAATGGGGGATGCTGACGCGATCCGCTCCAATCCTATGGCATTCATGGATGCTGTATTAAAACGCTACGAAAAAATCTCGGAAGAGAATGATAAGAAATCGGCTGACTTCTGGGAAGTGTACAAGAATTATGAGGGCCGTCGCCTTGATGAATTTGGTGAAGAGATGGCCCACAATTTCGCAAATGATGTTGTTGACTTGTTCAAATAAAGCAAAAGCGGGGGCGTAACGCTCCCGCTTCTTTGTATCTTTACGGCTCTGCATTCCGCAGCTCCCGCTTATATTTGTAGTAAGTATTCCGGGAAAGACCGGTCAGCTGCATAACCTCCAGATCGTTCAAGCTGCCGTTGAAATCCTGCGAATGCTTGCGAATAGTTTCTTTGGCAGCAATGCTTTTCTTTGTAATCAGCTTTGCCCCCGGACGCTGGCCAATCTGCTTTCCGTTCAACCTGGCCGTCTCAATTCCTTCGCGGGTGCGCTGGTGCAGATCCTCAACTTCCTTTTCGCTCTGTTCAAATGCCAGCCTGATTTGCTCCTGAGCCAGCGCCATAAGATACTTATTGACGCCTTCCAGAATATAATCAACATTGCTGCCAGTAAGCTGGACATTGTTTTCCAGCGCTTTTTGATAGGTACTGGTGTTGATGTGCGGTTCCTTTAAGAAAACCAGGGAAACACCTCTGCTGTATAGTTCTTCATAGGCTGCGAAACCATCATTCGCATTACCGCTCATGCGGCTGACGCTATCAAAGACGATGGTATCACCGCGCTTCACTTTACTAAAGAGTTTTTGCCACTCTTTACGGTCAATCCGCGTTCTGGTGAAGACTTCCTGAATAATGACCGCCTCCGGGTATGCAGCTTTGATGTTTCTAATCTGCCGTTCTATGGATTGCTTGGCTTTGGAGATACGACAATAACCGTACAGCATAATAGCACGCCTTTACTGAAAAGTATTTAATTTAACCATCGTTAAACTTGATACTCTGATTTTAGCAGATAAAGAGCAGATTGTCAACGGTTTTAATACTATTGCTTTTGACGTTAGAATTGATACTGCTTAGCAAGTAAAAACCCGCTCAGGCATCACACCTGGGCGGGCATTACCTTGCGTCAGATTGCTTGGGTAGGAGAAGCGCTATATATCTAACGCTTTCTTTCTTAAAGCATCATATTCCTCAGTTGAGATCAAGCCCTTTTGCTTCAGATTGGCAAGTTCCAGAAGACGAGTCTCTAACGGCACATTTTCCTTTGGTGCAATTTGAGATAGGATCACAGTCTGCTGCTCGCCTTGCTTGACTGATTTTATCCGCATCTGCATCAAAAAGCAAACCAGAAGTCCTATCACGGAAAGCGTTGTGATGATCAGGCCGGCAAAACAGAGATTGCCAGACGTGGCCTCTTTCCCATAGATTGCTTTATAAGTTTCCTCGGTATCTCGATCCCAGCCATTCCCAGCAATGACATAGTTCTTTGCCATATCGTCTACGGCATCTTCAATATAATCAGGATTCAGAATGGAACTATTCCCTATATTGCCGATATTAACCAGCGTAAGGGCGATCCCAATCAACAAGACAACGAGAATGATTGTATATGGTGCTTTCTTTTTCATAGCAATCCCGCACATTCTATACTGGTACTCGGCTTTGCAGCCTAAGCTAAGTATATACCAACACGGGCATGAAATCAACGAGGTGTTGACTCTATGATTACAGATAGAAATTCTCGAGTGGAAGACACAAAAAATGAAATTCTATCCTTACAGACGAATAATGTCGGGAATTGCACACGCTTTTATATTTTCACTCAAAAGACTTTCGAGGTAATCACCGTTGGTTATCGGGAAAATAAGCATATGATTGTTTAATTTAATGCTCTAAATCGCTAAATATACGTGTTCGGTACGCTGTTGTGATCGAATAAGTTTGAGGTGTGGATATAGTACCCCATAGCACATAAAACACCCATTACAATACTCTGCCTATTATCTGTCAAGAAGAAATCTACTGTATTTATTATATAAAAGATTGACAAAATTCAGCCTATCATTTTGTGCAAGTTGCTTGACAATTTGAGATGTATATGGTAATATAATCATAGGCTAACACGAGCCATATCGAACGATTACATATCGTTGCGTCCTGGTGGGACGCTTACTGCAACCGTGTGATAATTAAGTCTGGGATAAGGTTCCGGGCTTTGTTGTCACACGGTTTTTTGCGCTCTTTTTAGATAAGGCTCAGTGGAAGTTAGCAAAAAGACTCTTTGCTTTGTAGTAAGTGTAAGGGAGTAAGATTGTTATCTCCAGCCGCTGGGTATAACCGGAAGCAATTCTGCAGATTTTCTTGGCAGCAACGGCGCGGCTTCTTCCTGCAATGACCTTGCTACGGTCTGCCGAGCGAAGCGAGGCAGGAAGAAGGCAACCCCCTCAGAATTAAAAAGCGCATTTTTCATAACTTTTTAGCCCATTTTGAACGAAGTGAAAGAGAACCCTTTCCCTTTAAGGGATAAAAAATGTAACCGCCGAAGAATTAGGCGATTAGAAGGGGTCAAAATCCGAATTTATCACCTCAAAAGTTATAGCCCATTTTTCGATATCAGAACTTTTGAACATTTTTGCCATTTTAGAAAGAAGGGCGGTGCGGGTGGACAAGAAATCACGATTGGTATGTAAACTTGATGACGGTAAAGAAATCTTTTATTTGAACTTTGATGATGATGGGCGTTGCACTGGGCGCGATGCAGATGATCTATGTGTGTTATCCAACATGGGTATTGCTGGCTTCGTGGGTGCTCAGGGTGGTCGCCTATATCCAGCGAACGAGCGGGATCGTCAACATATGGTAGTAGCATTACAACGACATAAAGCTATTTTAGAGAGCTTGAATATAGTTCCCCAAAAGCCAAGTAAGGAGCTTAAAGCCTGGATCAAAGAAACAAAGAAGGAACTAAGGAATATCGACACTGAAATAGCTCGGCTTATCAAACAAAAATCAAATAAATTGGAGGATTGATTATGAACCAAACAGAAAAATTTAGAGGAGCCATCAACGAGCTTGCCCGTAGATGGTGCAATGTTGACGATGCGTTCAACAGGGAGCAGGCGGCAGCTTTGCTCCAGCAGTTAACGCATAAAGGTGAAGATGCAAATACTGTCACCGCCCATTTCTGCGCTTTTGCATATGGTTTTGACAGCCTTAGCGTGAAGGATGCAAAGCTGGTCGCAGATTCACGGTTGAAATCTTGTATCAAGGGTGTGGCTAATGCACTTTCGCCGGAATGCAGTAAAGATAGTGTTATGTTGGATCTCTTGTGCCGGCATTGGGCGGATTTGTCCGAGGATGAAAAAATTATGGTTGCAAATGCCGCAATCAAAGTAAGAATGAATGAAGGTGACTGATTATGGGTGAAGATAACGGGCTGCAAATCCTAATTGAAGCAGCATTGGACTTTGAGAAGTCGTTAAATACGATGACTACTCAGATGAACCAAATGCGTGATAGATTTAAGGACTATACTATCAAAATCACGGCAGGTCTCAATCAGACTGCCAGCGCCGCACAAATCAAGTCGGATCTGAAGAGCATCAATCAGGGGAAGAACCGAGTACGGCTCACCGGCGAGATGGATCGTGAAGAGACAAAGAAAAATGTCACAAAAACCATTAAAGGACTGAAGCAGGCCGAAATCAAAATTGCTGGCGTTTTAGATGCGTCTGCTACTACAAAGAATATCCAGCAACAGTTTAAGCAGATCCCTGATGTATCGGCAAAAGCAGAAGTCAATGTCGATGGAGCGGAGCAAGTTGACAAGCTGGCTTCCAACATGGATAAAGCTGGCAAGAGCGCGGCAAACATGGCTGGTCAGATTTATGTGGCGCGTACAGCATTGGCGGCTTTAAGGAGGGCAGCACAGGAAGCGGCGCAGACTGTTGTTGAATTGGACAAAGCGGCAACTGACCTTGCCCTTGTGACTGGTGATAGCAGCGGTGACGCTTATACTCTCCTCAACGAATACAATGAAATGGCACAGCAGTTGGGAGCAACTACGACACAAATCAGTGATGCAGCAACAGAATGGTTGCGCCAGGGTAAAACAGCTGCAGAAACAACCGCACTGATTGAGCAATCAATGGTTCTCAGCAAAGTAGGTGCTATGGAATCAGCTGAGGCCACCAAGAATCTAACTTCTGCTATGAAGGGCTATGGGCTGACGGTAGAGGATGTTTCTGGCATCGTTGATAAACTGACCGCCATTGACCTAAAAGCCGCTGTAACGGCCTCTGATTTGGCCGTAGCAATGTCAAGAACGGCTAATAGCGCTAATATCAGCGGCGTCAGTATGGATCGTCTCCTGGGCTATCTGGCAACCGTAGAAGAAGTCACCCAAAAAAGCGCAGAAACTATCGGTGAAAGTTTCAAAACTATTTTCGCCCGCATGGGTAACATCAAATTGGGCAACTACATGGATGATGATGGAGAAGATCTTAGCGATGTAGAGACAGTTTTGAAAAATTTTGGTATTGCGCTGCGCGACTCAGAAGGAGATTTCCGTGACTTCTCTATTGTTCTGGATGAAGTTTATGCAAAATGGGAGCAATTTAGCGGCGTTGACAAACGCGCTGTGGCAAATGCGTTTGCTGGCACCCGTCAGCAAGAAAACTTCCTTGTCTTGATGGAAAACTATGGGAAGGCATTGGAGTATGCCGGTGTTGCTGCTGACAGTGCAGGAACAGCAATGGAAAAGTTCACCGCATATGAAGACTCGATTGGTGCAAAGGCGGCAACTTTTACGGCAGCTATGGAAAGCCTTACTATGGATACGGTTGACCCGGAGTTTGTTAAAGACCTGATTGAAGCAGGAACGGCAGTCGTTGAGTTTGCCGAGAAAGCCGGATTGCTTAAGATCAATCTTACCAGCGGAAATTTTGAAGGTACCGAGTATACTTACGAGGCAAAAGAAATTGGTCTGGATGATTTTATTGCAGATTTAGAGTTGGATATTTCAACTTATGAAGATGCTATTGCTCAGATTGATGGTCAAATTGCTACGCTGCAAGCTCTTAAAAATATTCCGCTTAAAGAGTTCAAAAGCGATTCTGGAAGTGATAGCGGCTCTGGAAGCGATGAAGTAGAAGAGTATATTGCTGATATCGATAAGTACCGTGAGGCAGTAGAGCGGCTACGGAAAACGCAGGAGTTGGTATCTGATATTGAGCTGAAAATTGAGGACAGCGACAATATCAAAGAAAAAATTCTGCTAACACGGCAACTGATTGGCGCTTATGAGCGCGAACAGGATGCGCTGCACGATCTGAATAATGAGAGAGACGCCACTATTCAGGCAGGCGTAGAATCTTTGCGAGAACTGGGTTTTGCGGTTGAATATAACGCTGACACCAATGATCTTTGGATTTCCAATATGGAACATCTGAATGAGCTGACAGCGGACAGCGTAGGTAGTTACGGCAGTATGCAGGAGGCTACCAATGCTCTGCGGGAGGATACCGAAGGACTGATCGACACTATTACTGAACTGAATGAGGAAAATCGTGAGGGCAGTGAGTCGTGGAAAGAGGTTGAAAGTGGTATTAAAAGCCTGCGTGAGCAGATTACAGATTATCTCTCTGAGATTGTGCAAGAGGCAAGCGACTCTGTTGACTCTATTCAGAGTGTCTATGACACACTGCATGAGGCAGCGGATGAGTATGCTTCCAGCGGCTATATTGCGATCGATACGCTCCAAAAAATCAATGATTTGGGTCAGCAGTATCTGGCTTATTTGATGGACGAAAACGGGCAGCTGGTAATTAACGAGGAACGTATTCAGGCGATTATCGCAGCCCGGACTCAACAGATGGCGATCGAAAGCTCTCTCGCCTATGTGGAAGCACTTCGCATGGCAAAGGCCGAGGGGGATATTGCAACGCTTAATAATCTTCTGTATGCCACCGAGCAGGCTACTAATGCTACATGGGGATTTGTTTATGCAAATCTGGCATTGGCCGGACTGGACGATGCTCAATATCAGGCAGCACTGCAAAATATCAACGCTTTGCGTTCTTTGGCGGAAAGTGCAGTACAGAGTATCGGACAGACAGTTGGCGGTGTAACAGAAGAGCTGGAAGAGATGCAGAACGGATTGAACGACATCCTTGATTATGTGATGGATATGCTTAAACAGCGCATCCAAGATCAGATTGATGGGTTGGAGGACATGAAGGATGCGTACTCCGAAATCATTGAATTGAAAAAGGAGTCGTTGGAGGCCAGCAAAGATGAGGCGGACTATCAGAAAACTATGGCGTCTAAGATGCGGGAAATCGCAAAGTTGCAAGCTCGTATTGATGCGTTGAGTTTGGATGATAGTCGTGAGGCTCAGGCGGAAAAGGCAGCGTTGCTTGAAGAGATGTCAGAACTCCAGCAAGAGCTGGCAGATGATCAGGCAGACAGAACGCTTGAAGCTCAGGAAGATGCCCTGGACAAGATGGAAGAAGCTTATCACGAGGAGAAGGATAAAGAGATTGAGATCCTTGAGGATAGTATCTCTTCTTACCAGAAGCTTTATGATATATGAACGATTTGAGCCAGACGGCAGACCGTCTGGCAAATACAACTGTCACCCGTGACAGATTGCGGGAGATTCTGGACGAGATGTTCCCCGTTACCGAGGAAAGCACCGACCGAGAAAAACAGAATATCCAAAAATTAAAAAATGAGTACATGGTCTGCTACTTTGCCCCTGACATTTTGAAATTCCGAGGAACAGCCTGGGGAGCCGTCAACGCCATGAGCGATATGATCTCCCACAACGCTCCCAGGAGAAAGACAGCGAACTATCGGGAGAACAACTGGGGACGCATCATGGACGGCCACGCCATGCTGGACAAATTCGTGTCCCTGGTGGCCTAAGCGGGAGGAATTGAAATATGGCAACTGCAAACAAAATGATTCAGCAGGCGATGCAGAAGTCAGCCGTTGTAACTACGGGTAAACCCGCATTACAGCAGTATATCAAACAGATGGAAAGAGAGATCAAGAAGGCGCTCCCGAGTGTGATAACTCCGGAGCGCTTTACTCGTATTGTCTTATCCGCATTGTCTACCAATCCGAAGTTAGCGGAGACAACACCGCAGTCCTTCCTGGGAGCCATGATGACAGCAGCCCAGTTGGGTGTCGAGCCAAACACGCCGCTTGGTCAGGCCTACCTGATCCCTTATCGGAACAAAGGCGTGATGGAGTGCCAGTTCCAGTTGGGCTACAAGGGCCTGATTGATTTGGCCTATCGCTCTGGGGAGATCTCCATAATTCAGGCCCAAGTGGTCTACTCGGAGGACGATTTTGCCTTTTCTTTTGGGCTGGAGCCGACGCTAAAGCACATTCCCACCGCCAGTAAACGTGGCGAACCTGTATTTGTATATGCGGTATTCAAGACGAAAGAGGGCGGGTATGTATTTGAGGTCATGTCCATCGAGGAGATTCGGGCATTTGCGCAAAAGTACAGTAAAACCTATGACAACGGCCCGTGGCAAACCAATTTTGAAGAAATGGCGAAGAAAACGGTCCTAAAGCGAGTGCTAAAATATGCCCCGCTCAAGACAGAGTTCTTGCGTGGACTGGCCCAGGATGAGACTATCAAGCAAGAAATTAGCGATGATATGTACTTGGTGCAGCCCACTGTGGTAGAAGATGTAGTTTCTGTGGATTCAGCAACCGGAGAGATAATCCAAAATGAACTATAAATGCACAAACAATCGCTTTAATTTGCTTAATAAGAACGGAAAAAGGACGAAATAGAAGAAAGTACAAAAAGAGGGGAGGAGGGTCCGGGGGGAGGGGGCGGGCGGACAGCCGATAGGCTGTACGACCATTAGCCCCCTCCCCCCGGCAAAATAGGAGGGCTACGCCCTCCTATTTTGTATTATAGGTTAATTTTATGTTATGTAATGATTTATAAATTCGAGACATTTTCAATCATTTAGTAAGGGAACCCAGACCTGAAAATCATGCGGAAGGGGGAAAGGGAGAGCCAAAGAGCGGCGGCCTGCTTGGGCCACCTTTAAGAGAAAGCCACCTCTCCCTTTCCCCCTTGGTGGACTGGGTGCAAACCTGGAGCCAGTTGCTGAACCCCCATTCCCTCTCCGGCTTTCTCCCTGTGAGAGAAAGACTTTTGTCTTTGTTATTATTAGGGCGCAATGACAAAAATTCGAATGACGTTTTTGAGGAAAAACGTCAAGAAGGCTTATTTTCATTTTTTATGATGCCATCTGCGGCATCCAGGCCCAGTTGGATGGCCCAGATTAGACGCTGACGGGCAGCATTTGTCATTTGAGTATTTCCATATGAGTATATGTCATTATTTTCTAGACTTTTCTGCAGAACTTTCAGGATATGCCTAATATCACGGGATGTACGATTATTCGCATCAGCCTTACTAATAATAGTCCATACACCATTTTCATACCTAATCTCTGCGATATAGTCATTAATAAACTTAACTAATTCCTTAACTCGAAGTTTCTGTGGATCAATACCCCAGGATTCTAAAAGGACTTGTTCTGATAACTCGGTTGCTTTTAAAAAGCCGGAATAGTCTTCAAGTATTTCTTTCCAGCAATTATACGGCGGAGATTGTGTAAGAAATGAGTAGGGCACGTTAAAAAAGCGCTCCATTTTTATAAGTATTTTATCGGTCGGTGTTGTATGCTTGTTCTTCCATAAGGAAACAGTGCTTTTATTGAATCCCATCAATTTAGCTGCCTCGCTGGGAGAAATCTCAATATCACGGCAAAGGGCAATATATAGGTCGTAAAAATCGACTTTCATGATGGCCTCCTTAGAAGTTGAGAAAATTTGAAAATACTACTTGACAAAATCGACATCGTGGTATATCATCGGTGTAGATTTAATTGATTCTATTTTATAGCAAAAATAAACTAGAGTCAAGAGAATCTTACCTGCACCTTGATAATTGAATCTTTCAACTCTTTTCTTACTAAAATTTCAATAGGAGGTATTTTCCCATGATAGATTTTAGAAAGTTAAAGACAGAGGTACCCACTAATGCGCACCTCAGCCGTGAGTACGACGCTCATCTCCCGGGTAACGTCCGTTTACATCCTGTTTCCACGGATGTGACCTGTATTGCAGAAGGCATTGACGCTGTTCTGGACAGTTTTGATGCAGTTATCATTCAGGCACCGACGGGATTTGGCAAGACGTACTTTATCTTGCTTGAGGTCTTGCCGAGGGTATTGCAGTCTGGGGGTAAGATGCTGCTGGTCAGTAATCGGCTTGCAGTATCTTATCAGCAGAAACTAGAAGTAATGGAAATGGTCGAGCCGTCTGAGATCGGTTGCCTCACCCCAGAAGGGGTTTTAAAGAAAACTGATTTTGGTCCTGTGAAGATCATGACCTTACAGGCACTGGATTTCTTCCTGTCTACTACGCAGGGAAGAGAGTATGCCAAGGAAGTATCGGTTCTGGTTGTGGATGAAGTCCACTACTTCACATCTGATATTTCTTTCAATCCAAATGCCGCACGGCTACTGAATATAGTCCCTCAGTTGTTCAATGAGGCAATCCGAATCTATATGACGGCTACTCTGGAGGATACCTTACTACCTGTGGCAGAGGCAGAAGGCAGAGCAACGCGTCCCTTGGTAGAGCGTACCGGAGCACGGTTTTCTCCTCTGATGTTGGGGCAAACACCAGTTATTGACTTGTATCAGTATAAATATGGCAAGTACAGTAGCCTGCCCATCCGCTACTTCCATCATGACGATGAACTCTATCATGAAATCAGGGAAAGCGGAGAGGACAAGTGGCTGATCTTTGTTCCATCCAAGGAACGGGGAGCGGTCTTGCAAGAAACCATCGGAGATGATGCCGAGTTTATCTCGGCGGACTCAAAGGGGAGCAATGTGTGGAATCAGTTGCTTGATGAAGAGCGGCTCCCTTGTCGAGTTCTAATAACCACCTCCGTCTTAGACTGTGGCGTAAACATCCACGATGAAGATCTGAAACATGTGGTAATCCCCTTTGAGGATCGCACCATGTTCATACAGGCGCTTGGTCGTGTCCGTTTTAAAGGAACGCCCAAGTTCACTCTCTACATCAAAACTGTCAGTCAAAAACGGCTCAATGGGCTGGTACATAGGAACAGTGCACTATTGTCTTTAGCGGCAGAAATCAAGCAATCCAAGCACTACAACCGTTATGTTGATCGCTTCCGCTTGGAAGGAGATCGCACTAAAGGTGCCCTGCTATACCTTGATTATGACGGCCGTTATAAGTTTAATGAGTTGCTATATCACAAACTGCTCCGTCAGGAGAGTTATTACAAGCAGTTGGAGACGGCTATCGACCAGTACGGCGATTCTGCCTTTCCACGCCTGGTCCATCAATGGCTCGGTCAACCTGACTCCTATGATGACCGGAACTGGCTGGATTACAATACCATTCAAGAGGGCATGCAGGATCTGCTATCTTTCTTAGGTGAGTACAGTGGCCGTCACTTGACGTCCGAAGATGAGCAGAGGAAATTCAGTGATGAACTGCACTGTTTTTATCAGAAAATTACGAAAAACAAAAAGGAACCAAGGGGCAAAAGAAAATTTCTGGAAATGGCGGCACTAAATAATTGCCTAGAAGAACTTGGTATAAGCGGTGCTGTTAGAAATGGTGGGGCAGGTGGCGGATGGCATTTTAGTATGGAAGCGGTTGACGATGCAGGTGTGACTGTGGAGCAAGAATAATTTAGAACGGGAGGCTACGGCAAACAAGATAACGGTGGCGGTGGTGGCGGAGTTTAGTATAAATTAGTCTGAAGGAGGAGGTCTGGAGGAAGGTATCGAGCCGGCTCGATTTGGTGGCGGCGGTGGCGGTAGTAGCATGGATATGTGCGTTGCTGAATATAGTTTGAATGCGAGATTTAACTCTATTATTTGAAATCGCATCAAGAAGGTGGTGACACCTATGGCAACTGCGTGTAGTTCCGAAAGCCATGATAGGCCGTACCAGAAACGGGTGATCCGGGTTGTGAATGTCACGCCGACCTATCGCACGGAAGAGCGGGAACGCATGAAACAGATAATTTCCGAACAACTGTACGATGTGTTCTGCAAGTACGCGTTAAGTTAAATCTTGAAGTTGCCGGAGCCGCCCTTGTGCCAACAAGTCAGCGGCTCCGTTCTTTTTGCGATGAGAAGAAGGGAGCAAAACCATGAATCTCATCGATGCCATCTACACCCGGCAATCGGTTGACCGGGCCGACAGCATCTCAGTGGAGAGCCAGGCTGAGTTCTGCAAAAGGGAGGTTGTAGATGCTGATATTAAAGTCTATACGGACAAAGGCTACAGCGGGAAGAATGTTGACCGACCTGCCTTTCAGGAGATGTTGGCCGACATAGAGGCTGGAAAGATTCGCCGGGTCATTGTTTACCGCCTGGACCGGATCAGCCGCTCCGTATTGGACTTCGCCAATATTATTGAAGTATTCCAGCGACACAATGTTGACTTCGTCAGCACCATGGAGAAGTTCGACACGGGAACTCCCATCGGTAAAGCCATGCTGATGATTGTGATGATCTTCGCCCAGTTGGAGCGCGAGACGATTCAACTGCGGGTTCTGGATGCCTACCATTCCCGAAGTAAGAGGGGGTTCTACATGGGAGGCAAAGTACCTTATGGGTTTCGACTAATTGAAACTGTGATAGATGGGGTACGAACCAAGATGTATGAACCGATCCCGGAAGAAGTGGAGATCGCCCGGGAGATCTTCTCCATGTACGCCGAACCGCAGACGTCCTTTGGCGATATTGTACGCTGTTTAGAGGAGAGGCAGGTAAAAAAGCGGGATGGCAATCCCTTTTCAAGACCACGCCTCCGGGATCTGGTAGTCAACCCCGTTTATGTGAAGGCCGACTATCGAATCTATGAGTTCTTCAAGGCGCAAGGCACCAACATCATTAACCCGCCAGAAGATTTCATCGGCACCAATGGAGCCTACCTGTACTCTGGAGATGAGGCAAGTAAACGCAAGACGGTTTCACTGCAAGGACATACTCTGGTACTGGCACCGCACGAGGGGATTATAGATGCTGGGACTTGGATCAAGTGTAGGAGCAAGTGCTTGATCAACAGCCGGGTAGCCAAGCCGGTCAAGGCAAAGGCAACATGGCTGGCCGGGAAGATACGATGCGCTCAGTGTGGCTATGCCCTCAGCGCCAAAACCTACCATTGTAAAACGAAAGCAGACAACCGCTACTTCCTCTGCACGCACAAATATAACACGGGAAGTTGTCATTTTGGCTCTCTAAATGCCGATTTTGTTGAAGATACGGTATTTGAGGAGATGAAGAAGAAACTGGCGGAGTTCCAGACAATATCCAAGCAACAACAAGAGAGTTTTGACTTGCAGACGATTAAACTGAAAAGCCAAATCGAGAAGATTGACCAGGAGATTTCGGGTCTGCTGGATAAGGTTGCCCAGGCCAATGATTCTGTCATGAACTACATCAACATCCGTGTGACGGTACTGGACGCCGAGAAAAAGGAACTATATGCCGAAATTGTACGATTGAATGAAGGGGCAGGGCAGAGCGTAGAAGAACTCTGCGGATATTTGGACTATTGGGGCGAACTGTCGATCAGCGATAGGATAACCGTCGTAGACAGCCTGATCGAAAGTATTTATGCTTCACAGCAAGAAATCAAAATTAACTGGAAGATTTGAAGAACTAATAAATCGCAAATCCATTCCGTTCTGTTTGGAATGGTTCGCCAAAGCGCTGGAAGTGGACGATCTCCCGCTCCCGCAGGAAGCGGATGACGT
>OGGQ01002803.1_pt1 | contig 17849 bp, 10 predicted proteins | sample 1571191 | NCBI WGS metagenome assembly OGGQ01 (sample SAMEA2582061, study PRJEB24529) | metagenome | biome: Human gut stool | place: China | collected 2011
CGTACAGCTCCACTCACAAAAAACGAAATTTATCTCACTTTCTCGAAGTCTCCCAGCGTGTAGAAATTTGTAATTGGGCTTTTTCTACACGCTGAAGCGTTGCGAATATTTCGCAACGCTTTTGTTATATTGTATAGTTTTTTAAGCATTTTGTGCTTTACTTTTATTTATATTTGCTATATGATATATTTATAGGACTTTATACATTTTTGCTGAAACGGAGTTATTATGCTAAAGAAATCTTTAATCATTAAAACAGATGCAAAAGCAAATGAAAATCAAATAAAAATAATTGACGATATCAGAATTACATATTTAACCTCTCGGCTGATAAGAGTTGAGGCAGGCACTTTTACCGATTTGGCAAGTTTTACCGTACTCAACAGGAATTTTCAAGTCGGCAAATTTAATGTCAAAAAAATCAAAAACAAAATATTTGTCGAAACAAGTGACGTTATTTTCATTATAAAAAACGGCACTCCAATTTGCGTTGAAATAAAGAGCAGCGATGAAACGCAATATTTTAAAAAGCAAAAGAACTTAAAGGGCACAAGGCGAACGCTTGACGCAACGTTTGGCAAAGTACCTCTTGATGACGGCTTAATTACAAAAGACGGCGCATTTTTGCTTGATGACAGCACAAGCTTTCTTTTTGATGACGAGGGGCATTTTGTAAAACGAAGCGGCGGCAAGGACTATTACTGCTTCGCCTATGGCAAAGATTATAGCAAAACGATAAAAGCATTTTTTGAATTATCAGGCTATACTCCCCTTGTGCCACGCTTTGCTCTCGGTGTTTGGTGGAGCAGATACCACGCATACAGCGACAGCGAATATATCAATTTGATGGACAGATTTGAAAAAGAAAAAATACCGCTTACCGTTGCAACAATTGATATGGATTGGCATTGGGTAGATTTAAAAAAGCAATTCAAAATAAATGCAAACGGTTGGACGGGATACAGCTGGAACACAGAACTTTTTAAGGATTATAAATCATTTTTAAACAATCTTCAAAGCCGCAACTTAAAGGTGACGTTAAACTTACACCCTGCCGACGGAATAAGGCATTTTGAGGATATGTATAACGACGTTGCAAAGGCAGTTGGCATTGACCCCGAAACAAAAGAGGACGTCAAATTCAGCTGCAAAAGCGATGATTTTTGGAATGCGTATTTTGACAAGGTACACAAGCCGTATGAAAAAGACGGCGTTGACTTTTGGTGGATAGATTGGCAACAGGGTAAAAAGAGTGATATTGAGGGGCTTGACCCGCTTCTTGCATTAAATCATTATCATTTTCTTGACAATGCGGAAAACGGAAAGCTGCCGCTTATTCTGTCACGCTACGCAGGGCTTGGCTCACACCGATATCCATTAGGCTTCTCCGGCGATACGGCTATAAATCATAAGGTTCTTAACTTTCAGCCTTATTTTACTGCAAATGCGGCTAATGCGGCATATTTTTGGTGGAGCCATGATATCGGCGGTCACCATTTCGGTTACAAGGACGATGAACTGTATTTAAGATGGATTGAATTCGGAGTATTTTCTCCTATTTTAAGGCTTCATTCAACGTCAAACGATTTGCTCGGAAAGGAACCGTGGAAATACAGACGTGACGTTTATTTAAGTGCTAAAAAGTGGCTTAATTTCAGGCACAGGCTTATTGCGTATATTTTCACTATGGATTATAAATGCCACAAAAACGGCACGCCACTTTGTAAGCCTATGTATTACGCTTATCCGAACGAAGAAAGCGCTTTTAATGTGCCTAATGAATACTTTTTCGGAAGTGAGCTTATTGCAGCCCCCATAACATCGAAAACAAATAAAAAAACTAATATGGCAACAGCAAAAGCTTGGATACCCAAAGGCACTTACACAGATATTTTCACTCTTCAAAAATACCACGGCCCTATGGATATAACGCTTAACCGTGAGCTTTACGATATTCCTGTTCTTGCGAAAGAGGGCGCAATTATTCCGTTATCTAACGATGACGGCAACTCCTCGGCAAACCCTAAAGCACTTGAATTTTGGATATTTAACGGCAACAACAGTTTCACCCTTTACGAAGATAACGGCAGAGTGAATTTTGAAGAGCACAATGCAAAAACTAAAATTCTAAACACGTTTGACGAAAAATCCCGCAAGATTAAATTAACGATTAAAGCGCCTTTCGGCGACTGCGAGGTTATACCGAGCGGCAGGAAATATAAAATCACGTTTAAGGAAATCGAAAGCGCAGATATAAAAGTCAATAAGGAATTTACAATTTCAAATTCAGATAGCGCTTTGAGCATTGAGGTGGATTTTTCAAGCGATGATATAGAAATTGAACTTACAAATATAAAACTTATAAAAATGCCTGACTATAAGCAAAGAGTTATCAATTCAATGTCACGCTGGCAGGAGCAAACGGTTAAAAAAACAGCATATTATAAACCGTTTAAAAATGCGCAAACAAGAGAAGAATTGCTAAATGCGTTAAGGATTTCAAAACTGCCTAAGGAAATTAAAAATCTTTTATATGAACAGCTTATAACAGACTGATAAAGGAAACATTATGGAAAACGTAAACACATATTCAAAAAAAGAAAGAAATATGTTTTTGACCGGAATGTTCGGTCAAAATATGATTTATAATGTAGTTACCGTCGGACTTTATTATTACTTTCAAAATGTAATTTGCCTGCCGGCTATTGCGTTTGGGTGGATATTTGCAATAGCGAGAATTTGGGACGCAATCAATGACCCGATGATGGGCTCGATTGTTGACAAAACAAGAACTAAATGGGGTAAATGCAGACCTTATCTCATTTTTTCGCCTATTGTTATATGCGTTATTACGATAGCGGCATTCTTCAACGGCAACTATGCAAACGCAAAGGCAAACGGCAACAAAACGGCTATGATATTTATTGTTGCTTGGGCGGCAATATCCTATGTGCTGTGGGGAATGAGCTATACGGTTGGCGATATTCCTCTATGGGGCATTATTTCACGTATAACGGAAAGCGAAAAAGACAGAAGCTCGCTTATTTCTCTTTCAAGAATTATTGCGTCAATCGGTGCCGGCTTGGTTGTGATTTCAATTGTTGCAGTATCGCAATCGCTAAACTCCGCTTTTGGCTTAGACACAAATGCGCAAAAGGGATTTATCGTTGCGGCAATTATAATCACAATTATAGGTTCGGCGCTGTTTGAATGTGCAGGTACAGGAACAAAGGAAAGAGTACCTAACGGCAGTGAAACAAAAACTATGAAAGAAAGCTTTGCTCTTATGTGGAAATGCAAGCCTTTCAGACGTATTCTTATAAGCGGACTTCTGCGTGCGCCGTTGCAGCTTATGATGAATATTGCAATGACGCTTTTGACATACTACTATTGCAAGGGAAACCTCACCTATGCGTTTACAAAGCTTGATATATTCATAATTGTGCTTATTTTAGCCGGCGGACTTTTTATAGGTCAATTTGTTTCAATGGCAATTTCCCCTGCTCTTATGAGAAAATATGAAACAAAAAAAGTATACAATCTTTTCAGCGGACTGAGCGCTGTTGCATTTGCACTTTTGTTTGTCGTATACTTAATAGCGCCGACCGAGCTTTCTAAAATAGGCTTTGTGGTTATTGACGGAATTTTATTCTTTGGCACAGGTATGGGCTTTGGGGGAGTAAGCGTTTGCCAATCTGTTATGATTAGCGATTGCATTGACTATGAGGAATATCATAACGGTTACAGACCTGACGGAATTTTTTTCTCCGGTCAAAGCTTTATTACCAAGTTTTCGGCAGGCATCAGTTCCATTATTTCAGGCTATGTTTTTGACGCAGTAGGATATACGGATATCAACATAAATAAAATGAACGAGGCTATTGCAAACGGTGCAAATTTTGCAACAGACTACACTTCTTATTCAAAAGCTATGTGGTTTCTTATTTCAATTCCGCCTGCAATCGGTATGCTTTTAGCGGTTATTCCTACTCTCAAATATGAAATAGACAAAAAATCGCACAACAAAATGCTTGAAGAACTTGTAAAACGTCACAAGCAGAATAATCAAGGAGATACAAATGGATAAATTAATCAAAAACATTGAGCACAAAACAGTTCTCAAAATCAAAGACGAAGTGACATACCAAAAAGGTCAAATCGTCAGCAAAACCCTTTCGCAAAACGAACACCATTCGCTTACTCTTTTTGCATTTGACAAGGGCGAAGAAATCAGCACTCACGAATCCGGCGGTGACGCTATGATTGTTGCCCTTGACGGAGTCGGCAAAATCACAATTGAGGGCGAAGAATTTATTTTAAACGAGGGCGAAACAATCGTTATGCCTGCCAAAAAGCCTCACGCTGTTTTTGCAAAGGAACAATTCAAAATGCTTCTTATCGTTATGTTCCCTGAAGAATAGTAAATAAAATCAAATATAAAAAAACCGTTGCAGCGCTTCAATTAAGAAATACTGCAGCGGTTTTTATTTTATTTATTGCTATTGTAATGCTCTTTGGCTTCGCTCATTATTCTAAGCGTTTCACGTATCGTTTCAAGCGTTGCCTCGGTCGGGTCAAGCTTAACTGCGATATACGGCCTTTTAGCCGCAGAAAGAGTAACTCTGCCTTTCATAAACGCATTAAGTATCGCAACGGTTTTGATATCCGGCTCGCTTGAATAAAACAAAACAGAGCCGTTTCGCTGAACAATATCCGTTATGCCGAGTGCCTTTGCACTGTTTCGCAAAAGGGCAATTTCTATAAGCCCCCAAACAGATGACGGCGGTGCGCCGAATCGGTCTGTAAGCTCGTCATAAACGTCTTGAGCGTCAGCCTCATTTTTAATTGCGGCAATGCGCTTATACATAGAAAGCCTTTGCGATGTGGAAATAATATATTCCTCCGGCAAATGAGCATCGATTTGAACGTCAATAAGACATTCTCTCTCCTCCGGCTCCTCTTCGCTGATTTCGCCTTTTTCCATAGCAACGGCTTCTTCAAGAAGTTTTAAATACATATCGTATCCAACTGCTTCCATATGACCGTGCTGTCTATTTCCCAAAAGCGAGCCTGCACCCCTGATTTCAAGGTCACGCATAGCAATTTTAAATCCTGAGCCAAACTCAGTATACTCCCTGATAGCTTCAAGTCGCCTCGTTGCAATATCGGTCAATTCCTTGCCTCTTGTAAACGTGAAATAGGCATATGCACGCCTTGATGACCTGCCTACACGTCCCCTTATTTGGTGAAGCTGGGCAAGACCCATTCTGTCTGCATTTTCAATAATAAGAGTATTGCAGTTAGGCACGTCAACACCCGTTTCAATAATAGTTGTGCACACAAGAATATCAATATCACCCGAAAGCAAATCACGCCAAACGCTTGAAAGTTCCTCCTCACTCATTTGACCGTGGGCAATACCCACCCTTGCCTGAGGAATTGCTTTTTTAATCATCATAGCTTTATGCTCAATCGTTTCAACATTATTGTGAAGATAATAGCATTGACCGCCACGGTTTATTTCACGTTCCATTGCCTCTTGCAAAATTTCAGCGTCATATTCGATAACATAGGTTTGAACAGGGTGGCGCTCACCCGGTGCCTCCTCAATAAGGCTCATATCCCTGATACCGCTCATTGCCATATTGAGCGTACGGGGAATAGGGGTAGCAGAAAGGGTAAGAACATCAACACGAGGAAATTTTTCCTTTATTTTTTCCTTTTGCGCCACGCCGAATCGTTGCTCCTCATCAACTATAAGAAGCCCTAAATCTTTAAATTTAATTGATTTGCCTAAAAGCTTATGAGTACCTACCACAACATCAACCGAGCCGTCGGCAAGCCCTTGAAGTATTTCTTTTTGCTTTTTGGGAGATACAAAACGAGATATCATCTCCACCTTTACGGGATAAGGCTCAAGCCTTTTGAGCGCAGTTTGAAAATGTTGCATTGCAAGCACCGTTGTAGGCACAAGAATGGCGCATTGCTTTGAGTCGCTTATACATTTAAATACTGCACGAAGTGCAACCTCCGTTTTGCCAAAACCAACGTCACCGCAAAGCAGTCTGTCCATAGGTGCGGTTTTTTCCATATCGTGCTTAATTTCCTCGCTGCACCTAAGCTGATCATCCGTTTCGTCATATTCAAAGCGCATTTCAAAATCACGCTGCATATCGGAATCCTCAGAAAAAGCAAAGCCCTTTGTGCTCATTCGCTTAGCATAAAGCGCAATCAGTTCCTTAGCCATATCCTTAACAGAAGAGCGCACCTTAGCCTTAGTCTTTTTCCATTCGCCTGAGCCGAGGCGGTTAATTTTAACATTGGTATCGTTTTTAGGGCCTATATATTTTGATACCAAATCAAGTTGGGTAACAGGCACGTAAAGTGTATCGCCCTTTGCATAGCTGATTTTTATATAGTCTTTTTTTACCTTATTAAGTTCAAGTGCATGAATACCCTCAAACACACCGATACCGTGAATATTATGAACAATATAATCGCCGACGGTAAGCTCGTCAAGCGAATGAATAGCATTTTTTGATGACGCTTTTTTTGCCTTTTTGGTGCTTTGATTAGTCTTTGAATGGGTAATAACCGCAAGCTTCATATCGCTTATTTGGAAACCCGACTGAATTGTGCCCGTAAGAATATTGATAGCCTTATTTTGCAGCTTTTCAGGTCTTTTTTCAAAGAAAACAGTATTGATAAAGCCCATATCCTCAATATCCTTGCAAAGAGCTTTGCCTGCCCTGACAGTGCCTGCCATTATGCAAACCGTATATCCGCCCTTGAAAAGAGGAAAAAGCTCCTCCTTAAGCTGAGAAAGAGTACCGCTCCACGCATTAAAGCTTTGAACACGGAAGTTTGCAAGGTAAGCGACAGGTGTGTCAAAGCTTCCCCGAGGTAAAGAATCCATATATATTGCATTATGCTTTTCGTAAACAGATTTAAGCTCGTCAAAATTAAGATTAAATTTATCAAGCCCTTTGCAAAGCGTACCGTCCTCAACAAACCATTTAAGTTCTTCAAGATTAAGCTTTTCCTGCTTAATCATTTTTTCCTTAACTCTTGCGCTTTCAACAACAAAAAGCCTGTCAAAATCATAATCAAACACACCGTTTGAATTATAAATAAGCGGCAAATACTTATCAAGGCAATTGAGATGAAGCCCCTGCCTTAATTTATCAATATCATTATTAAGCTTTTCCCTTGCCTTAATCGCCTTGCCCTTTAATCCTTTCGAGAGCGCCTCGATTTTATCGGCAAATTTAAAATTATCGTCAACAAGTACCTCGTTAGCCGGAGTAATTTCAATAAAATCAACCTTGCCGCTTCGTCTTTGAGTGTCGATATCAAAACTCGAAATAGTATCAACGGTGTCGCCCCAAAATTCAATTCTTACAGGCTCGTTAAGATAGGTCGGAAAAATATCTATAATTCCGCCACGCACGGCAAATTGGCTTGTTCCGTCAACCTGGTCATAACGGGTATATCCTGCAAAAGCAAGCTTTTTTTCAAGCTCTGCTATATTAATCTCATCGTTAACGCTGATTTTAAACGTTCTTTTTTCAAGTTCCTCAGGCGGCATAGTATATTGGCATGCAGCTGCTGCCGACATAACAACAGCCGAATAATCGCCCTGAAGTATGCGTGACAAAACGCCCAGCCTGATATGCTCAAAATCCCTGCTCACGCCTGCAACCTCAACAAAAGTCATCTCTCTTGTCGGGTAAAGCAAAACTCCGTCTTGAAGTTCGCTCAAGCACTCCTGCACCTTAACGGCAGTCGCCTCGTCGGGTGTGATAATAAATGATTTTTCACCCTTTTGGCAAAGCGAATGAGCAACAAAGCACTTAGAAACATCAGAAAGACCTATAACCCCAACGGGAGCATTATCGGCATTAACACTTTCGCTGAGGTTTATAAATTCCTTGCTTTTATTAAATTCATTAGAAAAACAGGACAATGCTTATCACCTTATCCTTTCAATTGATTATTATATTATGAGTTATACTTATTCATAGCCTCATCAATTTTTCCCGAAACTATTAATCTGACAGCGGCAGTTGCATGCTCAAGTGCCGATTTTAAATCAGCCTCCTGTTCCTTTGGAAATCTACCCAAAACCCAAGCTGCCAAGTCGTATTCCGGATTTGGCTTTTTGCCTACTCCGACCTTAACTCTCGGAAAATTTTCACTGCCCAAATGAGCAATAATGCTCTTTATTCCGTTATGGCCGCCTGCAGAGCCTTTGCGCCTAATTCTTGTTTTGCCGACATCAAGTGAAATATCGTCATATACAACAATAACATTTTCAACCGGAACTTTATAATACTTTGCCGCCTCGCCAATAGCCTCACCGCTTGCATTCATCATAGTTTGAGGTTTCATAACAAGGCATTTTTTACCCTCAACGGTCATATCTGCGCAAAGAGCGTGATGCTTTAATTTTTTTATATCCACACCCTCCTCAATAGACAACAAATCCATTGAAAGAAAGCCGGCGTTATGACGTGTCATTTCATATTTAGCACCGGGATTTCCAAGACCTGCAATAATAAAATCATATTTACCTGAGCCAAATTCTTTCTTTCTAAAAAACATATAATTCCCTCGTATGCGCCGCAACTGCAAATACGGCAAAAGAGCGTACATAATAAATATATGTACGCTCCGACGTTTTAATTTTTAATCTTCTGTCTTTTCAAACTCAGAGAATTCTCTCTCCTCGTCCGGCTTTTCATAATTATACATATTTTCATCTTTAACGTGCTTTGCAATATACTCGTCACGGTCAAAGAGTTCATCTGCCTTAACCTTCCAAGCCTTAGCTGCGGCAATAGTCTTATCAAAGAGTTCGTTTGCCGATTCAGGATGCTGCATCTCTGTTGAATGTGCGCCCGTTTCTGCAACCATCTTGCTGATAGCGCCCGGATTATCAAGAACAGGGCAAGGACGAAGCATATTGTTTGAGAAAGGCTGATTACGCTTGTAAGCCATAAAGAGCGGACTTTGAAGCGCTTCAAGAACAGAATGTTCCTTAATATTAACATTAGAATAGTGAACGAAAGCGCAAGGCTCACAGTCACCGTTTGAATTGATATGGAAATAATGGCGACCGCCTGCGATACAGCCTTGAACATACTCGCCGTCGTTCCAGAAATCAAGAGCAAAAATAGACTTGGTATGGCGCCACTCGTGCATCTTCTTATACATCAAAGCACGCTGCTCAGGAGAAACCATAAGATCTGTTACAGCACCGTTGCCTGTCGGCATATATGTAAAGAACCAAGCAAATTTAACGCCACGTTCAATAAGCCAATCCATATATTCGTCAGATGCAAGCACATCTGTATTTTTGCTTGTGTAGCAAAGGGAAGCGCCGAAAGGAACACCCCTGTCTTTAAGCCTTTGCATAGCGGCAGTACACTTTTTAAATGTGCCCTGACCTCTTCTAAAGTCATTTTCTTCTTCATATCCCTCAATTGAGAATGCAGGATAGAAGTTGCCGACCTCTTTAATTTCGTCAGCAAAGCTGTCATCAATAAGAGTACCGTTAGTAAATGAAAGGAATGCGCAATCCGGATTTTCACGGCAAAGGCGCATAAGGTCCTTTCTCCTCATTGTAGGCTCACCGCCTGTGTAAAGGTACATATAAGTACCAAGCTCTTTACCTTCTTTGATAATCCTTGCAAGGTCATCATAAGAAAGTGAGCTTGTATGGCCGTATTCTGCTGCCCAACAGCCTGTGCATTTAAGGTTACAAGCGGCAGTTGGGTCCATAAGAATAGCCCAAGGAACGTTACAGCCGTATTTTTCAATAGCTGCCATTCTCTTTGTATAACTGTTTATTGCAACATTCATAAGCGGAGGAACAAGCTTTGTAAGCACGTGTTCGTCCGTGTTGCAAATCAAATCCTCTGCAAACTTCATCCAATTGTTATTAGGGTCATCCATAACCTTATGAAGTCCTGCGTATGTTGAACGGTTTACCTTTTTAACGTCAAATTTTTCTACGAGATTGAGAATTCTCGGAGCGTTTCTCTTGAAATCCTTGCGTGCATACTTAACGGCCTGTTCAACCGCTACCGACGCAACCTTTTCCTTGAAAGAAGCCATAATTAAATCCTCTCTTAACCAACTTTAATAGTTAATTTCATTATTTATTTTATGCGTTATCTAATATTGAATTATATTACTTTTATTAAAAAAGTCAAGTTATTTTTAGCCAAACGGTCGTTTTGCACTTTGCAATAATAAACAGTTTGCCAAAAAATGCACCATATAATATATGATTTAAGGCTTATAAATATCAAAATCTTATTTGGAATTTAAGCCTGTAGGTCTTATCTGTTTTGTTTTTATACATATCGTTGCAATGAGCACCCCAGCTGTCATATCCTCCGACACCTTGTTGCCTTGCAATAAGCCTTACAACGGTTTTGTTATATTCGGGCATATCCTTTTGGTGCCAAACATCTTCAATTTCCTTAGGAAGATAATGGCAAACATTAAGCTCCATTTGCGGCTCGGCAACTACTGAAAATACTTTTTTGTTACCGACAAGAGTAGCATATCTTACACCTGTTCTGTTGCCGCATTCCTGCGGTTTAAGATAGTCAACCCAAAGGTCATTTACAGTCGTGTTATAAAGACCGATTTTAGCAGCGTTGCATCTGTCAATATAATTTTCTTCAGGGCCGTTGCCGAGATATGTAAGATTTTCAAAATCCTTAGGAAGCTCGAAAAGAACGGAAACCTCAGGAATTTCAGGAAGCGATGCATCGGGATAAAACTGAAGGTCAACTTCCATACCCTTTGAAGTAATCGTATAAATCACCTGTGCCTTAGACTCAGGCTGTGTGCAAACGGTTGCACCGCCTGTAATAATAACCTTTTTGCCGTCCTCAAGCACCTTATAATTATTAATACTCCATTTCGTATTATTGAAAATACCCGGTGTGTCGCCTGCATCTCTCCAACAACCGAGACGTGAACCGGCTCTTGTGCCACGGTCGTTATCGGTAAGCGCTCTCCAGAAATTAAGGCGCATAGGAGCACTCAAAAGTTCTTCACCGCCGACCTTTATAGAATAAAGCTGATTGCGCTCTCTTCTTTCAAATCTTACGTTTACGTCATCACTTATTACTCTGAGTGAACCGTATGTATCATCAACAATAAGCGGCTGGTCAACCTCAAGCTCATCGTATGTATTTTCAAATTCGTTTATTACAAATTGCTCCTCAGCAACAATGTGACCTGCCTTGCAATATTCATTATCTTCTTTTGTTTTTAATTCGAGATTAAGATAGCACTCTGTCTTAATTCTGCTCAGTTCAAGGTCAATAACGGTTTTTTCACCCGGCTTAACATCCAAAACGAGAGTACCGCTGCAAAATTCACCCTTGTCAGAGCTTTGGCTCCAATGAAGCTCATACTCGTTAAGGTTAGTAAACATAAATTTATTTTTAACCTCAACTATTCCTCGAGCGGCATCAATAGCATTGAAATCAACATTTTGATAAAGCTTTTTTATCTCGCAAAGCTTAGGAGTAACTTTTCTGTCACCGAAAAGAAGCCCATTACCGCAGAAATGACCGTCGTGCGGGTTTTCGCCGAAGTCACCGCCGTAGGCAAGATATTCCTTTCCGTTTTCATCCTTAGTAAGAATACTTTGGTCAACCCAATCCCAAACAAAGCCACCCTGCAAACAAGGGTATTTATCCCAAAGGCGTGTATATTCGTCGGTAGAACCGCAAGAGTTACCCATAGCGTGAGTATATTCGCACAGAATATACGGTCTGCCGTCACGCTGAGTTACAGCATATTCCTCACATTCCCAAGGCCTTGCATACATCTTTGACTGAACATCCGAAAGTTCCTTTTCATCAGGGGCACGGTGACATTCAAAATGAACAAATCTTGTTTTATCAGTATCCTTAATAAATTGATACATTTTCTTTGGAATTGCACCGCCGAGAGATTCATTGCCAAGCGACCAGCAAACAACACTTGTCACATTCTTATCCCTGTTGTACGTAGCCTTAATTCGCTCCATACAAGCCTTTTCCCATTCAGGACGTGACGCCGGAAGCTGAGGACAGCCTACAATAGTTGACCAACCCGTTCCGTGAGTTTCCATATTATTTTCATCAATAACATAAAGACCGTATTCGTCGCAAAGCTCCAAAAATTTAGGGTCGTTAGGATAATGAGAGGTACGAACAGCGTTCATATTGGACTTTTTCATCATCTCAATATCATAACGCATTACATCTTCACTCATATATCTGCCGGTATGGCAATCAAATTCGTGCCTATTAGTACCCTTAAATACTACTCTTTGATTATTGATACGAATAATTCCGTCCTTAATCTCGACTTTTCTGAAACCGATTTTTTGGCTGATATATTCAATTGGCATTCCGTTATCCTTAAGAGTAATTACCATAGTATAAAGATAAGGACTTTCGCTTGACCAAACATTAACGTCGGTCACAATCGCCTTAAGTTTAGTTTGGTGATCCTCATTGGCATATTGGCTGTCAAGCGCAACAGTGTTGCCGTCTTTGTCAAGAATACTCAAATCAAGGCTGAGACTTTCATAAGAGCCGTTAGTTTTAACAAGAATATCTGCATAGCCGTCGTTTAAAGTAACGTCAGGCTCGGCAACAACCTCGAAATCCCTGATATACTGCCTTTCGGTAGTATAAATATATACATCACGGAAGATACCGCCCAAGCGCCACATATCCTGACACTCAAGCCAAGAGCCGGTGCACCAGCGATAAACTTCTACACCAATAACGTTTGAGCCTTCCTTAATATATTTCGAAATATCAAACTCGCTTCTGTGGAAGGTTGACTCGCTGTATCCCACTCTTTCGCCGTTGATATAGAGATAAAATGCAGACTCAACACCCTCAAAGCAGATTACAACACGCTTATTCAAAAGTGATTTGTCAATATGTACCTTTTTAACATAACAGCCTACGGGATTATGCTTTGTAGGAGCATTAGGCGGGCAAATATCCTCGCTTCCTTCCCAAGGGTAACGAACATTGCAATACTGCGCCTGGTCATAACCTTGCATCTGCCAAGAGCCGGGGACCTTAATAGTGTCCCAATTATGAGTATCATAATGAGGCTGAGCAAAATCACTCGGTCTGTAAGCATAATTTTTGTAAAGCTTAAACTTCCATTTTCCATTTAAAAGTTTAGAACGGCTTGAAGCAAATCTGTCGGCTTTTTTAGCCTCGTCAAAATTTTCATAAGGCATAAACGTTGCATGTTGCGGAAGCTTATTAACACCCACAATTTCAGGATTTGACTGCCACTCCGTATATCCGTCAATAAAGTTTCTTTCCATAAATCGTTCTCCGTTTAATATTTTATCTGCGGTGCCACTTGCCCTCTTGATAACCCTCTTGCTTGAGTGCAACGCCTACGCTCTTAAGCAAAATTATCAAGTCAAGCTTAATCGACCAATTGTCACAATAAATCTTGTCATATTTCATTTTCTTCATAAGCGAAATTTCATCTCGACCGTTGATTTGCGCAAGCCCCGTAAGTCCCGGTCTGAAACGATACACGCCATATTCAAGCCTTAGCCTGTGCGCTCTCATTTCACTTGAAATAAGCGGCCTCGGCCCTACAAAACTCATATCGCCTTTAAGAATATTCCAAAGCTGCGGAAGTTCGTCAAGACTTGTTTTTCTTAAAAACTTTCCGACCTTTGTAATATACTGCTCCGGATTTTCCAAATCGCCCGTGGCAACATTCGGCGTATTGTTATTCATAGTTTGAAATTTGTAAATTTTAAACGGCTTGCCCTTTCTTCCTCTTCTCTCGTGGGAGAAAAATACGCTTGTATTAGGTGTAAGCAAATTCGCAATACAAATCACCAAAAAAAGCGGCGACAAAATTATCAGTGCGAAAAACGATACAACTATATCAAAAAGCCGTTTAAACTTTGTCGGTGCAAAAAATTTTTTAAACTTCTCTTTCATCTGTTTAACATTCCATTCATCACATTTATAAAATTAATTTAAACCATATAATGTGGATAACCTAAGTGATTATACCACATATATTCTAATTATGCAATTTTTTTATAACAATTTTAATTATTATTGCCATTTTTGTTTTTTTTATATATAATAACAAGAAATATGCATAAAGTTAAAATCATATAAATTTTGTGGATTTCACATATAGTACATATAATTATGCTTTATGTCAACAAATATTTTTATACGGACGGTAATCATTATGAAAAAAACATTAAGTATTTTATTATGCCTTGCATTTATGCTTGTAAGCTTTACAGCCTGCTCGTCAAACGCTATGACGGAAAAAAATGTCACAAAAACGGTAGACACGGCTTTTGCGGCGCTTAAAGAATTTGATACGGATACGCTTCAAAAATACGTTGACTCAACTACTCTTAACACAATCGTCGGCTATGCCGAAAAGCACGAGCAATTAAAACAGCTCGGCCAAGCTATTTTTGAAAACGTAGATTACGAAATAAAGAGCATCGACCTTGACAAAAAAACCGTAACGCTAACAGTTAAAAATAAAGATTTGGCACAGGGCGCATCCGATTTTGCAAATGAGCTTAAAAAGGATTATTCCGCTTTTCAACTTCTTGCAAAGCTTAGCGACGATACTTTTCTTGACTCCAGACTTGCCCAACTTAAAGAAAAAATTGCCGACGCTCAAATGGAAGAAAACGGTGTTGACATCACTCTTAATATTGAGCAAGGAAGCAAAAATCTCAAGCTTACCTTTGACGATACGGCAGAAAATGCGGTATCCGGCGGAGCACTCAGTTCAATCAAAGCAATTTTCGGAAAATAAGCAATAAATATACTTGTTATATATTATATAATTTATTTAAAATAATTAGTGACATTGAGTGCCATTCGTGTTATAATGGCAGTTGGTACTAATTAACGAGGTGTAAATTATGGCAAATAAATTTGTTACAGCCATTTTTGGCGATTACTCTAAAAAAGAGGTTAAAAGAGTTAAAAAGACTGCAGACAAGGTTCTCGCTTTAGAGGACAAGTATGCAGCTATGAGCGATAAAGAGCTTACCTCTCAAACCGAAATTCTTAAGGGCAGGCTTGCAAACGGCGAAACACTTGACGATATTTTGCCGGATGCATTTGCAGTTTGCCGTGAAGGCGCTTGGCGTGTTCTCGGAATGAAGCATTTCCCTGTTCAGATTATCGGTGGTATTGTTCTTCATCAGGGCAGAATTGCCGAGATGAAAACAGGTGAAGGTAAAACTCTTGTTGCTACCCTTCCGGCTTACCTTAATGCGCTTACAGGCGAGGGCGTTCATATCGTAACAGTAAACGATTACCTTGCAAAGCGTGACTCCGAATGGATGGGCAAGCTTTATCGATTCCTTGGCTTAAAGGTAGGTCTTATCATTCACGAAAAGACTAATGAGCAAAGGCAAGATGCTTACAACGCAGATATCACTTACGGAACTAATAACGAGATGGGATTTGACTATCTTCGTGACAATATGGTTCAGTATAAGGAAGAAAAAGTACAGCGTGGCCACGTTTTCGCAATTGTCGATGAGGTCGACTCAATCCTTATTGATGAGGCTCGTACTCCTCTTATCATCAGTGGTAAGGGCGAACAGTCAACTGACCTTTACCGTCAGGCTAACGCTTTTGCAAAGACCTTAAAAATGGTTAAGGTTGCAAAAATGGACGAAAAGCAGGATACGGAATCAACTTACGACGGCGACTATATTGTTGACGAAAAGGCTAAGACTGCAACACTTACTCAGGACGGTGTTAAAAAGGCTGAGGAATATTTCCACGTTGAAAACCTTATGGATATTGACAACACCACACTTCTCCACCATATTGACCAGGCTATCAAGGCTAACGGCGTTATGAGAAGAGATATCGACTACGTTGTAACAGACGGTCAGGTTAAAATCGTTGACGAGTTCACAGGTCGTATTATGGAAGGCAGACGTTATAACGAGGGTCTTCATCAGGCTATTGAGGCAAAAGAAGGCGTTAAGGTTGAGCACGAGAGCAAAACTCTTGCTACAATCACTTTCCAAAACTACTTCCGTCTTTACAAGAAGCTTTCCGGTATGACAGGTACTGCTTCAACGGAAGCACCTGAATTTTCAGAAATCTACAAGCTTGATGTTGTTGAAATTCCGACTAACAAACCGCTTGCAAGAATTGACCATCCTGACGTTATTTTCCAAACAGAACGTGGAAAATATCACAATGTAATTGAAAAGATTAAGGAATGTCACGAAAAAGGACAGCCTGTTTTGGCAGGTACAATCAGCATTGAAAAGAGTGAACTCCTTTCAAAAATGCTTAAAAAAGAACACATTCCTCACAACGTACTTAACGCTAAAAATCATGAGCGTGAGGCTGAAATCATTGCTCAGGCAGGTAAATTCGGCGCTGTTACAATCGCCACAAATATGGCAGGTCGTGGTACCGATATTATGCTCGGCGGTAACGCTGAATACCTTGCAAAAAGCGAAATGAAAAGGATGCAATATTCAGACGAGCTTATTGCAGAGGCTACAGGATTTGCGGAAACGGACAATAAGGAAATCATTGAAGCAAGAAAGACCTTCCAAGAACTTGAGGCTAAATATAAGACTGAAATTCAAGAAGAGGCTGACAAGGTAAGAGCCGTAGGCGGCTTATTCATTTTGGGTACAGAACGCCACGATTCACGCCGTATTGATAATCAGCTTCGTGGACGTTCCGGACGTCAGGGCGACCCGGGTGAAAGCCAATTCTTCTTATCTCTTGAAGATGACCTTATGCGTTTATTCGGCGGTGAAAGAATGCAGGCTATGATGGCTCGCCTTACCGACGATGAAAATATGCCTATCGAGTCAAAGATGATTACAAGAACTGTTGAATCATCGCAGAAAAAGGTTGAAGGCAGAAACTTCGGCATAAGAAAGCAAACGCTTCAATATGACGATGTTATGAACCGTCAAAGACAGCTCATTTATCAGCAGAGAGATCAGGTTCTTGACGGAATTGACCTTACAGATAAAATTCTTCAAATGCTTGATACAAACATTGAGGAAAATGTTAAAAACTATTTTGCAGGCGACCATAAGAGCGATTGGAACGTAGCAGGCCTTAAGGAAAAATATAAAGGCTGGCTTACAACCGAGGACGACTTTAACGACGACGTTAATATGCTTTCGGTTCAAGGCACAATTGATATGCTTCAGGAAAGAGGCCACAAGCGCCTTGAGGAAAAGAGAGAACTTCTCGGCGACGAAATGTTCCAAGACTTTGAAAGAATGGTACTTTTGCGCAACGTCGACGTCCTTTGGATGGACCACATTGACGCTATGGACGACCTTAAACAAGGTATTCATCTTCGTGCTTACGCTCAGCAGGACCCTGTTGTTGCATTCCGTATGGAATCATACGATATGTTTGACGAAATGACGGCAACAATTCGTGAAAACACAGTCAGAATGATGCTTACAATTATGCCAAGACGTCAGGAGGACGTTGAGAGAAAGGCTGTTGCTAAGGTAACAGCTACTTCATCGGGCGGCGACGATACAGTTAAGCAGGCTCCCGTAAGAAAGGGCAAAAAGGTCGGCCCTAACGACCCATGTCCTTGCGGAAGCGGTAAAAAGTATAAGAAATGCTGCGGCGCTCCGGGCAAAGTGCATAACAATTAATTCTACACGCCGGGAGACTTCGAGAAAGTGAGATAAATTTCGTATTTTGCGAGTGGGTGCTGTACGTTGGTACTGCCTCCGAGCAAAAGACGGAAAGTGCCAAAAGTGGCTTGAACACTATGTTCAA
>OGGQ01002811.1_pt1 | contig 17800 bp, 19 predicted proteins | sample 1571191 | NCBI WGS metagenome assembly OGGQ01 (sample SAMEA2582061, study PRJEB24529) | metagenome | biome: Human gut stool | place: China | collected 2011
CCCGCCGATTGAATCGGCGGGCAGCTCCTTTATCCGAACCTTGTTTTATTCATTGAAAAAATTATATTCTTTAAAACGATTGCGTTATCCGCTGAACGGCGCCTATTTTTCTCATGCTTTCCGTTTGAACAGGATCCTGCGGCAGCTGTCGCATTCGACAAAGGACCCTTCGGAGATCTTCGAAAGCTCGGCAATGGAAAGTTCCATGCCGCACTGCGGGCAGCGGTTGCCCGTAACTTCGCACACGACGGGGAACAGTTTTTCTTTGCGCTTGGCGTTGTATTTTTCCAGCGCCTGCTTCGGGACCTTTTTGGCAAGTTCCGCCAATTCCTTTTCGATGGATGCGATCTCGGCGGCGCGGGATTCTTTGACTTCGGCGTATTTCGCCTTATACTCCTTGTACTGCTTCTGCATGGCGATGGTCTGCGCCTTGGCGGCGCTGTATTCCTTTGACGCCGCTTCGATCTGCGAAACGAGCTTGTTGATTTCCGCCTTTAAACCACGAAGATTATCCGCGATCTGCGTCGCGCTCTTTTTATAAAAGGAGATCTCGCCGCCCTGCTCGCCGATCATCTCGTCCAAATTTTCGTAATCGCGGATCGTATCGGCGATTTCGGCGTATTTTTTTTCGAGCTGTTCGAACGCATGGCGAAGTTCGACCGCCTTTGCTTCCAGCGAATCGAGTTTTTCGGGCGCTTTTTCCAAAAATTTGCGCGCCGCGGCATACTTTTTGCGCTCTTCCGTCGATGAGATCTCATGCTCTACCGCGCGAAGCCTGCCGTCTGTTTCCTGATACTTTAAAAGTTCCTCTATCATTTCGAATACCTCCTGATCAAAGCATAAACCCGTCTTCGTGATACGAACAGGGCACGCCGAGTTTGTCTTTCAGATGCTGATATATTTTCTTGAATCCGTAATTTTCGCTCGCATAATGGGTGAGCTGCAAGACTTTCAGCCCCGATTCCAGAGCGTCGCAGATGTAATTGTGCTTGATGTCTGCGGAGACGATGACCTGCGCGCCGCCGCGCACTGCGGCGGAAACGGCGCCTCCGTCGACGCCTGCCCCGCAAAAGGAGGCGGCGCGCGTTATTTTATCTTCGGGGCTGCCGTATAGGAAGGCCCGACGGGTGCCGAGCACCCGCTTCGCATTTTCCGCAAATGCGGCGAACGGCTGCTCTTTTACGGCAAAGACGCGGCCGTAACCGCCGCCCTCGATCTTTTCGTTGGGTTCGGCCGCTTCCTCGCAGCCCAATGCGAAGGCCAGGCTTTCGTCGATGCCGCCCGGAGCGCAATCCATATTCAGGTGCATGGAGATCACGCCGATCCCGTTTTCGACGGCGCGCAGAAGGCGCGCGCCCGTCGGATCTTCCGCGCGCAGCCCGGAAATCGGAAAAAAGATCGCCGGGTGATGGGTAACGATCAGATTCGCACCCCATTCGATCGCCGAAGTTATGGCACCCTGCGACAAATCGAGGGAGAACACGGCGCCGCCGATTTCTTTGCCCGCGTCGACGAGGATGCCGCTGTTGTCGTGCCCGCCGAACGCCGCGACGTAGTCGTCGCTCAGGCGTTTCGGATACAGCGCGTCGATCTTATCGTAAATTTCTCTGAGCTTCATCGTATACCTCCGTAAGCGCCGCGACGCGCGCTTCCACCTCCGGCGCGTCTCCGCCCGCGGCGGCCAGCCAGGCAAGGCACTGCGCGCGCTCCCTGCGGACCTTGGCAAAGAAGTCCGCCGAAGGCGTTTTTACATTGTCGTACCCGAATCGGATACAGCGTTCATCGTATTCTCTGACCTCAACGCCCCTGCGGGCGCGGATGACATCGTAAAACTTCCCGTCGGCAAAGGTATAATCGCGGTCGATGCCGTACCCCTGTTCCAGGAGATAGCGGCGGACCTTGAACGAGTGCTTCATCGGCTGCAGGACTAAGACCGGCGGAAGAAAGCCGCGGCGGAGAATTTCTAAAATCTCTTCCCCGCCCATGCCCGCGATGAGGACCTGCTCGGTAGCGGGCGGAACTTTTTCCAACCCGAAACCGCACGCGCTCGAAGCCTTCCCCTCCCGTATGTACGAGGCGAGCAGCGTTTCCGCCTTTTTCAGGCTTTCCGCGCTGATATCGGTGAGGAAAGCGCGGCGGCACAGCCCCTTCTCGAGCATATACTGCGTGCAATACCCGTGATCGCAGCCGACGTCGGCAAACGTTTCGCAGGGAAGGAGTTCGCCGCAGAGGGTGCGTATGCGCTTGGCCCTGCGCATTTTAATCGAGAAAATCCTTGAGTTTTTTGCTGCGCGAAGGGTGGCGCAGTTTGCGAAGCGCTTTCGCCTCGATCTGGCGGATGCGTTCGCGCGTTACGTTGAATTCTTTGCCCACCTCTTCGAGCGTGCGGGGTTTTCCGTCGTCCAACCCGTAGCGCAGGCGCAAAACTTTTTCTTCGCGCGGAGTGAGCGTATCGAGGACGCCGAGAAGCTGTTCCTTGAGCATGGTGAACGCCACCGAGTCGGAAGGCGTCGTGGCGCGGTCGTCTTCGATAAAGTCGCCCAGATGCGAATCCTCTTCCTCGCCGATCGGCGTTTCCAGCGATACGGGATCCTGGGCGATCTTCTGGATCTCGCGGACGCGGTCGACGGGCAGATTGAGTTCTTTTGCGATTTCGTCCGGCGTGGGTTCGCGGCCGAGCTGCTGGAGAAGGATGCGCGACGCGCGCGTGAGGCGGTTGATGGTTTCGACCATGTGCACGGGAATGCGGATGGTGCGGGCCTGGTCCGCGATGGCGCGGGTGATCGCCTGGCGGATCCACCAGGTGGCGTATGTGGAAAACTTGAATCCCTTTTGGTAGTCAAACTTTTCCACCGCCTTCATCAGGCCCAGATTCCCCTCCTGAATGAGGTCCAAAAACAGCATGCCGCGGCCGACGTAACGCTTTGCGATGGAGACGACGAGGCGCAGGTTCGCCTCGGAAAGCCTCTTCTTCGCCGCCTCGTCCCCTTCCTGCATTTTGCGGGCAAGCTCGATCTCTTCATCGACCGACAGGAGCGGCACGCGGCCGATGTCTTTGAGGTACATCTTGACGGGATCGTCCAGCCCGATATCGCGCAGAGCCTGTTCGAACAGCTCTCGGTCGCGCTCGTCCTCGTCTACGATCTGGATGCCCGCCTCGCCGATCGACTTATAGATATAATCGATCTGATCGGGACTGGTGTCGATTTTTTCGAGGATATCGCAGAGGGCATTCGTGGAAATGCTTCCCTTTTGGCGATATTCGCTGATGATCTGTTTGAGAATTTCGTTGAGTTTCTGTTCGGGTACACTCATGTGCTTTTTGCTTTCCTCCGCTTATGTTAAAAATTTTTCAACCGAATTGTAAGTTCCAAAATGCGGCGCGTAACCTCTTTCTTTTTTGCAAGGTCGGTTTCGGCGTCGCACAGGGCGCTCAGCCGTTCGAGCTCCTGCTCGACCCGGGCGCGCTCCAACGTACGGACGCAGTCGTCGAAATATCTGACGGCACGCTCGCCCTCGAGACTTTCGCCGAGACTGAGATCGAGGATCTCGGAAAGCTCGGGCGTGTTTTCGTCAAAAATTTCAAAAAGCGCGCTCGGTCTGACCGTTTCTCCGTTTTTTTGTCTCTCTTTGATATATTCCGCGATAGTATTATGCACGGGATTGTCGAATCTGACACCCGAAATGTCAAAATTTTTTGCATATTTCGCGCCGAAAAGCACGGATGCGAGGATAAAACGGCACGCTTTTGCCTGCCGATCCGCCCCGTCTTCGCGGGGCACGGGCTCCGGCTCTTCCTGCATGCGCGGCGCGGCGGGAACGTTTTCGAGGTCGCGTTTGAGCGATTCGTACGTTACCCCCGTTTCCGAACGGACGCGCTTTAAGAGCTCTTCCTTGACGCTCTCGCTTTCTGCCTCGCCGATGACTTTCAGCGCCTCGGGTATATAGTTGCGGCGCTCTTCCGGCTTGGAAAGGTCGTATTTTCTCCGCACCGTTTCCAGCTTGAAATCGATGAGCGGCATGGCGTTATCGAGGCATGCCCGATACCCTTCGCTGCCCTGCCGTTTGATCACGTCGTCGGGATCGAAGCCTTCGGGAAGAGGCACCACGCGGACGGCGACCTGCTCGTCGCGCAGGATCTCCAAGCCGCGGATCGCGCCTTTCTGCCCGGCAAAATCGCCGTCGTAACTGATGTACGCCTTGTCTGCATACCGCTTGACGAGGCGGGCCTGATCTTTCGTGAGGGCGGTGCCCATGCTCGCGGCGACGTTGGTGAACCCCGCCTGAAACAGGGATATCGTATCCATATAGCCTTCGACGATGATAATATCTTTCAGGCCGGAATCCTGTTTGAGTTTTTTGATGCGGTTGATGTTGTACAGCGTTTTGCTCTTGTTGAAGACAATGGTCTCGCGCGTATTTTTATATTTTGCAAAATCCGTTTTTTCGAGCACTCTGCCGCCGAACGCCACCACGTCGCCGAAGGCGTTGATGATGGGGAAGATCAGGCGGCCGGCCTGCGCGTCGATGAGCCTGCCGCTCTTTTCCGATTCGGCCACGGCGCCGCTTTCGAGGATATCTTCCCTGCGGAATCCTTTATCGAGCAGGAACTGCGGGAGACTTTTGTAATCGAGCGACGCCCCCAACCCGAATTTGCGGACGACGGGAGAGGCGATCTTGCGGTCGAGTATGTACTGCACATGCGCATCCGCGTGCCCGGAATTGAGGTTGTCCAGATAAAAATGCGCGGCGGCGCGGAGAATTTTTAAAACGGAATCGCGCTTCCTCTTCTGTTCGGCCGTCTTTTCCGTATCGAAATTCATTTCGGGAAGGGGCATCTTCGCGCGTTCGGCGAGAATCTTGACCGCGTCGATGAAATCGACCGATTCGATTTCGCGGACGAACGAGATCGCGTCTCCGCTGACGCCGCAGCCGAAACAGTGGTAGAACTGATCTTCGGCATTGACGGCAAACGACGGAGTCTTTTCGTGATGGAACGGACAGCGCCCCCACCAGTTGCCCCCCTTGCGCTCGAGCGGAACGTAGTTCCCGATGAGTTCCACGAGGTCGATTTTGCTTTTCAGTTGTTGCAAAAATTCGGGATCCAGTCCTTTTGCCATTGCCACCACCCTTCGGCCGCTCTGCGGCGGGATTTGCCAAAGCTGCGCCTCAGATCTCTTCGATATCCTTTTCGGTGAGCGCCCAGCTGTGCGGGACAAAGATATTGTCGAACACGGCGACGGCGAACTTATCCGTCATGGACGAAAGATAATCGCACACGACCTGTTCGAGCGGATATCGCTCGGAAAGGGAGAGATAAAAGGCGGGAAGCTTGTCCTTATTCTTTAAAAAATAATCGTACATGGCGGAGAGCATGCGCTTGGCGCGCTCTTCCTCCTTCATGGAAAGCGGGGTTATGTACACCTTTTCGAACATGAACGCGCGGAGATTTTCCAGCGCTTCCGCTTCCCTTTCGCCCATGCGGACCTGATTTTTGCCCGCGCTGTTTTGGTAAATGGAAGAGATCATCGTGTTGATCCGATCGCGCGAAGAGGAGCCGAGGACGGAGACCTCCCTTTTCGGAAGTTCTTCTTCGCGCAAAAGCCCCGCGCGGACGGCGTCTTCGATATCGTGATTGACGTATGCGATGCGGTCGGCAAGCGAAACGGCTTTCCCCTCCAATGTGGCGGGACGGCCGCTCTTTTTATGGTTCACGATGCCGTCGCGCACTTCAAAAGTCAGGTTGAGTCCCCTGCCGTCCTTTTCGAGCACGTCGACGACGCGCAGAGACTGGATATTGTGCGCAAATCCGTTCGGAGCCAAACTGTTCAAAACCCGCTCGCCCGCGTGCCCGAACGGCGTGTGCCCCAAATCGTGCCCCAAAGCGATCGCTTCCGCCAAGTCTTCATTGAGGGCGAGGGAACGGGCGATGGAGCGCGCGATCTGCGAAACGTCGATGGTGTGCGTCATGCGGGTGCGGAAATGGTCGCCTTCCGGAGAAAAGAAGACCTGCGTCTTATTTTTCAGACGCAGGAACGCCTTGCTGTAAATAATGCGGTCGCGGTCGCGCTGAAAGGCGGTACGCATATTGCATTCCTCTTCCGGACGCTGCCTGCCTTTCGTATCTTTCGATTTGCAGGCAAATTCGGACAGAAACTGCTCTTCGATGGCATATCGCCGTTCTTTGATGGAAAAATCTGCCATTTGCGCCCCCTCCTTTGTCGAAAACGGCGAAACGGCGCGCCGCCGAAAGGCGCGCCACAACACTTCCTATTATAAATTCGCCGAAAATTGCAAAATTCCTTTCGATTTCGCAAAAAAATCGAAAAAAATTTTTTGAGCTTGCCGAAAAGGAGATCAAAGCGCCGCGCCGCCGTCCAAACGCAGTATCTCCCCCGTAATATAGCGGCTTTCCGCCAGCCAGCGGACAGCCGCGGCAGCCTCTTGCGCGGTGCCGGCGCGGGCAAGCGGCAAGTTTTTAAAAAACTCTTTGCGTTCGCCCTCCGAAAAGCGGGCGTTCATGCCCGTTTCGATAAACCCGCAGGAGAGGCAGTTGACGCGGATCCCGGAAGGGGCCAGTTCTTTGGCGCACGCCTTGGTAAATCCGATGAGAGCGGCCTTGCTCGCCGAGTAGGCGGATTCGCAGGCGCCGCCCGCTTCGCCCCAAATCGAAGAGACGTTGACGATCGAACCGCTTCCCCTCTTTAAAAACTTGCGGACCGCCGCCCGCGTGCACAGAAAGGCGCCGTCGGCATTGACGGACATCACCCTGCGCCATTCCCCGAGCGAGGTGTCCTGTACCTGGCGATACAGCGCGACCCCCGCGTTGTTTACCAAAACGGACAGGCCGAGAACGCTTTCGAACATCTCTTCTACCTGCTTTTCGTCGGAAACGTCGCAGCGGAACGCCTGCACGCCCGCGCCGAGAGAGCCGAGCAGCCGCGCCGTTTCTTCCGCGCCCGATGCGTCTTTCGAATAGCAAAAAGCGACGTCGTAGCCCGCGCGCGCAAATTCGAGGCAGACCGCCCGCCCGATGCCGCGCGAACCGCCCGTAACCAGAACGCAGCTCACGGCCGTTTCCGCAGCGGAATATCGAACGTGCGCACGATTTCCAAGGCGACTTCTTCCGCGTTTTTGCCGTTCGTATCCACCGTATAGTCGGCGCAGCTCTCGTAGATCGGCGTACGGTAATCCAACAGCTCTTTCATCTTTTCGAACGTGGTGTTTTTCAGGAGCGGGCGCTCGTCGCCGGTATGGCCGGTACGCGCGAACAGAGTTTCGATATCGACTTTGAGAAATACGATCTTTCCGCCGCCCTCTTTGAACGCGGCGCTGTTTTCGGGACGGAGCACACAGCCGCCGCCCGTGGAGATGACGCAGTCGTTTTCGTTCGCGACGCGGTGCACGATCTCCGTTTCGATCTCGCGGAAGCGCGCTTCGCCGTGATATTCGAAAATGTCCGCGATCTTGCCGTATTTATCGGTGATCAAATCGTCGGTATCGTACCAACGCATGCCCGTAATGTCGGAAATTTTAATGCCGACCGTCGTTTTGCCCGCGCCCATCATTCCGCAAAGTACGATATTCATAACAGAAAACTCTCCGCCGCCAAAATATAGCTGTTTTTCCCGAACCCGAGCACGGTGCCGCGGCACACTTCGGAAATGACCGAGACCTTGCGGAACTCTTCGCGCGCGTGCACGTTGGACATGTGCACTTCGACGACGGGAGTATCGACCGAGGCGATCGCATCGCGCAGAGCGTAACTGTAATGGGTAAACGCGCCCGCGTTCAAAACGATGCCGTCCGCGTCCGATTCCTGGATCTTGGTGCACAATTCGCCCTCGACGTTGCTCTGAAAAAATTCACATTCCGCGCCGCGGGATCTGCAAAAGGCGGCGATCTCGCCGTTGATCTGTTCCAAGGTCTGCGTGCCGTAGACGCCCTTTTCGCGGCGGCCCGTCATATTGAGATTGACACCGTTCAAAAACAATAATTTCATGATTCCTCCTTTGCGGCCGCCCGTATGCCGTTGCGGCGGGCGCTCAGCCGCGGTAAACGCGCTTGTATTCTTCAAAGAGTTTCTTCGCCTCCGCGGCGGAAGGTTCCCTGCCCAAAATGATGCAGTCTGCATAATAGGCCTGATAATAGAGCATGCCTTCGCCGTTCACGATCGGTTTGCCGAGCGATTCCGCGATGCGGAGAAATTCGCTTTTGCGCGGATAATAAATGAGGTCGCAGGCGACTTCGCAGCGGGAAAGCATCTCCTCTCCGACGGGAGACATGCCCTCCGTTTTGTGCATCCCCACGCCCGTGCCGTTTATGATCATATAGTAATCGTCCGGAACAAGTTCGCGCAGGGGGCGGATGTTCCCGAATTCGCGGCTGACGCGCTCGGCATTTTCATACCGCACGTCGTACAGGTATACCTGCGCGCCCGCATCCGTCAGCTTTTTTACCACGCTGCGGCCCGCGCCGCCCGCGCCGAGCATAAGGATCTTTTTCCCCTGCGGGCGAATGCCGTTGTTTTCGAGCATGAGCATGAACCCGACCCCGTCGGTGTTGTAGCCGACGCCGTCCTTTACGGTGTTCACCGCACCGAAAACGCGCGCATCCCCTTCGATCCCTTTCAGATACGGGATAATATCCAGCTTGTACGGGATGGTTACGTTGAAGGCATCGTATTCGGCGAGCAGCCTTTTGGCCTCGGCGTCGAATTCCTCCTGCGGCGCGGAGATCAGTTCGTACGAGCATTCGCTCCCCAAACCCTGAAAGTCGAAGGTGTGCATTTTGGCGCTGTCTGACTTGGAAACGTCTTTGCCGATCACGGCGAGTTTAAACATGTTTTTCTCCTTTGCCGCCGAAGCAGCCCTTTAACGGGCCGAGGCGAGCATTTCGTAAAAGTGCGGGAACGAAATATCGACGCATTCGGCGTCTTCGATCTCTCCGCCGCGCGCGCAGGCGATGAGGCCGACCGCGCCGCTCATGGCGATGCGGTGATCTTTGCAGGAACAAACCTTACCGCCGGACAGCATTTTTTTGCCGCGGATGACAAACCCGTCCGGTGTGGGCACGCAGTCCCCGCCGATGGCGTTGATCATATCCGCAGTGGTGCGGATGCGGTCGCTCTCCTTCACGCGGAGCTCTTCCGCGCCGGAAATACGGCTTTCCCCCTCCGCAAACGCGCACAGGACGGCGATGAGGGGAAGTTCGTCGATGAGGGAGGGCATGACTTCGCGCGTGAGTTCCACGGCGCATAGATCGGACTTATAAACGCGCACGTCGGCGACAGGTTCGCCGCAGACCGTGCGTTCGTTTTCGAGAGAGTAGCGCACGTTCATCGCGTCGAAAGCGCGGAAGATGCCCGTGCGCGTAGGGTTGACGCCGACGTTCCTGCACAGCGTTTCGCCGCGGAGTGCGCCGAGCGCCATGAAATATGCCGCGCTGGAAATATCGGCGGGGACTTCGACGTCGGCGCTGTGAAGGCGGCTTTTGCGGACGCGGACTTCGGTGCCTTCCGCACGGATGTCCGCCCCCATCGCCGCGAGCATGCGCTCGGTATGGTCGCGCGAGCGGAGAGGTTCGCGGACGACCGTTTCCCCTTCCGCGCCCAGCGCCGCCAGTATCAGCGCGCTTTTGACCTGTGCGCTGGCGACCTGCGTATCCACCGTGCAGCCCGTCAGGCGGGAGGGACGCACGATAACGGGCGCTTTGCCGCCCGTCGTTTCGATGCAGGCGCCCAATTTGCGCAGGGGCGCGGCGACGCGCTCCATAGGGCGATTGGACAGGGACGCGTCGCCCGTCAAACGGACCTCGGCATCCTTTCCCGCGACCAGCCCCATGAGAAGGCGCATCGTGGTGCCGCTGTTCCCGCAGTCGCATTCGGCAGAGCGGAAGCGCTGCGTTCCGCGCACGCGGACCTCTTTTCCTTCGACGCGGACGTCCGCGCCCAGCGCGCGCATGCAGGCGGCCGTCGAGAGACAGTCCTCGCCGAGAAGGGCGTTGGTGATCACCGCCTCACCCTCCGCCGCGGCGTTGAACATGATCGCGCGGTGGGTTATGGATTTATCTCCTGGAATATCGAATTCGCCGAAAAATTCGGAACGCGGGGATATCTTCATGCGAGGCCTCCTTGCAGGCGCTTGAGGTATTCCGCATATTTTGCGGAAGAGAGCGTATATTCGGCGTATTCGCCGCGCGCTTTGGGCAAGATGAGGGAAACTTTGCCCGCTTCGGCATTCTTTTTATCGAGCAGGGCATAGCGCAGACATTCTTCCGCGCGGTCGAACGCGGGGATCTTCGGCTCGGCGAGAGCGACGAGCGAACGCACTTCCTGCGCATAGCCGGGCGAGCACACCCCCTCCTCCTCGGCGATATAGCTTTCCAGCCACATGCCGATCAAAACGTATTCGCCGTGCGAACGGCGGCCGTAAGCGAGCTCGAGCGCGTGGCCCGTCGTATGGCCGAGGTTGAGGCACTTGCGCAGGCCGCTGCTTTCCGTTTCGTCCGCTTCGACGACGCGGGCCTTAAAGCGAATGCAGTCGGCCACGATCTCCCGCAAGAAAGCGAGGTCGCGCAGGCGGTCTTTTCCCGCGCGAAGGCGCGCGCCGATCTCCGCGTCGAGGACGCCCGTTTTGACGATCTCCCCAAGGCCGCACTTGATCTCGCGCGCGGGGAGGGTTTGCAGGAAAAGCGGGTCGCAGAATACCCGTTCCGGCTGATAAAAAGCGCCCAGAACGTTTTTGACTTTTTTATAGTCGATGGCCGTTTTGCCGCCCACGGAACTGTCGACCTGTGCGAGCAGAGTCGTGGGGATCTGCACCAAGCGGGTGCCGCGCATGTACAGCGCGGCCGCCAGACCGGCCATGTCCCCGATCACGCCGCCGCCCAGCGCCGCGACATACGACGAGCGGTGCAGCCCCGCAGCGAGCATTTCGTCCAAAATGCGGAAAAGGGTGTTTTTGTTCTTGTTCCGCTCGCCCGCAGGGACCCTGCAGATCCGCGCGGACGGAAAGGTCTTCTGAATGAGCGCGCCGTGGAGGCGGAACACGTTTTCGTCGGTTACGATAAAAATATCTTTGCCCTGCAGATATTCCGCGGCGGCGCCGAGCGCTCCTTCTCCGCAGAACACCGTGCCGGGACGGGATTTCGTGTGCAATTCGATGATCTTCATAAATTATTTCCTCTTTCGGGACCGGAGCCGCCGCAGGGCGCCCGGATCAGGGAAGGCGCGCGTAGCGCTCCTTGACTTCGCGCATGTTGTCTCCGCCCAGACGTTCGAGCACCTTTTGCGCGAGCGCAAAACAGACGGTGCTTTCCACGACGATCTCGCAGGCGCAGATCGCGCAGACGTCGCTGCGCTCGGTTGCGGCGCGGCAGGCTTCGCCCGTACGGAAATCGACGGTATTCAGGCCGCGCATGAGGGTCGGGATCGGCTTCATTGCGGCGCGCAGCACGATCTCTTCCCCGTTGGACATGCCGCCTTCGATGCCGCCCGCGTTGTTCGTTTTGCGGACGAATTTTCCGTTTTCGGAAAAAATTTCGTCGTGCACGGCGCTGCCGCGGCGGCGGGCCGCCTCGAAGCCGAGGCCAATTTCGACGCCCTTGACGGCCTGAATGCCCATCACGGCGCCCGCGAGATGGCCGTCCAGCTTTTCGCCGTACGACATGCAGCTGCCGAACCCGCTCTTCAGGCCGTTTACGCGGATCTCGACGACGCCGCCCGCCGTATCTTTATCCGCGGCGATTTCGTCGATGCGGTGCTTTGCCTTTTCGCAGAGGAACGCATCGGGCATGAACAGTTCGGAGGATTTGACATCTTTCAGTTGGGCGAAGGAATAGTCTTCTTCGTCGGTTATGCCGGCAACCGAACGCACGTAGCCGCCCACTTCTACGCCGAGTTCGCGAAGAAACATGCGCGCCACCGTTCCCGCCGCGACGCGCACGGCCGTTTCGCGCGCGGAGGCGCGCTCCAGAATATTGCGGGCATCCGTCTGATCGTATTTGAGTACGCCGGCGAGATCGGCATGCCCCGGCCGCACCTTGGTGAGACAGCGCGCCGAAACGTCCGCGCCGTACGGAGACATGTAGTCCTCCCAATTCGCGTAATCTTTGTTGAGCACCGCAAGGCATAGCGGGCTGCCCAGCGTAAGTTTGTTGCGCACCCCGGACAGGATCTGCACGCGGTCCGTTTCGATCTTCTGCCGCGCGCCCCTGCCGTACCCGCCCTGGCGAAGAGCGAGATACCGATCGATCTCCTCAGTCTCCACTTGTAAATTGGAGGGCAGCCCCTCGATGATGGCGGTAAGAGCCTTGCCGTGCGATTCGCCGCTTGTGGTCAATTTCAGCATATACGTATTCTCCGTTTTCAGCTCTCGGCATACGAAACGCCGTAAGAGCCGTCGTTATGTATCGTTAAGATGACGGTGCCGAGTTCGTCGGTGCGGAATATCTCCGCGCCCGGCGAAAGGTCCCTTATCCTTTGTATGCAGGTCATGGAAGGGTGCGCGTACAGATTGCCCGCTCCGGCGCTGATGAATACTGCCTCCGGCGAACAGAGCGAGAGAAGCGCTTCCCCTGTAGAATCGGCGCTGCCGTGGTGCCCGGCTTTCAAAAAATCGATCTCTTCCGGCAGAGGGGATAAAAGGATTTCTCCCCAACCGGTTTGAACGGTAAGCCCGAACAGCGAGCCGCCCAGCACCGTATAGTCGGAAACGAGCTTGTCCTCCACTGCCGCGGACGCGTCGCCCGTCAACAGCAGCGAGCGCCCCGCATATTCGAGATATACGACCGCCGACGCATCGTTGACCGCCTGCGCATCCGCGCCTTCCGCATTGGCGGCCGTATAGTAACTGCTTTCGATCTGCGGCGAAAGCGGCGAAAGGAACATGAGATAGTAAAACGCTTCTTCGCTTTCGGATACGATGGTCTCGTACGTCTGCGACAGCCTGACCTGCGCGCCGATCTCTTCGGCCGCACGCAGCGCCTCCGCATAAGCGGCGTCCGCGTCCGCACGCACAACGTACGGAAGATACACCGTTTCCGCACCGAAACAGCGGAAAACTTCGTCCAGCCCGCCCGCATGGTCCGTATCCGGGTGCGTCAGCAGCGCGTAATCGAAGGAACGGATCCCCAAACCGCGGCAATACCCGACGACCGTATCGCGGACAGACTTGCTGTTGTCCCCTCCGTCAACGATCATCGTCCTGCCGTCGGGGAATTCGAGAATGGTACAATCTCCCTGTCCTACGTCGACGAAATGCACGCGCAGGTCGCCCTCCGCACGCTCCGAAACGGAGGGAGCAGAGGCAAACGCCCACAGGTATTCGAGAGGGACCAGCAGGTTGTCGACCAAGACGACCGCGACGACGAGGCAGACAGCCAATGCAAGGGCTGCCAATTTCCGCTTGTTTTTCTCAATTGCCGATAAAACGGTTGTTTTTTTCATTTGCTGTATAGGCGGCGCGCAACGTTTTTTATTCGAATACGATCTTCTTTGCGCGGAGAAGGCGCAAGATCTCCGGCATGCGGCGCTGTGCGCATTCGTAGCCGATATCGTACATCCTGCTTACCGCAAAGACGTCGCCGGCAGAATAGGCGGAGAGATCGGGTTCAAGCAGGACGTCGCACCGAGAAAAGCCCTTTTGCTCTGCGGACACCTGTTCGCCCGACGCCGTAATGAAGGACGTATTGCGATAAGCCTCCGCCGGCGACAGGGCGACGCCGATCACGAAATCGGCGCCGAGGTCTTTGGCCGCATCGCCGGGCACCGCGTTGCAGAAGGCGCCGTCCGCATACCGTTTCCCCTCGATCTCCACGCTGCGGAAAAAGGGCGGCATTGCGGAGGAAGCGAGTACGGCGCGCGCAACGTTCCCCTCACGGAAGACGGCCTCGCGCCCCGTTTCCACGTCGGTCGCGATCGCCGCGAACGGCTTCGAAAGTTCGGAAAACCCGGATTCTCCCAAGATATCGTCCAACGCGCGGAACACCGAATGAAGGCTGCCGGAAGCGAGCACCGACAGGGCGAGATTTTTATAATCCAGGCCCGCCAAGAGTTCGCGCATATCCGACGGGGAATATCCCTTAGCGGCAAGCGCGCCGACAATGGCTCCTGCCGAAGTGCCGGCATATACGTCAAAGCGCACCCCGTTTTCCGCAAACGCCTGCAATGCGCCCAAATGCGCCATTCCTTTTGCACCGCCGCTGCCCAAAGCGGCGCCGATCTTCTTTGCCTTTTTATTGAAAGAAATCAAACCATGCCTCTTAAAACCGATCAGTCGAGCCGTTCCGCCGCGAGCGCGTATGCGCCGAGAAGATCCGGCGAGGAGAGCGAGCCGCGCGCCAATGTGAGTTCCCGTATATCCGAGCCGTCCAGCCTGTCTCCCAAATATTTGCGCAGGGGCTGCAATAAAAATTCGCCCTCTTCGGCGATGGTTCCCCCTACGACGATCGCCTGCGGACGATACAGGGAAATGAGATTGAGTATCCCTTCGCCGAGACAATATATGTACGTTTTGACTGCCTTTTGCGCGGCCGCGTCCCCTTCTTTGGCAAATTCGAACGCAGTCTTTTCATCCGCGTTGTCCGGACTTATGATCTCCCACAGTTTGCTCGATTTGTTTTCGAACATGGCCCGCTTGGTTTCCCGCACGAGAGCCGCGGCGGAAACGTAACCGCCGAAACAGCCGCGCCTGCCGCAGGCACAGGGAACGCCGCCCGTCTCGATGACCATATGTTCCGCATTGCCGCGGCCGAGCTCCAAAGGCTGCCCGTCCAAAAGCACGGCGCTGCCCGCGCGCTCGCCCAGCGAGAGGTAAACGAGATCGGAAAAGCCGCGCCCCGCCCCGAATTTCCCTTCGCCGACCGCTTCGGCCGTGAACGGATCGCAAAGGACGGACCTGACGCCCGTTCGTTCAAAAAGATCCTGCGCGAACGGGCGGGTACCGCCGCCGAACCGCGCGACCTCCCTGCCTAAAAGCGCGCCGGGCAAACAGACGCCCGTCCCCGACAGTCCGTCCGCCGAGACGCCGGCCTTTGCGCACAGGCCGCGCACGAGGCCGACGATCTTTGTCAGATTGGTGATATAAGAATCCTCTTCCGCATAGGACGACGCTTCCTGCGCGATCGGTTTGCCGTCTTTGAACAATCCGCCGCGCAGCTTTGCGCCGTGTGCAGAAATCGCAGCATAATACTTCATAGTGTTCCTCCGAACCGACCTATCGGCGCGGCTGTGCCGTTTCCATTGCCTTCAGCACCGCTTGCGTTCCGCCTTCCGCCGCCGCAGAGCGAAGGTCTGCCGCCAGCGAACGCTCTTCTTCGTTCAGCAACCGATCGGAACGCTTGGTGTAGGAACGGGAAAAATCGACCGCGGGAATAACTCCGCGCATCGCCAACGCGCGGGAAAAATACATTTCCGCATTCGCGGCATCGCCGTACGAGCCCTCTTCGCCGCCCTGCCCGACGAGGACGGTCGCTATGATCGTGAGCGTGCCACCGCCTTCCAGCCGCCGCGCGGACGCAAAATATTTTTTTGCCGCAACGGGCGCGCCGCTCCCCGCCGAGCCTGCCGCAAACGAGCGCTCTAACCAGGTGAGCGAATCGAGAAAGAGAAGGGCGTCTTCGCCGTTTTCCGCTATGCGTTTGGCACGTTCCAACGCGAGCGAAGCGATTTGCGCGCCGCGGAAAAGGGGCGCGTCGAAAGGGGCTGCCGCAACCGTCGCGTTCGGAAAAGCCGAGCGCGTTTCCGCTATTTCTTCCGGCCTTTGATTGAGCAGCACAAAAATCAGGTTTGCCGCGCCGCTCTTCGCGACCGAACGGGCGGCGCGGCGGATAAACTCCGTTTTCCCCGTACCCGATTCCGCATAGATCGCGGCGCGCTGCCCTTTCCCGACCGGACAAAGGAGATCGACGGCGCGAAGGACCGCGTCCTCTTCCCCTAAATTCAGCCGTTCTTCGGGAAAGAGGGGCGCCGGCTCGTCGAACTTTTTCCGTTCCAAAAACAGAGGGGGCTTGCCGTTGACGGCGGCGACGCGCACGATCTCCCGCTTCGCGTCTTCCCCGTTCAGATAACCGCTGACGATATCTCCCGAACGCAGATAGTAGCTCCGAACGGTCTTTTCGGACAGAACGGGGTCGTTTTCGCCCGCTTCGCAGCCCAAGGAACGCAGAAATCCGTGCCCTTGCGGCATGACCTCCAATATCCCCGTGCTGCAGACGTCCGCATATCCGAATTCGCGCTCGGAAGGCTCGCTGTCGTGAAATTCGATGCGCACAGGCTCCGCGGCGGAAGGAAAACTGTACGGCGCTTCCGCCCTGCACTCTTCGATGAGGCGGCGTATCTGCGCCAAATCCTCTTCCGATGCGGCGCCGGCCTTGACGCGGGCGCCCTTATTCGTGCGCGGCCCCGGATCCGTAACTCCGGCGACGATGCCGATCAGCTGTACGATCAGCTCGTGCTTGCGCTTTTCGCAGGGGGCGCTGACCCCGAAGGCGCGGGCGATCCCGCGCACATCGTAAATATTCCGCTCGTCTATATAATCGTAGACCCGCTTATATATCGAGAGCAATTCGCGCTCATCCATTGCACACTCTCTCCATAAACAATACTTTTCCTTCGTAAGCGCCGCTGTCGGCCGAGTCGAATCGGCTTGACGGATAGGCGACGCACCGCTCTTTTGCCAAAGCAAAGGCGGCGGAGGCAGGGGCAATATCCAGCGTACAGCCTGCCGAACAATAATGCATGGCAATGCTGACGGAGGGACGGATGGCGTCGATGTATTCAAAAGCGCCCTTTGCGTCGACCGTATAGGTGCCGCCCACCGGGATCAGCAAAATATCCGGGCGGCCGATCTGTTTTAAAAGATCGGGACGGGGCGGCTCGCCGATGTCGCCCATATGGCAGACGCGCAATCCCCCTTCTTCAAAGACAAAGACGGTATTTGTTCCGCGCTTTTTTCCGCCGACGGCATCGTGAAAAGCGGCAAAGCCCTCGATATGCACGCCGCCGCAGCCGTAACTGCCCGGTGCGGAGATCACCCGGCTCGCGCCTGAGACACCCTCTAAATAATAATGGTCAAAGTGAAAATGACTGCAGGTTACAAAGTCTGCCCGTGTGCGCGGCATCCGATATCCGATGCCGTCGTAAGGATCGGTAACGATGCGCGTGCCGTTCGAAAATTCAAGCAAAAAACTTGAATGCCCCAAGTAGACGATATTCATAATACATCCCCCTCTTTTGTTGTGCGGAAAGTAAGATCCGCGGTAAATGCGACCGTATGGGCATGCACTTCGCCGGAAAAATCCAGCGCGTACTCGCAAAAGAATTGCAGCCTGTGCGCGTCCTTGTCGAATGCGGCGCGGCGGACCCGCACTTTGGCGGAAAGTTCGCCGTACGGCGATGCGATGACGGCGTCCGTTTCCCTGTCGGGATCGAGCTTCAGCACATAGCGCAGTCCGCCCATCCGTTCTATGCGGGCGGGAATGCCCGGCCGGACAGTAAAGGCGGCCCCCTCCTTTTCAAAGAAAAAGGAGAGCCCGCCCTCTGTTTCGGTCCATTCCGCCTGTGCGGCGATGCGCTGCGTTCCCTCCTCGCTTTCCGTTCGCAGAAGTACTTTTGTCTTTGGCATGAAGCCCCCGAATCGCAAAATTTTTACAGATAACAGTATATCATATCGGCGGTGATTTGTAAAATATTTTACGTTGATTGCATATATTTGTAAATAAATACAAAAAAACAGTAAAATATTGTTTCGTTATTCGTCGCTTGTGGTCGTATTCGTACTCGATATTGTTGTTGCCGCTT
>OGGQ01002817.1_pt1 | contig 17771 bp, 16 predicted proteins | sample 1571191 | NCBI WGS metagenome assembly OGGQ01 (sample SAMEA2582061, study PRJEB24529) | metagenome | biome: Human gut stool | place: China | collected 2011
ATCCCATTTTCCTCCTTTCTCCCCACGGCACGTTCCTGTGTATCAAACAAGTGGAAAGGAAGCGGAACACATGCATAGATGTACAACAGCCCTCTATTTCAGTCCCACGGGCGGGACGCGCACCTATGTCCGAGCTGTGGCGGCAGCTATGCCACACATGGGCGGAGAAGTGGACCTGACCCGGCCGGAGGAGCGGCGCAAAGTTCATATGTTCGGCGCAGATGACGTAGTTGTCCTGGGCGTACCGGTTTATTACGGCCGGGTGCCGGAGGTGCCGGGGCTGCTGGACGGCCTACAGGGGGAGGAGACTCCGGCGGTGCTGCTGGCTGTGTATGGCAACCGGCTCATTGACGACGCGCTGGCGGAGCTGAGCGACCTGTGTGCCGCCCGGGGGTTCCGCCCTCTGGCGGCGGGGGCCTTTGTAGCGCCTCACACATTTTCCGCCAAGGTAGCCATGGGGCGACCCAACGCAGGGGATCTGGCGGCGGCCGCGGAGCTGGGACGCCGGGCGGCGGAGAAGCTGTCGGGGCCTGTCCGGTGGAGGCCATCCATCCTGCCGCGCCCCGTGCGACCGACGGTGAGAAGTGCATCCGCTGCCTGGCCTGTGTCCGGGCTTGCCCGGCGGGCAGCCGACGGGTGGAAGGCCCCGCCTTTGCCGCTACAGCGGCTCATTTGGAGGAGGCATTGACCAAGGGGGACAAGCCGCCCGAGCTGTATCTGTGAAAGTAAACACAGGAGGCACCCCGTGGGGCGCCTCCTGTTTGGTTATTCGGGGAACAGCATATGATCCACGCAGCAGCCGGAAAAGCCGGGGTGACAGCCTCAGATACCGGCAGCCGGAACGGCCGCCCAGGGCCACTTCCCTATGGTGCCGGTATCGAGAAAAGAGTACGGGATGGGCCGATTGGCTGCCCCTAGAGGTCTAAGAGCCGGCGGTGATGCCGCCCACATTGCCCGCCGCCGCTGGAGCCAGCTACACCAGCGTATCTGCCGCCACGGGTTCGTCCACGTGGGGCATCCGCTTCATTTCCCGGGTAACCAGGGCTAGGGCCACCACTACTGCCGCGCTGTCGGCGATGGGACCGGCGTACATGACGCCATCAATCCCCAGGAAGAGGGGGAAGATCAAAATCAGGGGAATGAGAAAGATCACCTGCCGGGTGAGGGCGATCAGTGCGCCCCGCTTGGCCTTGCCAATGGAGGTAAAGAAATTGGCCGTAATGGGCTGGAAGGCATTGGCCAGTGTCATAAACATATAAATGCGGAAATACCGCTCGGCAAACTGAAAATACTCCTCGCTGCCAGAGGGATCGAACAGTGCCACGATCGGCCGGGGAAAGAGCTGAAAGCACACAAAGGCAATACAACAGATTATGGACGCGGCGACAATGGCCTTTCGGTAGGCCTCACGTACGCGGCTATACTGCCGGGCGCCGTAGTTGTAGCTGAAGATGGGCTGGCAGCCCTGAGAGATACCCAAGGTAAAGCCCAGCATCAGGATGTTGACCTTGGAGATGACCCCAACACACGCCAGGGGAATGTCCTCACCGTAGTGGGAGAGCGCACCGTAGTAGGTCAGGGTATTGTTGAGGGTGATCTGCACCAGAAACATGGCCATCTGATTTAAAAAGGGGGAAACACCCAGGGAGCAGATGGCACGCAGAAGTGGCCCGGAAGGGTGCAGGGAGGCCGCCGTCAGGCGGATGGTACGGATGCGGGTGCGGAACAGATAGTACAGTACCATGACCAGGGAGAGAGCCTGCCCCAATACGGTGGCCAGCGCGCCCCCGGCCACGCCCATGTCCAGACCGAAGATAAACACCGGGTCCAATATGGTGTTGAGTACCGCGCCGGAGAGGGTACAGAGCATGGAATAGGTGGGACTTCCATCGGCTCGGACCAGGGAACTGGCCCCGGTGGTAAAGGTGACCATAGGCAGGCCGAAGGCGGTAATGCCTGTGTAGATCATGGCGTAGGGCAATACCTCCGGCGTAGCGCCAAACAGGTTGAGGAGTGGGCCTCGGAAAAACAAGGCGATCAGGCCCAGGGTGAGGCTGAACAGCGCAAGACAGGACAGTCCGGTGCCGGCCACCCGGCGAGCCCGTTCCTCATTTCCGGCCCCTAAATTCAGGTTGAAGTTGGCAGCAGTGCCGATGCCCATCATCAGGGCAATGGCGGTGGACACAGTGGTGAAGGGGAAAGCCACATTGGTAGCGGCGTTTCCCAAATATCCCACGCCCTGGCCGATGAAGATCTGATCCACTATATTATAAAGAGAGGTGACCAGATAGGCGACAATGGAAGGGATTGCGAATTTGGGCAGCAGGGTATTGATGGGGAGGGAGCCGAGGGGATTGTGGCTTGAATTGCTGTCTGGCATACCATTTTCCTCGCTTTCAAATCGCCTGATAATACTCTTATTGTAGTATAAACACAAAGATTCGTCAAATAAAATCCGGCACTCCCCAAAATGGGAGTTGCCGGATTTTATATATGGTATACCGGATGCTGCGTTGATAAACTCATTTCGGACAGGGGGAGGCTGCATCCTCGGCTTCTAAAACGGTACTGTAGTCCTATTGATGGCCGGTAATCCGCAGGAAGTCATGAATGGCCGGCGCCAGGGCGGCAAAGCACGCGCATAGCCGTCTCATACCGCGCTCTCCTCCTTGGGCGGCCGTTCCCTGGTCAGGGGGAAGGAGACGGAGGCGGTGAAGAGATCCGCCTGCGTTTGGACGGAGAAAGTTCCGCCGCAGGCCTCGGTGAAGGTGCGGGCGATGGACAGGCCCAGGCCGCTGCCCCCGTCGGTGCGGCTCTCGTCCCCCCGGACGAACCGCTCGGTGAGATCCACCCCGTTGGGCAGCTCCTCCCGCGATGTGTTGCGGAGCACCGCCGCGGCCTGCCCGTCTGCTACGGTCAGCTCCAGGTAGATCCGGGAGCCCTCCAGGGAGTACTTGAGGGCGTTGCCGATCAGGTTCTGGAACACCCGGTACAGCCGGTCGCCGTCGGCGGCGATCCAGACCGGGGACTCCGGCAGACGGGGCCGCAGGGCAAGGCCGCTCTCCTCGATGGCCTCACCCATGTCCGCAAGGGTCTGGCGAAGCAGCTTTACAAAATCAATCGGCTTTATATCTACGCTCAGGTTGCCCGTAGCGGCCTTGCTCACCTCGAACACGTCCCGCACCATGACCTGGAGCCGCTTGGACTTGTCGGAGAGGACACGAATGTAGTCCTGCACATGGTCGGGCAGGCCCTCCTCCTGCTGGAGCAGCTCGGTATAGCTGATGATGGAGGTGAGGGGGGTTTTGAGATCGTGGGAGACGTTTGTGATCAGCTCCACCTTCATCCGCTCGCTGCGCATCCGCTCGTCCAGGGCGGTGCGCAGGCCCGCTTCCATGTGGGAGAGCTGCTCCGCTGCACCGTGGAAATCTGAGTCCGGCGGCAGGGGAGGGGCTCCCTCCAGCCTTCCCGCCCCGGCGGCCTCAATGCAGGCCAGCAGGGCGTCCAGCTCAGCGGCAGAGCGGCGGCTTTCCCTGACCAGCCACACCTGGAGACCGATCAGCGCGCATCCGGCCAGGCAGAGCGGGAGAACCAGCAGGGGGGACAGGCGGAACAGCAGAAAGGCCGGCACCGACAGGGCGCAGAACAGGAAAAAGGGGATGCAGGCGGCAAACTGCCAGATCATCCGCCGGTCGGCCCGCTGGGCGGCGGGGTGGTGCAGGATCTGCCGCCGGAGCAGGCGCACACAGGCGGCGCACAGGCTCTGCTCCTTGAGGTGTCCGAAATTGTACCGCAGGTCGTTGATATAAAGGTAAGCCCACCACAGGGCCAGGGGGACGGAGAGGTAGCGCACAATGCTGTAGGTGAGCACCTGTCCCAGCAGCGCGGCCAGACAGCACATTCCGGCCAGGGCGCACACCCAGAGGAAGGGGACGAGCAGCAGGAGCTTGACCTCCAGCCACACCCGCCCGGTGAACCAGGCGATGGCCCGGTCGGCCCGCACCTTGTGACGGTGCCACACAATGGACAGGGCGGTGAGGGCGATACCCGCCAGGGGCGGAAGAAACAGGAAGCAGAAAAAGAAGGCACGGTTCTGCCGGAGAGAACCGACCAGGGAGGCGAGAGACGACGAGCCGGATGCGGGCGGGTGCTCGGCCGCAGCCAGAGAGACGGACACACCGGCCGGATCCGCGAAGGGGAGGGGGGAGAACTGACCGGAGATGTCGCGGCCGTCCTTGACGGCAGTCACCTTCTCCCCGTCGTAGGTGATCAGAAAATTATACCCGTCGGGCAGCCGGTCGGGAGACAGGGCGTCGGTGTTGGAGAACTTCAGCACTCCATCCGCCCGGACGCGGTAGAGCAGGCCGTCGTCCCAGCCCTCCAGGGGATTTTCCTCCTCCGGGGTATCGGCGGCGGAGGCCAGTTCATAGAGGCGGGCTTCTATAAAGCTGTGAAAGCTGTCCGTAGTCTGGTAGTCGGTCCAGAATATGTCGCGCCAGGGGATGTAGAAAGAGCCCCCGCTGGCAACGGTCACAATCACAGCCGCCGCCGCACTGTAGACCAGCAGCGTGACGCCCAGCACGAAAGCCAGAAAGGCCAGGGCGGGCTTAACGCTTCTCGATTTTGTATCCAATGCCCCACACCACCTTCAGATATTCCGGTTCCTTTGGATTGAGCTCGATTTTTTCGCGGATGCGCCGTATGTGTACCATGACGGTGTTCTCTGTGGCATAGGCCTCCTCGTTCCATACCCGTCGGTAGATCTCCTCGGCGGGGAAGACCCGCCCCAGGTTGCGCATGAGCAGATCCACGATTTTCAGCTCCGTGGCCGTCAGCTTCACCGGCTCCCCGTCCACCAGCAGCACCCGCTCCTCCGGGCGGTAGCACAGTCGGCCGTTGACGATCTCTCCGCCCTGGCTCTGGGCGTTCACGTCGCCCAGTTGGGTATAGCGCCGGAGCTGGCTGCGCACCCGGGCCACCAGCTCCTGGGGATGGAAGGGCTTGGCGATGTAGTCGTCCGCCCCCATGGACAGGCCGAGCACCTTGTCCGAGTCCTCGCTCTTGGCGCTGAGCACAATAATGGGCAGGTTGCGCTTTTCCCGGATTTTCATCACCGCCGAAAGCCCGTCCAGCCTTGGCATCATCACGTCGATGACGATCAGCCGCAGGGCGGGGTTTACCGCCTGCTCCAGCGCCTCCATGCCGTTGTAGGCCTTGAGCACCTGATAGCCCTCTTTTTCCAGCAGGATGGCGATGGCACGGACGATTTCGGGATCGTCATCCACCACCAGAATACACTCGTTCACACAAATCCCTCCTATGGACGCTATCTTACCAGCCCTTTCTGTCAAAGAGCGTGAGACAATTCTGACAAATCTCTTACAATCATAGCAGATTTGCCGGGGCCGGGCAATGGAAAACGGCGCGCCCTAAATGCTCCGGCCGCACAAGGGTATCATCAAAAACCGTCCAGGGCAAAGGAGGACTCGCCGCTTTTAGTGGCGGGTCCTCCTAAATATTTAACTTTTATTCATACTGAGTTCATGGTATGATGTCCACGAGGTGATGTCCGTGGAACTGAACTTGGAAGGCGTTGTCGTGGGAGCCGCGTCGCTGCTGGTGATTGGCGCCTTCCATCCCCTGGTGATCTGGTGCGAGTATCGCTTCACCCAGCGAGCTTGGCCGGTGTTCCTGATCGTCGGCCTGCTGTGTCTGCTGGCGGCCCTTCTGATCCAGGGGTTTTTGTCCATCCTTTTGGGGCTTCTGGCCGCCTGCCTGGAGGAGCACTTCCCCCACTCTATGGCTAACGCCGTGGTGGAGGAGTGCCCCGCCCTCACAAGGGTATCACTAAAACCGTCCAGTGCACAGGAGAACTCGCTACTAAAAGTGGTGAGTTCTCCTTAAATATTTACGGTTAGTTCTATCCACTTAAATGAATGCAGCTGTGCCTTTTAGATTTTGAAACGGATGAAACAATGAAATCGTGGAAGGTTAATTCAGATATGTGGTATCACCTTGTGTGGAGAAACCCCAAAATATTTTTTGAAGGCCTCTGAAAAATGACTGATATTTGTATATCCGACAGTAAAAGCGGCCTGACTCACATTATAATGACCATCCTGAAGCAATACATATGCTTTCTTCATTCGTTCTTCTCGAAGATACTGATAGATTGTTTTTCCGTAATACTGCTTGAAAAGACGCTTCATCTTATAGTCATTCATTCGGATTAAGTAGGAAAGTTCCTGCAGGGAAGGCGGGCAATCCAATCGACGGATGAGAATCTCGCGGGCGTTATGAAGACATTCCATATCAGCGGCTGAGAGAGGCAACGGACGATCTTCTTTCCAATCGGGGCATAAAAGCCGTTCAATATTTATGGAAAGCAGTTCCAACACTTGGCTTTCTAACAAAAGGCGATTCAACTGGCCCGTCGACATTTCCATTTCATTGTCAAGTTTGCTCAGCAGTATTTCTTCACGTGTATCATGACGAAAGGAATAATATGGGCAAGCAAAATTTTGGAAAGCAGAGAACTTTTGCCCCTTTTCCCCACAGACTGCTTCACAAAAATCATCAAAAATATGAGGCTCAACCCAAATAGAGTATGTCCTGATTTCTTCTCCGCATTGATACTCTGAACGACTTCTGGTTTCCCCTAAAAACCCAAGGTTGGAATAGCCAGGTTTGATTTCAACAGGAACATTCCCTAATTCGCTGTATAAAGAATTCTTTTGACTATATGCAAGTTCAAAGATAGGACTAGTGGTAGCTGTTACCCACTGCAGTTTTCGATCTATGATCCCGGAAGAAAAGAAAAGCTGGACACCTGGGCGAACTTCGATCTGTTTGCGCAATGGAAATCCAGATGACGATTTGAATTTCAGAGATAAGTCGGACACATTTCCCCTCCCCTTTTTCACAAACTAACTAAGTCAAAAATTGAAGTACACAGATCTCTGTAAAATAGATTATAGTTAGTTAGTGCTAACGTGTCAAGTTGCTGTTATCCCTTTGGGGGCAAAAAAAATCCCTCTTGGGGCTGAGAGTGATATGGCAATGTGCTAATATTCACATAGGTTAGTTTGTGCTAACCGATGTATATCAAGCAAGGAGGACAAAACAATGAAAAAAATGTTGAGCGGATTGCTTTGTTTTGCGATGTTATTCAGCATGGTGGCTTGCTCAAGTACAACAGAAACGTCCGGCAATTTAGAATCACAGCCGGGTGAAATGGAAACTTCGCAGACGGGGCAGAACGGCGACACGATTACAGTAACAGATATGAAGGGAACAGTTGAAATCCCCGCAAATCCGCAGCGCATTGTAGATACATCCGGATCTGCCGACGAACTGATTATTTTAGAGATGCCTTTTGTCGGATCAGCCAATACCAGTATGTTTGATTCCACCACAGTTCCTGAATATCTGCAGGAATACTTTGCAGAAAACAACGTGGAAACCGTAGGTAATTATTCCGGCTCCGCCGGCGACCTGGATCTGGAAAAAATTGCAGAGTTGGAACCGGATCTGATTATTATGAATATCCGTCACGACAATGTTTATGATCAGATGTGTGAAATCGCCCCTACTGTTATGCTAGACGATGATATTAGCTATGTAAACTGGAGGGGGCGCTTCCAGCAACTGGGGGAATGGTTCGGGAAAGAAGATGTGGTCGAGGAATGGCTAGCGAACTATGATGCACAGGCTGCTGAATATGCAGACCAGCTCAAAGCGGTCACGGGAAATGACACTTTTGCTGTCATTGAGGACAACTCCGTGCGTTCTGGTACATATTATGTCTACAGTACGGGTGGCCCTGGAGAACTGATTTATGACGCTTTGGGGCTTCCGGCATCTTCCGGAGTCCCTGAGAATGTCTGGGGTGCAGAAGTAGATGCGGAATATTTTTCTCAGATAGATGCCGACCACGTTCTTTACTTCAGCGATGACGGGACAGTAGGTGATACAGCAGATCTTCCTACCTGGAAGAATTTGAAAGCTGTACAGAACGGGAACGTATACTGCGGCATCAACGAACAGCAGTATGATTTGGCCTATACGCCTAACGGTAAATTGATTTACATGGAGCGAATAGTCAATGCAATCCTCAACCACCAAAACATTGATGAGTAAAAAGCGCTTTGCGGGTGGGTCCACTGCTTCTGGGCAGTGGATCCACTCCAAGACCGGATACATCCTTTTTTTGCTGATTTTAGCTGCACTTTTAATTGTTTCTGCACTTATAGCGGTAGGCGTAGGTATTGCCGGGGGGAGCGTTTCGGAATTGATCCATGCGCTTCTACACTTGGATCTGTCCACATCGCTTTCACAGATCATGCTGGAAATGCGCTTGCCAAGAGTTGCTGCCGCCTGTATCACCGGGGCGGCTTTTGCACTGTCAGGCACTGTTATGCAAGGAATCACCCGCAACCCTCTGGCTGACGCCGGCCTTTTAGGTATCAATGCGGGGGCTTGCTTTGCTGTTACACTTTGCACTGCGTTCTTACCGACACTATCTTATAATGGGTTGATGGGTGCAGCGTTTCTGGGCGCAACTGTAGCGGCCCTAATAGTTTACGGATTCGGCGCGAAGAAGAAAAAAGCCGATCCGATTCGGCTGATTTTGGCAGGTTCGGCTGTTTCATCTTTTTTAACAGCACTCAGCCAGGGAATATCTCTTGCATTTGGCCTTTCTAAAGACCTTTCCTTTTACACGGCGGGTAGCCTTTCCGGAATACTCTGGCCTCAGGTCAAAGCAGTGACTCCCTGGCTGCTGATAGCCGTTATAATCGGACTTCTTCTTGCACCTAAACTATCCATCTTGGCGCTGGGCGATGAAAGCGCTTCAGGCCTCGGGGTAAATGTCGGCCTTGTCCGTGCATTTGGCCTCTTTGCCGTGTTGCTATTGGCCGGGGCAAGTGTATCGCTGGTTGGAGGCATATCCTTTGTCGGGATTATCATTCCTCATGTGGCACGAAAACTGGTAGGGGCAGATTATCGACGGCTAGCCCCTGCTGCCGCACTGATGGGCGCCGTTCTCTTGGTGCTTTCTGACGTTGCGGCCCGCATGCTCCAAGCACCTTTTGACACCCCGACAGGAGCGCTGGTTTCTGTGATCGGTGTGCCGATTTTCCTATTGCTGACCTATCGGAACAGGGGGACTAAGTTATGAGAAGAAAGCGCGCATGCCTGATACAATTCATCTTAGTCCTTGGCCTCATCGCCACCGTGTTGCTTTCACTTAACAGCGGATACTCACAGATCGGCCTCGCTGATCTGTGGGGGGCAATTACCGGTACGGCAGAGAAAACAAGCACACTGATTCTGTTAAAGATGCGGTTGCCAAGAATCATATTGGCCGTTTTATGCGGTATGGGACTGGCTCTGTCTGGCTGCACTTTGCAGGCCGTGACAGATAATTCTCTGGCAGATCCGGGGATCATTGGTATTAACGCTGGGGCAGGCTTTTCCGTCATGATTTTTATGTGGATGTTTCCGTCCCTGCATATTGACACCAAGTTCTATCGCCCCTTGTTTGCGATGATGGGCGGTCTGCTGACAGCATTTTTCCTTTATAACTTCGCCAAACGAGACGGCAGAATACGCCCGGCACATTTCCTTCTTGGTGGCATTGGCGCCTCAGCTGGCTTCACTTCTATGATGACCATATTGGGAACAAATATCAACAGCTCCATTTATCAAATGGTTCAGCGCTGGCTTGTGGGCAATATTTGGGGTACTGATTGGTATCAGATCAAGATCCTGTTGCCCTGTCTGCTCGTATTGGTTCCGCTTCTCTTCTGGCGGGTTAATGTTCTCGATCTTCTTTTGCTGGGAGAAGATTCAGCGTCTGCATTAGGCGTTAGAGTCGGACAAGAGCGCAGGGTGCTACTCTTTCTTTCTGCCGTACTAGCCGCAAGTTGCGTTTCGGTCAGCGGAGGAATCGGGTTTATCGGTCTGGTTGCGCCTCACATTGCCCGAAGGATTACGGGGGTGCGGCATCGCAATTTGCTTCTTACTTCTATGCTGACTGGCGGAATTCTGCTGGTGCTGGCAGATACAGTGGGGCGCGTCCTGCTTTCTGGGATAGAAGTTCCGGCAGGTATCGTCATCTCCATATTGGCAGCGCCATATTTCCTGTATCTACTGCACAAGCAAATTTAAGGGGGTGAATTTGATGCAGCAGGGAATCGTAGCGGAAAAATTGTCGGCAGGTTATGGGGACACACCTGTTTTTCAAAATCTTAATTTGAAAATATTGCCTGGCAAAATCACAACGCTGATCGGAACAAACGGTTCTGGTAAATCCACAATTCTAAAGACGCTGTCCAGATTGCTGACACCTGCAGAGGGTACTGTCTGCTTGGATGGCGATTCGATCTTTCGTATGTCAACAAGAGCAGTGGCACAAAGGCTGGCAGTGCTTCCACAAGGGGCGCAGGCCCCCAGCGGCATTACGGTGAAAGACTTGGTCGAATATGGAAGATATCCTTACCGCAAAAGACTATCTGGTCTGACAAGCAAGGATGAAGAAATTATCAAATGGGCACTGGATAGCACAAATATGCTGGATATGGCTGGCCGGGAAATGGACCAACTTTCCGGCGGGCAGAGACAGCGAGCGTGGATCGCAATGGCTTTGGCACAGAAAACAGGAATCCTTTTTCTGGATGAACCTACGACATACCTGGACATTTCTCATCAACTGGAAATCTTGCAACTGCTCAAACAATTGAACAGGAGGCAAGGTGTGACGGTGGTTATGGTGCTGCATGATTTGAATCATGCGATAATGTTTTCTGACCATTTGGTGGCGATCAAAAACGGAGAAAAATATCTGGAAGGCGCGCCGGAGCAGGTTATTACCCCGCAGATGTTGCGGGAAGTTTTTGATGTGGAGGCAGAGGTTATACAGCATCCTGTGTTAAATGTGCCAGTATGCCTGCCTTATGGTGTGCGTGGCCAGATGTTTGAAAATCACAAGGAGGAAAAGAGACTATGAAGGCAAGAAAATTTTTATCTATGGCAGTGATCTGCGCTTTTAGCAGTGTCCTGCTTCTCTCCGGATGTTCTGAATCCAGAGGTTCTGGCAGCGCGTATCAGGCGGGCACCTATACGGCCAGCGCTGAAGGGTATGGAGGGGATGTAACTGTCGAAGTAGAATTTGACAACGAAAGCATCCTGTCCGTTACAATTTTGAGTCAAAATGAGACAGAAAGTGTAGCAGGTCAGGCCCTAAAGGAAATCCCGGAACAGATTGTAGAGGCACAGACCAGCGAAGTTGACGCTATTACGAGTGCAACTATTACAAGTGATGCGATTATGACCGCCGTAGCGGATTGTATCCAGCAGGCTACACAGGGATAAGAAAGGGATGCGCAAAAGGACTTTGCAAGGGGATGGAGACTTATATGTCTGATAAGAAAAAGAAACATACTGCATTTATAGAATTTGCGAGCTCTTATCAGAATGTGTTGATCTTGGTGCGTATTCCTTTTAGTATCAGCTCTGCCCGATGCATTTAGATGGCATGACCCGTGATAATTTTGCACCTTGGAGCGGGGGCGATGCTGATCCCGCCAGGAAATGACACGACTTCACTTTGGCACGTAACCAGAATATGATCGACCTGATGCCAAATCCCGCAGTGGTCATCGATCTGACTGGTGGCCGCTTGGCGTTGATGGTACGATTAGAACGGTACGTCCCAATAGTCATAAGATTTATTGACGGGTGCGTGCAGGAGTGTTCCACATGCACCCGCCCAAAACTGTCATGTGTGAACATGGACGCCTCTTGACAAACCTCCTTGCAAGCCGTAATATAACATTGATATATAACAATGTTATAAGGAGATGCTCCATGGAAGAAAAATCTACTACCACATTGGAAAAGATCCAAGAAGCAGCCATGACGGAGTTTCTGGACAAGGGCTTTCTGGGGGCCTCCCTGCGGCAGATCGTGAAGAACGCCGGGGTGACTACCGGGGCTTTCTACGGCTACTTCTCCAGCAAAGAGGCGTTGTTTGCCTCTATCGTGGAGCCTCACGCCAAGGCGCTGATGGGCCGGTTCATGGAGGCCCAGACCACCTTTGCCGAACTGCCTGAAGAGCAGCAGCCTAACCACATGGGGGTGGAGTCCAGCGACTGCGTCCACTGGATGGTAAACTACATCTGTGCCCACCGGGAGCCGGTGAAGCTGCTCCTGTGCCGCTCGGAGGGTACCGGCTATGAGCATTTTGTCCACAACATGGTGGAAGTCGAGGTCGAGTATACGCTCCGATACATGGAGGTGCTCCGTCGTCTTGGACGAAATATCCCGGTGCTGGATCACTCGCTGTGCCATATTATTGCCAGCGGAATGTTTAGCGGCATCTTCGAGATCGTGGTCCATGATATGCCCCGAGAGCAAGCTCTTCGAGACGTAGATCAGCTGCGGGACTTCTACACCGCGGGATGGATAAAATTGATGGGGGGATAACGCCTGTCTTTTTGGGGTAATAGTTAGTTTTTGCTAACTTTTAGAAGGAGGTTTTTCCATGAAGCAGAAGAAAAAGAGCGATATAGCGGCCCTGCTGAATTATGCGGGGAGCCACAGGGGGCTAACCTTCTTGGGTCTCGGCCTGTCGGCGTTGTCCATGCTATTGAGTATGGCGCCCTACCTCTGTATCTGGCTGGCGGCTCGGGATCTGATTGCTGTGGCGCCCGACTGGACGCAGGCACAGACCGTCGCACGGTACGGGTGGGTCGCCTTTGGAACAGCGTTCGGCGGCATTGTGCTATACTTTGGAGGACTCATGTGTACCCATCTGGCGGCCTTCCGCACAGCGGCCAACATCCGAAAGCGGGGTGTAGCACATGTAATGAACGCCCCTCTGGGCTGGTTCGACGCCAACGCCTCCGGCCTGATCCGCGGCCGGCTGGACGCGGCGGCGGCCGATACCGAGACCCTGCTGGCCCACAATCTGGCGGACATCGTGGGCACTATCGTCCTGTTTATAGCCATGCTGGTGCTGATGTTCGTCTTCGACTGGCGGATGGGCTGCGCCTGCTTGCTGGCAGCGGTAATCTCCATCCTCAGCATGTTCGCCATGATGGGCGGCAAGAACGCTCAGTTCATGGCGGAGTACCAGGCGGCCCAGGATCGAATGACCAAGGCCGGCACCGAGTATGTCCGGGGTATCCCGGTGGTGAAGATCTTCCAGCAGACGGTCTACTCCTTCAAAGCCTTCCAGCAGGCTATTGAGGAGTACAGCACCAAGGCCGAGCGCTATCAGGCGGACGTGTGCCGGGTGCCCCAGTCCATCAACCTGACCGTTACCGAGGGTGCCTTCATGTTCCTGGTGCCGGCGGCCCTGTTCCTGGCTCCAGGGGCCCTGGTCGCCGGGAGTTTCGCTGGATTCTTGACCGACTTTGCCTTTTACGCGGTGTTCTCCGCCATCATCTCCACGGCGCTGGCACGGATCATGTTCGCCTCCTCCGGCATCATGCTGGCCAGCACCGCCCTGGGCCGTATCAGCATGGTTATGGATGCCCCGGAGTTGAAAGCACCGGAGCACCCAAAGGCGCCCCAAGGCAGCCAGGTAGCGTTCCGGGACGTGAACTTTACCTATGACGGGGTGGAGACTCCCGCCTTGTCCCACGTCTCTTTCATTGCGGAGCCGGGACAGACGGTGGCCCTGGTGGGCCCCTCCGGCGGCGGCAAAACCACCGCCGCCAGCCTGATCCCCCGGTTCTGGGACGTGTCCTCCGGCGCGGTGCTTGTGGGCGGCGTGGATGTGCGGGACATGGACCCCCACGCGCTCATGGATCAGATTGCCTTTGTGTTCCAGAACAGCCGGCTGTTCAAGACCTCCATCCTGGAGAACGTCCGGGCCGCAAGGCCAGAGGCCACCCGGGAGCAGGTGCTCGCCGCCCTCATGGCCGCCCAGTGCGGAGACATTCTGGAAAAGCTGCCAAAGGGCATGGACACTGTGATCGGTACAGAGGGCACCTACCTCTCCGGCGGAGAGCAGCAGCGGGTGGCCCTGGCCAGGGCCATCTTGAAAGACGCCCCCATCGTGGTGCTGGACGAGGCCACCGCCTTTGCCGACCCGGAGAACGAGGCCCTGATTCAGAAGGCCTTTGCCCAACTGACGAAAGGCCGCACGGTCATCATGATCGCCCACCGCCTGTCCACCGTGGTGGGGGCGGACAGGATCCTCGTCCTGGACCAGGGGCGCATAGTGGAACAGGGCACGCACGAGGAGTTGACTGCCGCCGGCGGGCTGTATGCCAGGATGTGGGCGGACTACAACCGGGCGGTCCAGTGGAAGATCACCAGCGAACGGTGAGAAAGGGGGAAGGGAAATGTTCAGCAAAGCGTTTCAGCGCAAATACGCCCTGACCGACCAGGGCCTGAAAAACACCAAAAGCGGCGCGTTCTGGACCGTCGTCACCAACCTGGTGGTCATGGGCGGCATGGGCATCCTTTACCTGCTGATGGGGGGCTTTATGGGCACCCTGACGGACGGCGCGCCCCTGCCGGGGGCGGCGCTGCCGGCAGTCCTGACCGTGGGGTTCGTCCTGCTGTCCTTTGTGACCCACCTGCAGCAGTACCGGGCCACCTACGGCCTGGTGTACGGTGAGGTCAAGACCACCCGCCTGCGCCTGGCGGAGCGGCTGCGGAAGTTGCCCCTGGGCTACTTCGGTAAGCGGGACCTGGCGGACTTAACTGAAACCATCATGGGGGACGTAAACCGGATGGAGCACGTGTGGAGCCATGTGCTGGGATACCTGTACGGGGCCTACATCTCCACCGCCATTATCGCCGTATGCCTGCTCTTCTACGACTGGCGGCTGATGATCGCCTGCATGTGGGGCGTACCGGTGGCCTTTGGGCTGCTGTTCGGCAGCCGGAAAATCGCGGCTCGGAGTTCCGAGGTCACAAAGAAAGCTGCCCTTCGGGTCTCCGACGGCATTCAGGAGGCGCTGGAGAACGTCCGGGAGATCCGGGCCGCCAACCAGGAGGAGCGGTATCTGGCCAGCCTCTATGAGAAGATCGACCAGCACGAAAAAGTCACCATCCGGGGCGAACTCACCACCGGATTGTTCGTCAACGCCGCTAGCGTCATCATGCGCCTGGGGGTGGCCACCACCATCCTAACGGGAGCCAGCCTGATCCTCTCGGGGCAGATCGACTTCATGGTGCTGTTCCTGTTCCTGCTGGTCATTACCCGGGTATACGCTCCCTTCGACCAAAGCCTGGCCCTTATCGCGGAGATGTTTGTCTCCCAGGTGTCTGCCGACCGCATCAACGAGATCTACGAAACCCCCATCGCCAAAGGAGTGGAGACCTTCCAGCCACAGGGCCACGACATCGTCTTCGACCATGTGGGCTTTGCCTACGACAAAAAGCAGGTGCTCCGGGACGTGAGTTTCACTGCCAAAGAGGGAGAAGTCACGGCTCTGGTAGGGCCCTCCGGCTCTGGAAAGAGCACCTGCGCCCGCCTGGCCGCCCGGCTGTGGGATGCCACCGAAGGGACTATCCGGGTGGGCGGCGTGGACATCGCCACCGTGGACCCGGAGGTGCTGCTCACCGACTACTCCATGGTATTCCAGGACGTGGTACTTTTTGATGACACGGTACTGGAGAACATCCGCCTTGGCAAGCGGGGCGCAACGGACGAAGAGGTACGTGCCGCTGCCAGGGCTGCCAACTGCGACGAGTTCGTCAGCCGTCTGCCCCAGGGCTACGACACGCCCATCGGGGAGAACGGAACGAAACTCTCCGGCGGGGAGAGGCAGCGGATTTCCATCGCCCGGGCCCTGCTGAAGGACGCCCCCATCGTCCTGCTGGACGAGGCCACCGCCAGCCTGGACGTGGAGAATGAGACGAAGGTGCAGGAGGCCCTGTCCCGCCTGCTTCAGGGCAAGACGGTGCTGGTCATCGCCCACCGAATGCGTACCGTGGCGGGGGCCGACCACATCGTGGTGCTGGAGGACGGCCATGTGGCCCAGCAAGGCACACCGGCGGAGCTGATGGAGCAGGGAGGCCTCTACCGCCGCATGGTGGAACTTCAGAGCGAGAGCGCCCAGTGGCGGCTGAACAGATGAGTAGCATTGTATCATAAAGATATTATTATTTACAGAAATTGCATTGGTGCATTAGAAAAGTCCTTTGCACCACAAAAATCAGCGGCTAGGAGATAATGATGAAACTTCATGCATCGGGAGAAGATTACCTGGAGGCTATCCTTGTCCTCCACAAGAAAGCGGGCATGGTGCGCTCCGTGGATGTCGCCCGGCATTTGGATGTATCCAAGCCCAGCGTGTGCCATGCGGTGGCGACCCTGCGGGACGGAGGCTTTCTGACGATGGACGGGGACTACTTCCTGCACCTGACCGACATTGGCCGGGAAGTAGCGGAACAGATCTATGAAAAGCACCGCTTTTTTACTGAGCGCCTGATCGCTGCTGGCGTAGCACCCGAGACAGCCGAGCGGGACGCCTGCCGCATTGAGCACGTAATCAGCGACGAGAGTTTCCAAAAATTAAAGAAACAACTCATGTAATCTGTGGAGATTGAACTCATTCCACCAAGAGTGTCTTTGAAATTGAGGATGACCAATATGCAAAACGCTCCGCGCTCCCGAATTCTCCTATTGCTGCAACTTCTCCTGGAGCAGACCGATGAGCACCACTACGCAACTGGCGCAGATATTCTCCATTTTTGGGAGACTCATGGCATCCAGGCCAACCGGAAAAACGTCTACAGCGATATCCAGCTGCTCATGGAATTTGGGTTGGACATCATCTGCATCAAAAGCACGCAGAACCGTTACTTTATCGGCTCCCGGCTGCTGGAGCTGCCGGAACTGAAACTGCTGGTGGACGCCGTGGAGTCCTCCCACCTCATCACGGAGAAGAAAAGCGCCGCCCTCATCGAGAAGTTGGGCCACCTCACCAGCCGGCACAACGCCGCGCTCCTGAACCGCCCCGTCTACATGGACGGCACGGCCAAGCCGGACAACGAGGCCGTGTACTACGCCATCGACGCCATCCAGACGGCGATCCACGAACAGCGGGCCATCTCCTTCCAGTATTTCGAGTACACGCCGAAAAAGGAAAAGATCCTGAAACATAAGGGGTACCGCTATGGCTTCAGCCCTTACGCCCTCATCTGGAACCGGGACTTCTACTACGCCGTGGGCTGGTCGGGAAAGCACAGGAAACTGGCCCAGTTCCGGGTGGACCGCATGACGGCCATCCAAGAAACCGACGCCCCTTACATAGCAGACCCGTTCTTTGACCCATCCAGTTATGTCCGGGAGGTCTTTGGCATGTACCACGACGCGCCCCAACGGGTGACGCTGCTGTGTGAAAACCGCACCATGCGGAGCGTCATAGACCACTTCGGGGAGGATATGGCCACGGAGGTGGTGGACGCCAACCATTTCCGGGTCAGCGTGGATGTGGCGCCCACCCCGCCGTTCTTCTCTTGGGTGTTCACCTTTGGCGGCGCCATCCGCATCGAGGGGCCAACAGAGGTACTGGAGAAGATGCGGGATATGGCCGCGTGGCTGCATACATAAAAGCAAGAGGAATCTGTCTAAGGAAGGCTGGGCAGATCCCTCTCACCTTTATTGGGCAGGAGGACCGCCGCGGGGATGGATCCCCGCAGCGGCCCTCCCTGATCTTAGTCCGAAAAGTATACCGGCCTGCCAATAGAGGTAAAGCCCTCGATGCCGGTGATCACCACATTGTTGTATCCGCTGGCGCAGTGGA
>OGGQ01002818.1_pt1 | contig 17771 bp, 17 predicted proteins | sample 1571191 | NCBI WGS metagenome assembly OGGQ01 (sample SAMEA2582061, study PRJEB24529) | metagenome | biome: Human gut stool | place: China | collected 2011
TTTCCCAACAAGCCACTGCCAAAAGATCCGTAAATACACTTAATGTATTTCTGAAAACCAAATCAATGAAAAAACAAAAAATAAGAAAGTATACTATTATGAAAAAAATTGTAAGAATTTTGTCTTTCATAAAGTTCCATCTCCCATCACACCAGATTCCCATTTGTCAGTTTATTTCTTAAAATAAGTATAGCAAAAATATGAGAACAAATCCATATCATTTCAGCCTGCCGGCAGTCTTGTCCCCATCTCCGCAGGAGCACAATATCGGCAGCTGTTTCTAACGCGCCGCTAAAGTTCCGATCACTGTCTGTCCGCTCTTTCCAGTGAGGATATGGTGCATAAGTCCAGCCACGGACAATCTGGCGATAACCGGAACAGACAAAAGTATCTTCTATCCGTTTCCCTTGTGCAGGGTTATGGCAGTGGACAGCTTTGCGCTGCCGTACGCACAGTATAAAAGTACCGTCATCCCATAGAGGGCATTTAAGGATATCACCGATTATGGACGCAGACCGGACAGCTCAGAAGAAAGTGCCTCCGCAAAGCCCTGGATCAAATGCGGGAACTTATCAGAGGCGTCAAGACCCGAAGTGAGAGGCACCGCCTGGCAGAACTTATCAAAAATATTTTTCAAGACTTTTTACTTCATATGCTGCCAGAGGCATCTGGTATTTCGCTTTGAGCATCATAAGGGATGGCAGCACTCCTTACTGTCACCTTCTGTCTGCTGTTCACCAGTAAAATAGACAGGGGTATCGGCGTCGGATGCGGCCTGTCCATTTTGACCGCTGATTTTGCTGGCTGATTTTTCTAATTACATCAGTGTACCTTACACTTCTTCAACGAAATGGTTTTCGTACATATTCCAATACTTTTTATATACAAAATCGTTATTGCTGTCAAAGTTTAACTGATACATTCTGAATATTACAGGAATATTTTTAGGCTGCCACTGTTCTTCATACGAATAGCAATGTTTCATGCCTGCTTTCTGCATGACCATTCCGCTTCTGGGGTTGTTCCTATCGTGAGTTCCTGTGATATAAGGAAGTCCATCTTTTTTTACCTGCTCGACAACGGCTTTTGCTGCTTCCGAAACAATTCCCTGATGCCAGAATTCCTTACGCAGTCCATAGCCAAAGTCATGATGCTCTTCCATGTCAACTTTCATATATCCAATGGGAATATTATCGTTTTTCAGGCAGATGGCATATGCGTATGCCTGAGGCAGCCGGTACTTCGCTGCATACCTTTCATCGTAAAACTTTTTTGTTTCCTCAGGATTTTTCACAGGATACCATGGAAGAAATTTATTAACCTGCTCGTCTTTCAATATGAGAAAAAGTGCTTCTAAATCGTCTTCCGTAAATTTTCTTAAAATCAAGCGTTCTGTTTCTAATGTGGGGGTATTCATAACCGTATTTCTCCTGTATGTCTTAATCAGATTCAGCCAGAACTTCTCCTGATGGTATGCAGGCCGGATCTGGGAATATACGAAGATTCTCATGCTGCTCATCATATGCCTTTGCTTCCCCGTGATGGGACATCCGGAGTTCCTCTGCCCTGTCTCTGCTTCTGCTCAAAACAGTCTCCCTTCTCCGGCCCCATCTTCACTCCTGCCTCCGGTCCGTGTCTTACTTTGACAAATCCTGATTTCCGATGTTCCCCCGGTCCTTCCGCAGGAAGCATACCATAATAAATTCCTCTTCGTTTTCACCTGCAGTGACAAATCCGGCTTTCCTGTACATGTCCGCTGCATAATTGGCTTTCTGTACAGAAAGAGAAGTTTTTTCATAACCCTTTTTACTCAGTGTATCCTTCATGCTTTCCAGCAGTGCAGTACCTATTCCCATTCCCCGGTATTCCTTCCGCACGGAAATGGCAATGGACGGTGTCTCATCATCCACATGTCCGAAATCGTCCATGATCCTCGCCCATACCATTCCCACCACAGTGCCTTCTGCCACAGCAACCAGTCCTGTATCGTCTTTCTGATGCCCGAAATCTCTGATATACACCTGCAGCAACGGATGTTCAGTGATGGAATGCGGCGGTGCCGGACTTCCATCCGGTACAAAGACTGACAGATACAAAAATTCATTCAGGAGCTTATACTCATCTGGTTTTATTTCTCTGATCTGGTATTTCAAAACAAACCTCCCTTTCTGCCAGAGAAGCCGCCGGCCGGTCAGCCGGCGATTCCTTTGGCACCATAGTCTTCTGCAGCCATGTCAGAATCTGCAGCTTCATCTTTCCGGCAGTTCTCCGTTTCCTTTCTGTCCCGGGCTTACCATCTTTCGCAGCTTTTCCTTACCGGATACCGGCATCTCCTTTTCCGGCATTTCCTCCGCTGCATCATGACCTGCCGCATGAATTTTTATCTGTATTTGTCCTGCAGCCTGTATCAAAGCTGGGATTGAATGCATAAAAGTTTCTGCTGTCCAGTTTATCCTGAAGATTCCTCAGGGCTTCACCGAATCTCTGGAAATGGATGATTTCTCTTTTTCTCAGGAACCGGATCGGGTCACAGACATCCGGGTCTTTCACAACACGCAGAATATTGTCATATGTTGTTCTTGCTTTCTGCTCTGCCGCCAGATCCTCAAAAAGATCTGTAATGGGATCTCCTTTGGACTGGAAGGCACAGGCACTGAACGGTACGCCTCCGGCAGACTGAGGCCAGATTCCTGCCGTATGATCAATATAATACGTGCCGAAGCCTTGGGCTTCCAGTTCCTCCGCTGAAAGATTCCTGGTAAGCTGGTGTACAATCGTTGCCACCATCTCCAGATGTGCCAGTTCCTCGGTGCCGATATCCGTCAGCAGGGCCTTCTGTTCCCCATAGGGCATACTATACCGTTGAGACAGATATCGGAGTGAGGCTCCGATTTCTCCGTCCGGCCCGCCATACTGACTCATAATATATTTGGCAATCTCCGCGTTGGGTTCCTTGATGTTCACCGGATACTGCAGCCTTTTTTCATAGTTCCACATATCAGCATCCTCCTTCCCACGGCCATTTTCCGTTGATCCAGGTCCAGGAGTTTCCTGCTGCATCATTGGAGGTCAGAGGACCGAACTGTCTCTGATAGGCGTTTACGGCATTTGTTCTCATCTCGGAAACTTCCCGGTAATACCGGAGTGCCTCCTCACAGTCCGGATGCGTATCAAGAAACAGAACTGCTTCATTGACGGCAAAGCTGCTCTCATTGATTCTCCGCATCAGCTGCTCTCTGGTCTGTACCTGACCGCACATGGTCTGCGGACGGCTGCATACATTCTGGGGCTGGCCGCACATATTCTGCGGCTGACCGCACATATTCTGCGGCTGACTGCACACATTCTGGGGCTGGCTGCACACATTCTGCGGCTGACCGCATATATTCTGCGGCTGACCGCACACATTCTGCGGACGGCCGCACGTATTCGGTGCCTGACCGCATATGCAGCAGTTTCTGCTGGAATTCATTCCTGTCATCATGCCCGGCACCTCGCTCTCATAAATGGATAATCAAGATCTGAAAAAAGAGTTCCTCTGGAAAATCCCACCGCCAGAGGATACGGCTCCTGCCAGCATTGCATGGGCACATACCCCATTCCCACCGGAAAACGGTCCGGATTCCATGACTCCGATGGCTTCACACAGCTGCCTGAGGTTCCTGCATCCGGCTGACCGCATACAGGCCTGCAAAGTCCCGGCTGCATCACCGGCATTCTGGAATCCGTGCCGGAATTACCGCAACAGTTCATATCATTATGCTCCTTTCTGTTTTCTAATAGTATGGTATGCATAAGACAAACAGCTGCATCGAACTTTTTTCATCCGCCGGATTTTTTGCTCCGGAAAATCCGGCGGATACCGGAAACAGAGCAGATATGGAATACAAAAAACCCTGATACCATCGGCCTTCCGACAGCATCAGGGTTTATTTCGTGGAGATAACAGGGCTCGAACCTGCGACAACCTGCGTGTGATGCAGGTGCTCTCCCAGCTGAGCTATACCTCCAAGAAGTATTGTAGCACATTTTTCCAGAAATTCAAGTATTTTTTTAGTCCTTTGAACCATCGTTTCAAATGCTTTGAAAAAAGAAGGAGGTTCCGTCTTCTTTCCTGCTTCTTCTGTCCCTTTTCAGAACATCCCTGCCCGGGCCGTCCGGATGGCTGCCGGAAGATCTTCTCTGTTTGTGATGACCTGTTCCGGCTGCACATTCCAAAGTCCGGCTGCCTTTACTCCTGTTTCATGCTGATTTCAATATAAGGTGCATCATCGTAGGGATTGGCCAGAACCACAGAAGCTGTTTCCGTTTCATAGAAATAGGATTTTTCATATGTTTCTGTGGGTTTTCCCAGAGTTTCTTCCAGGAGGCCTGCATATTTTTCCAGATCATTCTCGGGCAGATTAATGGTACACTGCTCCAGAAGATTCTTGCCTTCCTGGTACAGGTTGAAGTACGTGGTGGCTGATACTTCCCCGCCGAACAGATTCCATGTATAATCGCGGTTGATTATGGTGCCGTCATTATCCATCGGTTCCCCTTCTCCAAGCGCGGACACCACCTCAGAGTCATTCTTTCCCATAAGGCTCAGAATCGTTTCCAGATCCACAGTTCCGGAAACGGCCGTTTCCGTGCCGGCAGACTCCTTCCCGTCTGTCTTGCTGCTGCCAGACATATCTGCTGTGCTTTCCGATAACTCTCCTGCTTCCTGTGAATTCTCCTCCGATGCAGCAGATGTTTTATCTCCAGCGGTTTCCTTCACGGTTTCCGATGCTTTTGCCGTGGTATCTCCCGCCGTGGAAGCCCCCGGATTCGCGCAGGCAGATAACGCGGCAGTACAGATGGTTGCAATCAGTAAAATTTTCAGTTTCATAAACACTACCTCCTTGTTCTGTCCATCCAGAGTATCACAGGAAACAGGGGAAAGGAAGGGGTCCATGGAATTCGTAAAGATTTTTAAGGAATGCCTCTCATATTTTTCTCTTTTTCTTTCCTTTTTCTTTTTCCTCACTCTCTCCTTCCTTTTCCCTGCCCCGTACCGTTTCTCTGATTCCGATGAGTTTCTGAAGACTTCTCTGTTTTCCATAAATCAAAAAGAAGATTTCGCAGGCAGAAAACGTCAAAAAAATAACGAATAACTTTTCCGAAACGGTTGTAAAATATTGTTAAATATAATACAATATAAGCGTTTCCATGGATTTGCGCCTGTATCTTTCGTGCAGGCTCACATAAAGGAGAGAAAACCAATGAGCAAAAAACCGATTGTATTAATGATTCTGGACGGTTATGGCCTCAATGAAAAGCATGAAGGTAATGCGGTTTATGAAGCCAGAAAACCGGTTATGGACAAACTTATGAAAGAGTGCCCCTTTGTCAGAGGCAATGCCAGCGGACTGGCTGTGGGACTGCCGGACGGACAGATGGGAAATTCAGAAGTCGGACATCTGAACATGGGTGCCGGACGCATTGTATATCAGGAGCTTACCAGAATCACCAAATCCATTGAAGATGGTGATTTCTTTCAGAACAGCGAATTTCTCGCGGCAGTTGAGAACTGCAGGAAAAAGGACTCTGCCCTTCACCTGTTCGGTCTTGTATCCGACGGAGGCGTACACAGCCATATTTCCCATATCTATGGGCTTCTGGAACTGGCAAAACGAAACGGGCTGAAAAAAGTATTTGTTCACTGTTTCCTGGACGGCAGGGACACTCCGCCCTCTTCCGGAAAAGAATTTGTTGCCCGTCTGGAAGAAAAAATGAAAGAACTTGGTGTCGGCAAAGTTGCCTCTGTCATGGGACGGTACTATGCCATGGACAGAGACAACCGCTGGGACCGTGTCCAGCTGGCTTACAGCACCCTGACCAAAGGAGACGGGCTGAAAAACAGCTCTGCCACCGATGCCATTCAGGCATCCTATGATGAGGGAAAAACCGATGAGTTTGTGGTTCCCTGCTCCATAACGGAAAACGGAACTCCCGTGGGCCTTATCAAAGACGGCGACTCCGTAATCTTCTTCAATTTCCGTCCGGACCGCGCAAGAGAAATCACCCGTGCCTTCTGTGACGATGACTTCCAGGGCTTTGCCAGAGAAAAAAGACCGGATCTGGTGTATGTATGCTTTACAGACTATGACGAAACCATTCCCAACAAGCTGGTGGCATTCAAAAAGGAAACCATCACCAACACCTTCGGCGAGTTTCTGGCAGCCAACGGCAAGACTCAGGCCAGAATTGCGGAAACCGAAAAATATGCCCATGTCACGTTTTTCTTCAACGGGGGAGTTGAAGAACCCAACCCTGGAGAGGAACGGATTCTGGTGAAATCCCCGAAAGTTCCCACCTATGACATGCAGCCGGAAATGAGTGCACCTCAGGTCTGCGACAAACTGGTGGAAGCCATAAAATCCGGGAAATATGACGTCATTATCATCAACTTTGCCAACCCCGACATGGTCGGACACACAGGCGTGGAAGCTGCTGCCGTACGCGCCATTGAAGCCGTGGACGCATGTGTGGGAAGAGCCGTGGATGCCATCCGGGAAGTGGACGGCGCCATGTTCATCTGTGCAGACCACGGAAATGCCGAACAGCTGGTGGACTATGAAACAGGAGAGCCGTTTACGGCACATACCACCAATCAGGTACCGTTTATTCTTGTCAATGCCGGCAGCCAGTACGGCCTGCGGGAGGGCGGCTGCCTGGCTGACATTGCCCCCACTCTCATTGAGCTGATGGGACTGAAGCAGCCTGCCGAAATGACCGGCAGATCTCTGCTGATAAAAAAGTAATCAGAAAAACCGCAGCCTGCGGACATCGGAAGGAGGAGTTTTATGGAAACCATGAAACAGTGGAAATGCTGCCCGAAAAGACTGTTTGAGCTGGCAGACGGCTTTATTCAGGAACTTCATGTGGCTGATCTGGCAGTTCTCAAGTTCTGCCTGATGGCTCTGGGAATTCTGGTGGGAATCTGCCTGCCCAGAAAAACCAAACGAACCTTCTTTTTTGGTTCCCTTATGGTGTTTCTGATCACCTTCCTCTACCTGGTCACCAGATGGGGAATCTTCATCGGAAAATCGGACCGTGAGATTCCAGAGGCATATACGGAATAAGTTTCATCTCCGGAATTCATGAAATTTTCATCAGACTTCGGCCGTACTGGGGCAGGCTTGCCAGTGACAGTACAGAATAGGGAAAGCGGCGGTGAATCACCGCCGCTTTCTCATATCTTCGCCATTCTTTCCTCCGCATGGAGATGCTTTTCCCTTCCGGATCCCGGAATCCTCCCGGTCCGTCCTTCTGCAGTCATCCCTCTCCCGGATTTACAGGTGTGCATCAAACACAAACCAGTTTCCTTCAATCCGTTCCGTGGTTCCGCCCTTGTTCCCATCGCCGGTCCAGGCCCATCCTTTTTCCGTTTCCACAAGAGGAATGTCCGCATTCTGGAAAGCCGCCGGCTCTCCGCTCACTGAATAATAAATTCCTCTGTAGGTGGAAGACGGCACAAGCCCGGAAGACGAAGTGGTAAATTCTATAATGGGATTCTCCCCGTCCCGGTAGGATATATTATATACGCCTTTGATCTCAATGCCGGAAACATCCTTCGATTCCGCGATCTGTTTCGCTGCTGCATCCAGTTCTTCTCTGTTTTTATAGTAAAAATCTCCCGGAACCGATCCGGATCCCAATGCAAACAGAAACAGCACGGCAATGACTGCTGCCATGCATAAATATTTTCCTCTGCGAAGCATCCACCCTTCTTTCATGTTCCTCCTCCTGTTTCTTCCGCTTTTTTCATCTGTCCGTTTCCTGCCGTTTTTCAGGTCCTTTCCTCCGGAAACGCACGTTTCCGGTATCCGGCATGTCCGCCTGCATCAGAATCCGAAAAAGTCATTGATTCCCAGCAGAAGTCCGTCTGCCAGCTTTTCCAGATCTGCATCTGAATGTCCCGACGCCTTGTCTCCAAGTTCTATGTCCACACTGGGAACTGTGGAATAGGATGTCTGGGTCAGATCCATCTCCATGGCACCGGAAGAAAAAATCCTGTTGCCCGCTTCCCTGAGCCCTGCAATGAGGCTGTCTCCCAGCTGGTGATGGGACTGCCAGTGAGAGGCCACCGGCTCCATGGCACGATATGCGCTGTTTCCCGGAACACTCATATAAAAACAGCCCTTGTCTGAAGCTGTGGAATCCCAGTGAAGAGCAATATGGCAGTCCGCGTTGTTATTGGCAAGCACGGTCCTGGCTATGTTGTCCAGCTGTACATCATTTTCTTCCCGGATCATCAGGACGTCATACCCCGCCTCCAGAAGCCGGTCCCTCAGGACTTTCGCCATGGCAAGGGTCACGGTGCTTTCCGGCGTACCGTCTGAAAAAGTCATGCCGGAAGAAACCGCAGCTGCATATGTGGCTCCGGCCCCTGTGGTCCCTCCCGTTACTTTGGGAGACCCGTCCGGATGACAGAGCGTTTTTACGGAACTGCCTCCGCTGGTGCCATGTCCTGCATTGACGCAGACGACTTTTCCGTTCCGCCTTTCGGTTCCGTTATGATAAAAAACAGCTTTTCCGCTGCTGATTTTGGAAAATGACGCATATGTATATCCGCTTTCCATTCCCACGTTCCATGTCCGGTCCGCATAGGGACTTTCCGCGGGAACCTGGACACCGTCATCCGTTTCCCCGGATGCAGGAACCAGATATGCCGAGGATGCATAGCACACTTTTCCGCTGACCCGGATTCTGCTCCATTCTCCCTGATTTTCCTCGCGTTCCACTCTGGTACCGCCCGGAAGAGTTCCAAGAACCGTACTGTCCATGGACGGCCCGGTTCTGTAATTCAGCCGGTCTGCGCGGACTGTAACCGTATCGGCCGCCGCCGGAAACACCATTCCTGCTGCCATCAGGCCTCCAAGCAGACAGCCGGCTGCTCTCCTGCCCCATTTCTTTCTGATTTTATTCATATGATTCTTCTCTCCTGTTTTGCCAGACATGCTGTTTTCCGGATGCCTGTCTTCCCGGCATCACATGTCTAATTATATCAGCGATTCCTGCATTTGTCATTTCCTTCTCTGGGTTTTTCTTCTGATCCGCGGCTGAAACAGAAACAGGCAGGGAATTTACCCTGCCTGCTCCACCATGTTTCTTACTTCATCCACAGAAAGATGCTTTTCCTTAAGCATCGCAGAAAGTTCCGCAATCTCAAGACGTTCCAGTTCCTCCTCCAGTTCCTTTTTTTCTGCCTTCATCTTTTCCAGACATTCGCTGTACTGTCTGATTGCTTCCTCAACTCCCGCCAGCTTTTCCGTCAGTTTTTCCTTCTGGCTCTTTCTAACGCCTCTTGCCATGTCCATCTCCCATTCCTGCTCTCCGGATGCCCGAAGATTCCTTCCGGGAAACCGTTCCGCCGGGGAAACGGTTTCCCATCTGGTTACAATATATGGAGATTGTCCGGAAATTATGCCGGAAAATCAGATTTTTTCCAGAAGTGCCTTCCATTCTTCCGGTTCCATGACCCGTGTATCCTTAAGCGGAAACGGGATTCCCAGCCTTTCATATTTTTCCAGGCACATGTTATGGAAAGGAAGAAACTCCACCTGCTGCACATTGGAAAAAGTTTCTGAAAACCTGCGGATTTTCTTCATGTATTCAGGTTCGGCAGTCATCCCGGGAACCGCCACATGCCGGATCCGGACCGGCACGTTCTCTGCTTCGGTCAGCTTCAGAAATTCCGTTGTCTGCATCAGACTTCCCCGGCAGTATTTCCTGTATTCGTCCTCCGAAAGAAACTTCAGATCCAGAAGAACCAGATCTGTTTCCCTGAGTACCTTCTCTGCCTGTTCCATATTTCCGGCGCCGGAAGTGTCCAGGGCTGTATGAATGCCGTTTTCATGCAGCAGGGAAAACAGGTTTTCCACAAACTCCGGCTGCAGCAGCGGCTCTCCCCCGGAGACGGTCACGCCGCCGCCTTCATAATCCATTCCCGGAGCATGATGTTTCCCCCAGTAAGGTCTGAATCTGAGAAGTTTTCCAAGAACCTCCTCCGGAGTCTGTTCCGTTCCGTCTCCTCTCTCCCAGGTATCGGGATTATGACAGTACACACACCGCAGCGGGCATCCCTGAAGGAAAACCACGCTCCGGAGTCCCGGCCCGTCCACTGCCCCAAGACTCTGTATGGAATGAATTCTGCCTCTGGGGATTCCTGTTTTTTCCGGGAATCCGGCTCCTTCTGCCATCATATGCCGGTATGGAAGGTCCTGCGGATCACTTCCCTCTGCTGTTCTCTGGAAAGTTTATGGAAATTCACGGCATATCCGGATACCCGGATTGTCAGATTCGGATACTTTTCAGGATTTTCGTATGCGTCCAGAAGCGTTTCCCGGTTCATCACATTGACATTCAGATGATGGGCCCCCTGGCTGAAATATCCGGACAGGATCTGTACCAGATTGCGGAAACGCTCTTCCTGCTCTTTTCCCAGTGCGTCCGGAACAATGGAAAAAGTATTGGAGATTCCGTCCCGGCATACATCATAAGAAAGCTTGGCCACAGAATTCAGAGATGCCAGAGCTCCGGAACGGTCCCGTCCGGACATGGGATTCGCTCCCGGCGCCAGCGGCTCTCCCCGTTTTCTTCCATCCGGTGTATTGCCGGTTTTCTTTCCGTACATGACATTGGATGTGATGGTCAGGATAGACAGAGTATGAACCGCATGACGGTACAGTTCATTTTTCTTAAGAGCGTCACAGAATTTCTCCATCTGCTCACAGGCAATGGCGTCCACCCGGTCGTCATCATTTCCGAATGCGGGATATTCTCCCTCCGTCTCAAAATCCGTCACCAGTCCTGTTTCCGGATCACGGACACAGCGGACCTTTGCATATTTTACCGCCGACAGGGAATCTGCCATGCAGCTCATTCCGGCCACACCAAAAGCCATCAGGCGTCTTACCTCAGGATCATGAAGCGCCATCTGTGTCTTTTCATAGGCGTACCGGTCATGCATGTAATGGATGATGTTCATGGCGCTCACATAGGTTTCTGCCAGCCAGTCCCTGTAAAAGTCTATGCGCTCCATCAGCCGGTCGTAATCCAGATATTCCTCTTCCCACACAGGCATTTCCGGTCCCACCTGAATGTTTCTGATCTCGTCCCTTCCTCCGTTGATGGCAAGAAGCACCAGCTTGGCCAGGTTGGCCCGGGCCCCGAAGAACTGCATGTCCTTTCCCACTCTCATGGCGGAAACGCAGCAGGCAATGGCGTAATCATCGCCGTAATGCGGTCTCATGATATCATCATTTTCATACTGAATGGAATCCGTGTCACAGGACACCCGTGCCGCATACCGTTTCCATGGCTCCGGCAGCTGTTCCGACCACAGGACCGTCAGGTTGGGCTCTGCAGACGGTTTCAGATTATAGAGTGTATGCAGGATGCGGTAAGAATTCTTTGTTACCATATGGCGTCCGTCCTCTCCCATTCCACCCACGGCTTCCGTGATCCACATGGGATCTCCTCCGAAAAGTTCATTATACTGGGGAGTTCTGAGATGCCTTGCCAGTCTCAGCTTCAGCACGAAATCATCCATGATCTCCTGGGCTTCTTCTTCCGTCAGAACTCCGGCCTTCAGATCCCTTTCAAAATAGATATCCAGGAATGTGCTGGTCCGGCCCAGGCTCATGGCTGCACCGTTCTGTTCCTTGATGGCTGCCAGATAGCCGAAATACAGCCACTGAACTGCCTCCTTTGCACTGGAAGCCGGCGCGGAAATATCAAAGCCATACATTGCCGCCATTTCCTTCATCTGCTTCAGTGCTTCGATCTGATCATGCGTTTCTTCCAGCAGGCGGATGGTTTCCTCTGTCACCGGGCGTTTTCCGATTTCCAGACGGTCTTTTTCCCGTTCATGAATCAGTCTGTCCACACCATAAAGAGCCACCCTTCTGTAATCCCCGATAATACGTCCTCGCCCGTAGGCATCCGGAAGCCCTGTGATCATGCCCGCACTTCTGGCTGCACGGATTTCCGGTGTATAGGCGGAAAAAACACCGTCATTGTGGGTTTTGTGATATCTGAATTCCTGTTCCAGTTCAGGCGCCGGCACATATCCGTAGGCCTCGCATGCCTCTCTTACCATCCGCATGCCGCCGAAAGGGTTGCAGGCTCTTTTTAACGGTTCATCTGTCTGAAGACCCACAATAATATCCCGCTCCCGGTCCAGATATCCCGGCCCAAAGGCGACAGGGGTAATGACTGTCCGCGGATCAATCTTCAGTACGCCGCCCTTTTCCTGCTCCTGCCGCAGAAGATCCTCGTATTTTTTCAGAACCTCCTCCGTCCTTTTGGTCGGACCTGCCAGAAAACTCTCGTCTCCGTCATAAGGCGTATAATTTCTCCGGATAAAATCGCGTACATCGATGGCCTCCATCCAATGACCGGCCTCAAAGTTCTCCCATGGTTTCATCTGCATGTTCTCCTTTCAGTGAAAGCACCTCCGGCTGCCCGCTGCCCCTCTCTTCCCCCGTCCAGAGCCCCCGCAGTCATGCGGGCATGTCCATGCCGGACGGAAAACAATAAAAGAAGGGCAGCACCGCAGCTTCAGCGGTACTGCCCAGACGGTCGGCACATTATGGATTCCTGCTCCCTGGTGGTTCTCCCCACCTCTCCGTCAGTTACAGGAACCTTCTCGTTACGTTAATTACCATACACGATTTTTGCGGAAAAAGCAACCTCTTTTTATCTTCTTTCCGGATCAGAGAATCATATCATCCTTTTTTCATCAGCCGCAGACATCACAGCTGCCGGAAGAAGATGCGGCGCCCAGGGCGGAACAGTTCTGGCATCCCACCGTATAACCGGCACTGTAGCCCGCATTATAGCCGGCGCTGTAGCCGCTGTTGTAGCCCACATGACATCCTTTCCTGTATCCGGCCTGGAAGCCGCTGTTCCACCAGCTGCAGGCAGAATTGCAGCAGCCGCAGTTTCTCCATCCGCAGCAGCGTCCCGACATGTTTCCGCAGGAAGAACTGCTGTTTCCTGACTCGTTTGAACAGGAATCACAAGCAGAAGAACTGCAGGAAGAAGAATTGCTGCAGCCGGAATTGCAGCAGCCACAGTTCCATCGGTTTGAACAAGAATTATTAAAACAGCAGATACCCATAACGATTTGCTCCTTATTTTTTATTCAGGTTTGTACTATATCATATGGGAACATGCTGAAAATGTGCGTACATGTCTTGCGGCTGCACATACAGCAGAACGCCGCCGGAAAAGAGGTTTCCCTCCGTCCCGGCGGCTGTGCTGTTTTTTTAATCACCTAATACATTGACGATCTTTACAGGTGTACGGTAATTCCAGGTGGAAATCTTGATTCCGGTCTTCGCGCTGGATGCATGGCATACCTGCCCGTTTCCGATATAAAGTGCCACATGGTTGATGGAACCGCTGCTTCCTCCGTAGAACACCAGATCACCCGGCCGCATCTCACTGGACGAAATGGACCGTCCGCAGTTGGCCTGAGCGGCTGAGCTGTGCGGCAGGGATACACCGAAGTGTGCCATGACGGACATGGTGAATCCTGAGCAGTCCGCACCGTTGGTCAGACTGGTTCCTCCCCATACATAGGGATTGCCCACAAACTGCACTGCATAGTTGGCGATCTGTGCCCTGGTGGACGAAACACTTCCCGCATTGGAACCGGCACTTCCGGATGTATTCTTTCCGGATGAGCTGCTTCCGCCGGACGAGCTGCTTCCGCCGGATGAACTGCTTCCCTTGGACGAACTGCTTCCTCCGGAACTCTTGGTCTGTTCCACCACCGGCGTATAGGGAATTGCTTCATTCAGAGCATACTGTACATCCGCATAATCAGAAGATATGTATGCGTTGGTATCATCAATCTCGATCTCAACCCATCCGTCCATCTGGCTCACTACCAGGAATTTCTCATGGTTGGAAATCTGGGTCCAGATTCTGGATTCCGTATTGGGCTCCGAACGGACATTGACGCCGTCCGTATTGGCAATGGCCATCAGTTCTGCCACTTCCAGTGCCTTATCCTTGGCAGCCTGGCCTGTAAGAATATATTCTGACTTCACATATCCGGTAATCTTTCCGGAACGGATCTTGTACCAGCCTTCCGTGGATGTATCCAGAATATCGCAGCCTGCATTGCTGGGCAGTTTTCCGATGATCTTTCCGTCGGTCTCGCTGGGGTTATCGCGGATATTCAGATAGTTGGTTACATTGGATACGCCCAGATTGTCATACAGATTGAAAACCGTGGTCCTCATATCCTGCTTATGTGCCTCGTTGAGAGCATAACGGATCTCCACATAGTCTGCTGCAATATAGCCGTCGGAAATCTGAATCCAGCCTTCCTGCTCTCCTTTGATCTCATATCTCTCATCCTTCAGAACCTGTCCGACGATTTCCGCTTCCTGACTGGGCTCTGCGCGGACATTCAGCTTGTCCGCTTCCACAATGGCCCGCTCCTTCACATTTTCCGCAGCCTTTTCCTTGGCCTTGTCTCCTGTATACACATACTGGGAGCTGACATACCCGGTCACGCCTCCGGAGCTGATCTTATACCAGCCTTCCGTGGATGTGTCAATGATCTCACAGGCGCCTCCGGCCGGCAGCTTTCCGATTACCTCTCCGAAATTCTCCGGTGTCTTGCGGACATTCAGATACCCGGACACCTCAGCGATACCCAGATTGGCATAACTGTCCAGAACCGTCTTGACCGCTTCATCATGTTCTTTCTGTTCGATTTCCTCGGCAGACAGAGTGGTTTCCAGGACTATGGTCTGCGGCTCGGAAGATTCTGTCTCTGCCGGAGCCGTGGTCTCCAGAGAAGCCGCCACCGTCTCCACCTTGATTTTCCCGGCCTTGTCGGCTCCGCCGTTCCCGATGGCCTTTCCGGCAACCGCCACAACAGATACCACGGCCACGGCAATTCCGGCCGCTGCCAGATATTTGGGGTAGTTGCCCTGCTCTTTCTTCTTTTTGATCTTTTTCAGCCTTTCGATATTGTCTTCCGGCTGAGCCTTTCCTTTTTTATCTTTTACATTTTCTTCTTCAGCCATTTTTTATCTCCATTGCCCTGCTGTACAGGGATCATCACATTTTACGACATATCAATTAATATTTTATCAAATCATGACGGCCCCTGTCAAATTATTTCCCCCCTGTACTTGTGAGATTTTCCTTGCAATTTTATTAATATTTGGTTACCATCTGACAACATCGTCCACAATGGCCTGCTGCTCCGTGCTGGTTCTTCTCAGGTAGATCCTTGTGGTCTCTATGCTTTCATGCCCCATCAGATCTGCCAGAAGAGCAATATCATTAAACCGTTCCAGAAAACTTTTGGCAAATCTGTGACGGAATGAATGGGGATAGACCACTGCGGGATCCAGCCCGTATCGCTGCGCCAGAACCTTCAGCTGTCCTGCGATTCCCCTGGTGGTGATCCGTCTGCCCTGTCTGTTTAAAAAAAGAAAACCGCTTGCCTGGCCCTTATCCTCAAGCCACGCAAGCGCTTCTTCCCGCAGCGCTCTGGGTATGTAGATCCTTCTGAGCTTCCCCCCCTTGGAATACAGATCCACATACCCGGTATTCACATGTTCTGCCTTGATCTGGATCAGTTCGCTGACGCGAACACCCGTGGCCGCCATGAACCGCACCACAAAATACCAGAAAAGTTCATTGTCTCTCTGCAGACAGTTCTTGAAATATTCATAGTCTGCCTCGCTGATTACATTTTCAAGAAACGCTTTCTGCTGGACTTTTACAAACTGCATTTTCCACTCATCCCTGCCGATACTTTCCAGATAGCAGTTCAGCGCCCGGAGCCGGAGATTGACGGTTTTGGGTTTGTAATTTTCGATGAGCCAGACCTTGTAATCCCGCAGCTTCTTTTTGGTTACCGTATCATACTGCTGATAATACTGTTTCACCGCGAAGCTGTAGGATGATACGGTATTTTCTGATAAATTCGTGCCTCTGAGATACTGTTCAAATTTGTCCATATTCATACTTTTGGACCTCCTTTCAACACGATTTTAACAGACTTTTCTTCATTTACTACCATTTAAGGCACTCTTTCGAAAAAGAAAGACGTTTCTGTATGATTTTTATGGCTATCGGTCAGAATTGATCCACAGGATTTCCGGCGTTATGCAGAAAGAAAAGGCTGCATGCCAGGATTTTCCGGGCATCAGCCTTTTCCATGATTTTTTCCTATTCCGTTTCATGCGGATGCACCATATTTCCTCCCATTGGGGAAATATCCGGTCATCTCACGGATCTCTTTATTTTCCCAGGGTCTGGAAATGCTCCATGGTTCCATAGAGTTTAAGGATTCTTCCATATTCTTCCTCGTCATAGAATCTGCACTGTCCCCTGCCAAAGGACTTGGCCGCCTCCAGCATGAATCTGGCTGCATCGTCCAGATCCTCCAGATGGATGGCACCGGTGGCACATCCCGCCACTGTGGTTTCTGTTGTGATGGCAACACCCACCACAGGTGCCTTGGTCGCCGTTGCCGGCTGAAGAATGCTGTTCAGATGGAACAGACCGTTTCCGTAAGGAGTGATATCCTGCTGTGTCAGTGCAAAAACATAGGGAAGTTTCCCTGTGGTTGTCTGCATGATATCCAGAAGGTCTTCACTGACCCGGAGAATATAGCCTTCCTTGACTGTGGGAGAAATGGCAAAACCTCTGTGGTTGATGATCCGGTTGCCTTTTGTGGTATCCACCACCAGAACCGCATCCAGAGAATCCGTCACTTCCTCTTTGTTCACCTGCCATGTTTCCACCGGTGAGTTCATGAACGGCACCGGTTCATGGGGTGTTGTGGGGGCATTGGGGCAGACATGTGTGGAAATGAACACGTCACCGTCCAGCACATCCCCCTTGTTCTGCATGTCCAGAAGTTTTGCAGCCACGGCAAGGGCGGTAATGGCCCCGTCTCCGTCAGACACAAAACCGATCTGCTCCGGTCTCGCTCCCAGACCGCCCAGTCTTCCCAGAATTCCCAGCGTTCCTGCCGTTCCTCCGGAAGATTTTCCGTTTTTCCCCGGAATCAGGATCCTCACCATATCGGTATGGCCCTTGGGTCCCTCCAGGGGATATGTCTCCACACCGCATCCCGGACGAATTCCTTCCAGATACTCTTTCACGCGGGCGCCTGACGCCTCCGCACTGTCAAGAATATCATAAAGTTCAATAAACTGTTTGTACAACACCTGAAACCCCTCCCATTTTGTGTAGTCTGTTTTATCAGTATAGCAGATTCCGCACCGGAATTCAAGAGCCTTTCTCATGCTTCCGGGAATCTCCCCTCCCGGCCGGATGCCGCAGATTGTCCTCTCTGTGATGTTTTTATTCCAGATACCCGCATTCCCTGTAATAAGCCTCCGCTCCGGCATGAAGCGGAACCGGAAGTTCCCGGCACAGAAAACTGCTGTCTTCCATCGGGCAGAATCCCGGCCATACAAGAGCCAGTTCCCCTCCTCTGAGATCCAGAGACATGGCCAGCTCCCTGGCTGTTTCCTCGTCCATATCCGACCGGACACAAAGGAGCACCTTGATCCCCGGAACAGTCATCGCTTCCGTCTGTCCCGGCCAGGTTCCGGCCGGCAGTTCTGCAGGATAAATCCAGGGGTACTGCTCTGCCATTCTGAAAACAGACTCTTCTCCCGGAGACACTGCCTTCAGTTCCGGCATGGCCGAAATCCTTTCCAGCATGGAGCCGTATGCCAGATCAAATACGT
>OGGQ01002819.1_pt1 | contig 17769 bp, 30 predicted proteins | sample 1571191 | NCBI WGS metagenome assembly OGGQ01 (sample SAMEA2582061, study PRJEB24529) | metagenome | biome: Human gut stool | place: China | collected 2011
TGATTTTATTCAGGCAGTACACCGGTGTTATCGTTTTCTACAGCAGGAACCGGTTGTGATCGACATCATTTACATGGAGAATGAGCGCCAGATTAAAGAAGCACTTCTGGAAAAATGGAACAATCATAATCACATGGTTCAGAAGATGATCGAGATTGTAAAAAAATATGGTTTAAATGATTCCAATAAAACAGAGAGGTTGAAAAGAAAAATGGGCGTTGATGGAAGTAGAGAAGAACGAACGGTAAGAGGGGCTTACTATACTGCAGTATACGGTGACTGTGTGGAGGAAGTACGGGCAATGGAAAGCAACAGTATAGATCTGATCCATACATCCATTCCGTTTGGCAATCACTATGAATACAGCGCCAATTATAACGATTTCGGTCACAATCAGAACACGGACCGTTTCTTTGAACAGATGGACTTTTTGACTCCAGAACTGCTGAGAGTTCTTAAGCCCGGACGTGTGGCTGCTATTCATGTAAAAGACAGGGTACTGTTCGGCAATGCTACTGGCACCGGGATGCCGACTATCGAACCGTTTCATGCGCAGTGTATCAGTCACTATATGAAACATGGATTTCAGTATTTCGGTATGATCACCGTTGTAACAGATGTGGTCCGGGAAAATAATCAGACATATCGTCTTGGGTGGACGGAGCAGTGCAAAGATGGTTCTAAAATGGGTGTGGGGTGTCCGGAATATATCCTGTTATTCCGTAAGCTGCCAACAGACCGGTCAACGGCCTATGCAGATACGCCGGTTGCCAAGAGCAAAGCAGAATACACTCGCGCACAGTGGCAGATTGATGCGCATGGATACTGGAGATCATCTGGAGACCGGCTGGTCAGCAAGGAAGAACTGGAACAGATTTCTGTTGATAATCTGCAGGCTGTTTACCGAAAGTTTAGTCGTGAACATGTGTACGACTACGATGAACATGTAGAACTGGCGAAAAATTTGGATGAGAACGGGAAACTTCCGGCAACATTCATGGTGGTGGCACCGGGATCTTGGAACACCTTAGAGGTATGGGATGATATTAACCGTATGCGCACTCTCAATACAACGCAAAGCCGTCGCCGGGCGCAGATGCATGTATGCCCCCTTCAGTTGGATATTGTAGAGCGAATCATCAACCGATACAGCAACAAAGGGGAGCTTGTTCTTGATCCGTTTGGCGGTCTTATGACAGTTCCGATGACAGCAGTAAAAATGGGGAGAAAAGGGTATGGAATTGAGTTGAATCCGGATTATTTCAGAGACGGAATTGGTTATCTGCAGGCTGCTGAAAATGAGATCACAATGCCAACATTGTTTGATTTTATGCCGGAGGTGAAATCATGATAAACGGAGAGCTTATTGTCGATAATTTCGCAGGCGGTGGCGGAGCATCAACGGGAATTGAAATTGCAACAGGTGTTTCACCGGATATTGCCATCAATCACGACCCAGAAGCAATCAAGATGCACAAAGCGAATCACCCATACACAACACACTACTGCGAGGATGTATGGCAGGTGGACCCGGTGGAAGCCTGCAAAGGTCATCCAGTCGGGCTGGCGTGGTTTTCGCCGGACTGCAAGCATTTCAGCAAGGCGAAGGGAGGAAAACCTAAGGACAAGTTCATTCGCGGACTTGCATGGGTTGCCTGTCGCTGGGCCGGGCTGGTTCGGCCCAGAGTCATTATGCTAGAAAACGTAGAAGAGTTTAAAACGTGGGGACCATTAAATCGGGGGCATCATCCAATCAAGAGCAAACAGGGCAAGACATTCGAGAAGTTTGTGCAGCAGCTCACAGATCTCGGATACGAAGTACAGCACCGGGAACTGATTGCCGCAGATTACGGAGCGCCTACCATGCGGAAACGATTCTTTCTGATCGCCAGATGTGACGGAAATCCCATCATATGGCCAGAACCAACACATGGACCGGCAGACAGTGCGGCGGTGAAACAAGGACTGCTTAAGCCGTATGTTGGAGCATATACGCAACTTGATTTTTCCCTTCCATGCCCCTCGATTTTCGACACTTCGGAAGAAATCAAAGAAAAATATGGGGTTCGGGCAGTCAGACCGCTTGCACCAAAGACAATGAACAGGATAGCCCGTGGCTTGAAAAAATTCGTGCTGGATAACCCTGAACCGTTCATTATCCAATGCAATCACGGCGGGGAACGTAAGGCGGGCGATATACGGGAACCGCTTCCGACTATTACGGGCAAGCATGGATATGGGATTGCAGTTCCAAAGTTGGCCCCGATAATCGATAAGGCCTATGGTGGAAATTATGCCGGCGGAGGAAGCCGGGCTGACGAACCTATAGACACCATCACAACAGTAGACCACAATCGGCTGGTGGAAGCAACCCTTGCACCGTGTATTATGTGTAACAACGAGAATAATGTTGGGGCGAATGTAGAAAACCCGCTCCCGACTATTACGACAGGGAACCGGAACTTCGTGGTATCGCCAACACTGATCCAGTATCATTCCGAGACAGCCAAGGACGATGTGCGCGGGCAGACCATCGCGGATCCGATTATGACAGTGGATTCTTCCAACCGATACGGGCTTGTGGCAGCGTTCTTGAGTAAGTTCTATAAATCCGGCACCGGGCAGGACTTAAGGGAGCCGCTACATACCGTGACCACATCGCCGGGACACTTTGGAGAGGTCAGAGCTTTTTTGATTAAATACTACGGGCAAGGCACCGGGCAGGATATCAAAGCCCCACTTGATACAGTCACAGCACAGGATCGATTCGGATTAGTGACCATCAATGGAACGGATTATCAGATCGTTGATATCGGACTGCGTATGTTAGAGCCAAAAGAGTTGTATGGCTGCCAGGGATTCCCGGAGGATTACATAATCGACCATGATTATACGGGTAAGACATATCCAAGAAGCGAACAGGTTCGTCGCTGTGGGAATGCTGTTTGTCCTCCACTTCCTGCGGCGCTTGTCAAGGCAAATCTGCCAGAAATGTGCAAGATGCAAAGGATGCCGAATATGACAATCAAGGAAGAAGATGCAGGACAGTTAAAATTTGCTTAGGAGGAGATAAATCGTGCCATTCGAAATGCATGAGTGGTTGAGAAGACTCTTTATGGCGGCTGAAGGAAAATCGTGTAAAACATGTGTAAACTACGATGGCAGATTCGGAAATGATACATGCTTTGAATGCCTATGCAACATGAGGGCGAATGGATATGAAAGAAGAAACACTTAGAATCTATTGGCAAGTATATACGGACGGGATGCGTTGCTTGAAAAACTGGGATAAGGTTGACGAAAAGACTATTGAGGCCATGACAGCAAAAAATCAGATTGGCGTGATGGGACGAGTATTTTCTTTGGCAGTTTCCGGAGAAATCCGACGGATTAAAGAGGATATGACTCCATTGCAGCCAATGATGTATCAGGATATTTTTGTTGATGCGTGGAACTTTTTCAAGACGCATTGCGATCCGGTTAGCGATGATGAGTGGTGGGATAAGCTCGTGGAAGACATCAAGATTCCGCTGAAGAAGTACCACGAGACAGCACTTGTTAAACATCTGTTTGTGGATGTGACATTAGAAGAAATAGAACGGATTTACAAGGAAGAGAGGAAACATGCTTAGGAATGCAGAAGGTGAAGAAATTACTCTTACCAGAGCAGAACGGCGCAGGCTTGAGAAAATGCGTGGCAAGCCGATAACTTATCAGTACACATTGGATCAGATCGAGGCGATTAAACGGCAGGCAGTGGCAGATAAGAAAGAAGAGCTGAAAAAAGAAATTGCTGCCGAACTCGATGAACATATTCAGAAAGAATGGGAAACCCGAGAGGAGTTACTGAGCGGATCGTCGGAATGTGAGTGGATGGAGAAAATTATGTGTTTGCTTCTTTCGGCATCTGTCAAGGTGCTCTGTGAGAAATTTCACTGGACTCCTGTGGATGCCGGAAGTGATAGGAGATCAAAATTGATTCAGTTCTCAGATGCTGTTCTCGGCGAGATAAATGGGATTTTGGTTGATGAGAAGATGGATATCCGGACATATGCTGATGAGGTTTATAAAGAGTATGGAATCCAGTATCAAATGCAGAGTGATGGAGGTGAACATAGTGATTAAACCACAGGTAATAAAAGTACTTATTATGTGGATCACAATCGCTCTCGTTTGGAGTGCGTTAGAGCTTATTTGTTATGGCGAGGCGCAGCCAAGGATTGTTGATGATATTATGTGGATTTTGTGGTTGCCGTTTATCTACGATGCAATGAGATGGAGATGATGTTGGGCATATGAAAAATGTCAAATATGGACGATGAACTGTTAAAAGCATTGATAAGGAAAGAAGGGTGAGGGAGTAATGACACGAACGGAGACAACGAAGTTTTTGAGTGAACTTCTTATCGCAGATAAGTTCAGAGGCGCGGGGAAACACTGGGCGAGTGAAGTTAGTATCGATCCATTTACAACTAAGTCCAAGCGAGTTGATTTTATGCTGTTTTATCCGGCAGACCAGATATCTGTGTCTGGTATTGAGAAAGGAATATTCACTTGTTATGAGATTAAGAGCTGTAAAGAGGATGTTTACAGCGGGAACGGGCTGAACTTTCTTGGAGAGAAAAATTACATTGTGACAACAATGGCATGCTACAAGGATATCATGACGGATTTAAGAGATGGGACATTTGACAGGTTTTTGCGAGAACATTATCCGGAATCATCCGTTCATTTTGGCGTGATGGTTGCGATTCCATCCCATAAGAAATTGGAAGAAGAATTTGAAAATGTCACACCATTAGATGTTTCAACTGGGTGGAAGCTTGCAACCCCGATTGCGTGTACGACAGGACCAAGAAAGAGACCTATGACAGAGTTACTGTTTTGTATGCTGCGAAGCGGGCGGTAAATTAAGCGAAAGGAGCAGGATATGAGGACCAATGATTTGAAAAGCAGAATCCGGGCGGCATATAACATCGTCCGGTACGGTCGTGGACATTTCAGAATGATGACTTGTGGCAAATGTGGTAGCATCATTATTCATCGGATTTCTGAAAACGAGGTGAATACCAAGTTTATCAAGGATGGATACCAGATTGATCAGGTATGGAGCGAGTTTTCTCAGTGCCAGAAATGCGGCGCTGTTTGCAAGGAAATTCAGCTGTGGAATTTTGATGGAGATCCATTGAAAATTGACAAAGAAATAACCGTTAAACGGGAGGATAAGTGAGATGGACGAATTAAGGCAGAATGAAAGCAGCGAACGTGACGTGATGACTCCGCAGTATTATTTTGATCAGATCAAAAACAAGAAACATACAGTTACTTCAGCGGATCTTCGGAAAATTTACGAAAACTGCATTGAGCTGGCAAACAAATATAAAACTACCGGGCAGATTAGGGGACTGAGAAAAATTCTCTTCTGTATGGAATCCATCGAGAAGGAACAGGCGCTTGTAGAAATGGGAATCACGACTTTCATCTATAAAGATGATATCGACTTTTATATTGATACGGTGACGGAACGTAGCAGCAGAAGCGACCGCCCGGTGAAAATTATTGAGTTGGAACGATATGAGCGTGAAGTCCCAGATGAGATTGTGGATGTTATCGCTAAGACAAAGGATCTTTTTGATCAGATGTATATCGTGTTTACCGATTATACCGGCAAGGAAGAACGCAAAATTGCTGCCGAGAAGAAGGATAAGGACCCGATCCTGTTTGGAACATTCCAGGACAGGAAGCAAAAGGTATGCGTGGATCGGTTCTATTACCTCGGAGATTGGGTGGACGAGTACTGTGATCTGACCCTGGACAAGATGATCAACCAGACTGAGAAAATGGGCAGACATATCGTAAGAACAATCAACACTCCGAAGGATATCAAGGAATTAAGAGAATATCTGGATGCTCATTACGAGGTCGAAGATAGAAGTATTTCTAATATCATCAGGAAGGCTGATGCTGATACCAAGCCCGCAAATGGATTTTTCCAGATCATCAAAACATTTCTCACGAGGGGCAAATAATGATACATGATCTGACAGCAAATAGCGATTTTGAACATCCCATATTGGTGGGATTGAATCTAAACAGCATTGTAGTGTCAATAAGTTCTCACGAAAGAGATTCAGGCCTGTCAGAGCCATATGAGGAAGTCGTTTTAACTGGTAGTGCCGATGATCGAAAACTTAAACGATATATTCTTGATTATGGCGATCAAAAGAATATATGTGATCGTTGTGGGGCGCCAATTAGAATACGACCTTGGGATTATGGAGAATATGGCGGATTATGCCCGAAGTGCACAAAAGATCTGGATGAATACGTTAGCCGCAAAAGATATGGCAATATGAGGCTATCTTCCGAATCAGACGTGAGAAGAATGGTATACAAGCCTTGGAATATGGATGAGTTCGAAATAGTGAGAGAAACCGACAATGTATTATTGTGGGACTAAACGAGGAGAAATTCTATGATTAAAAAACTTATCGAAGAATGCATTGAAAAGTATTATCTGGAGGAAGAGATGTACTATTCAGAGGGTCGTGAAGACGAAAATGGCGATGATCTTTCAATGAAAGACGAGCTTACAAAGATTTTGACTGCTAAGCAGGTGCCGTTCCAGATAAGCAAAGAGGAAGGATTTGATTCACCGGGCTATGCGAACAGTTTTCTCGCCGTTGCATTTATTGACGAGAATGGAGAACTGTGCTTGTCAACGGTTTGCCTTGAAATTAGGTGATTAACTATGAAATTAAGAGGAAAAAGAAAGGAATAACGAATGCCCGGTAAACCGGGTTGACCGCCAAGCGTGATTAGTGGCGAGAACAAAAGGGCTGACAGTAGCGTGAAGGAGATATGAGTGGGAACTATTTTGTGAAAGCCATATTGAAGTAGCATAGGAAGCGTGAAGCCCTATCCACGATACAGCATTTGTAGCGTGGTGTTATGCCGAAGAAAAAAGTGTGTTGGATCAGTGCGGGAGTAAGCAGCTTTATGGCTGGATATTTAGCAGGTGATGTGGATGAGTGGCTGTACATAGATATTGCCGATCAACATCCAGACAGCATACGATTTATACGGGATTGTGCGGCGGCAATCGGACAAGAGATACAGATTCTGAGATCTAAGGAATATAGCTGCGTTGAAGATTGTGTGAAAGTATTTGGGGGATTTAGAGCCCCCAATGGATTTGCACCATGTACAAACTGGCTGAAAAAGCGAGTACGAAAAGAATGGGAATTGGAACATCAAGGATATGATTTGACGTATGTCTGGGGATTTGATCTGAAAGAACGAGATAGAGCAGATAGAACCATAGAAGCGAATTCTCAGGCTGAGCATGAGTTCCCACTAATTGAACGGAACTTGTCGAAGGAAGAAGTTCATGGATTGTTTGAACGAACCTTTTCTTTCCGGAGACCGATCATGTATGACATGGGATATCCCAATAATAATTGCCTCGGTTGCACAAAAGGAGGCATGGGCTATTGGAATAAGATTCGGAGAGATTTTCCAGCAGTTTTTGAGAGTCGGGCAAGATTGGAAAGGCAAATAGGATATGCAATCTTGAAAGATAGCAAGGGGAAGCCGGTCTATCTTGATGATCTGGACCCAAACCGCGGCAATATGAATACAGAAGTGTTCCCGGATTGTGGGATCATGTGTTACTTGAGCTTAGAAAAATAATTTGGAGGAGATGCGATGATTGAGAAAATTGGAGCTGCAGCGATGCTCGAACAGCTGGCGGAAGAAGCAATGGAATTGGCACATGCAGCACTTAAACTTGCGAGAATTGAGCGTGGGGAAAATCCCACGCCAGTTCTTAAAGAAGATGCAATGGACCATTTAATCGAGGAATATACGGATGTGGTTCAGTGCGCTGAAGAATTGAGTCTGGTGCCGAACCGGGAACAGATCAAACTTAAAAAGATGCGCTTTGAGGAAAGGTGGAGGGAAGAGCATGAAGATCAAAACAAAAGCATTTGGCGCAATTTGGATCGTACGGCAACCCGAGGATGATAAGAGGCTGGAGTGGTTGCAAGCGGCCATCGAGAAAGGCGATCCGAAAAAGCCCACATTAGAGACGTTTTGGGATCGTAACAGCGATCTGGGTGACAAGCCAGATTATGACACATGGGTATGTCCGCGTTGTAATTGCTATCACGAGATTGATAATCGCTATGCTTACTGCCCTTACTGCGGGCAGCGGATCGACTGGGAAGGAATTAAGGATGAGGAGGAAGAGGAATGATCAGACCTATACTGTTTAACACTGAAATGGTGCAGGCAATTCTGGATAGGAGAAAGAGTTGCACCAGGCGCTTAGTGAAAACAAGAAGAAAAGATGCTTGTGGTTTCTATGTCACAAGAAATTCGGACGGTTCATTCGCAGAAATCTATGAATACGATGAAAATGAAAGTATGTTCGATGCCCCATTGATGCCGCCATATCATCCAGGCGATATCCTTTATGTCCGCGAAACCTGGTGCAAATATGATGACGATCACATTATTGAAGGGAGGAAATATGCATATAAAGCAGACGCATCCCCCATAAGTGAAGAAGCGCGAAAAAAGTTTGGATACAGATGGCGCCCATCCATCCACATGCCAAAAGAAGCTGCTCGTATCTGGCTGAAGGTTACAGATATTCGAGCGGAGCGGTTGCAGGAGATTACGGAAGAACAAGCATGCATGGAGGGTACAAACCCGTGGGATGAAGTATGTTACGAAAACAACGGATGGCATCCAACGTTTTCGGACCCAGACAGTGGTGGAGACCCTAATATGGTCGATGGATTTCATAAACTTTGGAACTCCACCATCAAGAAATCCGACATTGACCGTTGCGGATGGGCGGCTAACCCTTGGGTGTGGGTTATCGAATTTGAGAGATGCGACAAAGAAGGGAGAGTCGTAGATGGCAGATGAAAATAAAATGTCCACGCCAGTAGACAATCGGAATTTGAGAAAAATCATACACACAGCTACTGGATATGGGATTTTAACGAAGGCGGAAATTGTCCTAATAGCGAAGATTGTGGATCATGCTATTGACCGTGAAATAGAGAAAGCGGAAGGGAGTAGCAAATGAATAAAATAATGTGTTTCTTAACAGGTGGACACAGATTTAAGTCAAAAGATACACAGTGTCACGATGATAACGAATCGAGAATGTATACGATTACAGAGACATGTTGTAAATGTGGAAAGAAATTTTCTTTTTCTGCACAATATAAGGATTTTGACTTACCCGGAGAAAAATAAAATGAGTGAAGAAAATGGGAAGACATGCTGTAACTGCCGCCATAATATCCGTACGCAGGCCGAAGATATAATTATATGCCATTGTGAGATGGACGGGCATTATATCGGCTATATAGCTTGCTTTGAAGGATGGTGCCAGCACTGGGCGAAGGATAGAAGCTTTGAGGAGGATAAACATGGTTGAATGGAGCATAGTTAAAAGATTTTTAAAAGCTTTTCCCGGAAGCTTTATTAACGATAATCTGGAGTTTATCGCAGAAAAGAGGATGAACCAGTATATCTGTCTGGAAAAATATAAAGACGAGTTTGAAATTAAATGTAAAGTGCTTGAAAGCTTTTCAAGGGCAGCGTGTAAAACTGAGTATTATCAATCCCAAAGAAAAAATGATGAACTTCATGATTTTATGTTAAATGGAATCAATGAGTTCCTTGATACAGACTTTACCAAATATAACATGTTTAAAATATATGAGTATTTGGGGAATGGAATCAATCATGAATTGACAAAACGTTTTGTTTCAAGTGGATATGATATGAACTTACTGGAGGAAGATGTTTAATGGAAAGATGCGATAACTGCTTATACGAGTACGCCTGCGACTGGAGCAAGGCAGGGGAAGAACTAAGATGCGAGGACTGGAAACCGGAAGATGTGCATATGGAAGGTAATGGCAAATGAAGGTAGATCATATAGAGACGTGTGTGTGCATAGACCATGAGCCGACAGCAGCAGATAGCGTATATTACGGGATGCCGCAACTCAAAGTAACAAAAGGACAAGAATGGAGCGCTTTCTGCCCTAATTGCGGACGATGTGGATGCCTCGAGTTTAAATCGCAGTATCTCGCCTTGGCGCATTGGAACAAGATGCAGTTACGACTAAAAAATCTTGATGATATATTAAATTAAGATTTGATGGAGGATGAAATGAGCAAAACGATTGAAAAAATCGAAGCATATAAGGCTAAAACAATAGAAAAGGTGATGTCCAAACTAAAAAAGGAGTATTCGGATGCTCGGGGGAATTTTTCCGATACAGGCTATGATAGATATCAGAAAAAAATGGACAAGTGCGAGAAAGAAATACAAGAGATTGAAGCGTATCTACATAAAGGGGAGGTGAACGCTAAAGATTTAACCACTGACCAATATAAAGAATATCTTAGCATGAAGGAAGATATAAGATCTCTTAGCAGTAAATTTTTCTTTCTATTATCGGATTTTAACCTTCCAGAAACATCGGAAATACAGGGTATGCAGCGGATATTAGAAAAGTATAAGTATTGATTAAAACTGAAATTTGAGAAAGGAATGCAAGATGATTGAAAAGCGAATTAGCTCACATGGGTATTTTAGATGAGGATGGAAAAATTAAATGAATAAGATCAAGAAAACATAATGTTTTTGTGCCGGGGCAACACCCGGCATATAAAAAACTTTTCAAACGAACATACATTCGGAAAAGTGATTTTGGAAGGGGGATATTATTTTGAGCGGACAGACAGCAAAAACGAAGTTGCGAGATCGTATTTTATTGGTGATGAAAAATCATATCAGTTCTGATGAGATGAATGTATTGGAACAGGTACTGACAAAGGAATTATCCGGAGTCAACGTGGAAGATATTACAACTTTGCCGGCCGAATTGAGGGACAGTGTGGATGAACAGAATCGAATGATCGTAGAAGCATTCAAGTATAAGAAACGAACGCTGAAAGAACGCACCAAAGAAAACTATCTGAATGCAGTATACAGGCTTGTGACACTGACCGGAAAGGTTTTGACCCAGATCGACGAACTGGACGTTTACAATTATCTTCAGTGGTACGAGCGAAAGAATATGAGCGTTAATGGCAAGAAGAACCAGAATACAACGATCAACAATGAACGGCTGTATCTGTCCGCTTTTTTCTCATGGATGAGAAAAGATAAATTCCGGGTAGATAATCCGGTGGAATCCGTGGAAAAGAGGAAAACCGCAAAGAAGCCTATCGACTACTTTAAACAGGATGAGATGGCAAAACTTAAAGATGCATGCACAACAGAACGGGAACGGGCGATTATTGAGGTCCTTAGATCTACCGGTGCCAGAGTTGGAGAGATTGAGGGAATTACACGGGATATGGTTGACTGGCAGACCGGAGACATTATGATTCAGGGAGAAAAGGGTGACCGGTACCGTACAATCTATCTGGACATGGATGCACGCCATTATTTGAAAAAGTATCTGGATACGAGATCGGATCAGAATCCATTCCTCTTTGTATCGCATAGAGGAGGCCACAATGCGTTGAAGAAAACCGGCATCCGGTCGGCACTGAAACGTGTTGCAAAGATTTCTGGTGTAAAATGCCGGGTATATCCACACAAGCTCCGCAAGACATTAGGCATGAACTTGAAGAATAAGGGTGTCGATATTGGAATTATACAGGAAGTCCTTGGACATGCTAACCCGGCGGTAACAGCGGCATACTATGCACAGTCAACTCCAGACACGCTGCGCCGGATCCGGGAGACGTATGCTGCGTAAAAAAAACTTTTTTTCGAAAAACCCGGGCCCAGGTGTTTGAAAATGATACCCCCCGGGGTACCGATTCTTGGCATGAAAAGGCCAGAATGGAAAATGGAATTTTTTTGAATTTTGGTAGGTGCCAGGAAAATGGAACAGAAACTCTTCAAAAGTTGTGAAAAAACTGAATTGTAGTAAAAAATGTATATATTGATGTTATGTCCATTGGTGGATCTGTGGAGCTGCTAAGACATCAACACGAGACCGACAGACCGCGCCGGAATAGCGTCTTTATACTTGCCATCATAAGAATATGACCATACCATCAATAACGCTGCAGAACGGCACATAAAGGCTTATTTATAGTCAACCATACCATAATTACACATAACCTGTCAAGATGCCGGAAATCCCGCCAGCGGAATCGAACCGCTGAAAATGCGCCACCAAGCAAGCGGGATGGTGACAATGTCACCGTTTAAGATGCTGAGTCGGAAAACAATTGAAGAGTTTCTAAGTGTTTGCTATCCAGTGATTTTTTGCCGTGCTGTATCAATAGCGCTTGCGTTAAACTGTAGGTTTTGATATCAATGATTGGTTCGTAGTCTCCTGTATATAGCTTTCCCGCGAAAGAATTGAAACCGCAATAAATTGGACTCATTAAAATCTTTTGAACACTCCAAGCGGTCGGAGCTTTTCCGCGTTTGCCCCTGTATCCTAAGCGTTTCGCTTCTTCAGCCACACGGGTAAGATTTTGTTTTTTGATGTAATAATCAAAACAAAAGCGCACATATTCGGCTTCTTTTTGATTGATAGTAAATGAATCCTTTCCGGCCAGATCATAACCGAGAACTTCGGAGCAGGTACGTTTCCCTTGTTCAGCGCGTGCTAACAGGGCAGCGGCCACACGTTCTCCGGTTAACTCGCGTTCAAGCTGGGCGAATATCCCCATGATGCCGACCATAGCGCGCCCCATTGGGGTAGACGTGTCAAATGCCTCTGTATATGACACCATATCAATATCCCATTTCTGGAGCTTTCCCATGACTGCATACAGATCTTGTACGCTACGTGTAAAGCGGCTTAGCGCCCAGAAAAGAATCATGTCAAACTTGTGATTTTTAGCATCCTCAAGTAAATGCTTCATTTCTGGGCGATGACTAATATCTTTCGCAGATATACCGCGATCGGAGTACAGAAAGGATACTTCATATCCTCGTTCTGAACACCAGTTTCGAAGCACCTTTTCTTGTGCTTCGAGGGAATAGCCGTTTTCAGCTTGGTCTAAGGTGCTGACCCTGGTATATATGGCTACCCTCTTTGCTGTGATGTTTTCGATCATTCGCGATCAATTCTAAACTCGAGTAGCGCGGAGTTTCCCATTTTCTCAGGATAGAGCCCTTCATTGTCTGCTACGACTTCCCAACCGTATTCGAATGATGTTATACTGTCATAGTATCCCTGTGGGTCTTCTTCATTTCCGTCCCAATCGCGTGCTGGGTCTGCACCGTTTCCAATTTCTTCGATGTCATGGAGCAGGCAGCCGCTTCCCTCGTAACCATGCGCATACTCAACATTACCATCATCATCGAACACGTACAGCATTAAACCGCCGCCGTTATCCTCAATAACTTCGTAGCGCTTTACATTTTTGTTGTTTTTTGCCATAATAAAATAGCTCCTTTCGTTTAGGGGTGCCGGTTGTGTTCGTTGGTAGCGGTGCAACCGGCTATTTTTATAGTGTTGCATTCTGGATATGATCCAGAAAATCCGGGTGGCGGACTGAACCGCCCACGCCTAAAGCGTCACCGGAAAAATTGTCTATTTTACGCGATACCAAGACCGCGCAAGAACTCAGTATTTACGTTCTGCCAGTATGACGGAATCAAACTCGTATAGCCGCATACGGTGCGCAAGTGGTACAGATGCCGCCGCAATCCGGACAAAGGACACCACACGGAAGCACCGCAGCCGGAACCAAGAACCGGGATGCTGTACACGGTGCCATCATACGCCCATAAGTCCCAATTGCCCTCGTGTGAAACAAAAATGCCGTTTTTCACGATTTTCCGCGCCTGATCAGCCCACAGAGAGCCCATAGAATCAAAATCATACTTTTTCATGCTTATTTTACCTCCTGCATTACTTCACAAAGCCAGCGGACGCCATAGCCGCCCACAAATACACATATAACAGCTATAAAATTCATCATGTTGTTATTCCTCTTTTCTTTTCCGGAAAACACCGCCCCGAGGAATCGAACCCCGGGAAACTCCAAACGGCTTAAATTTCTGTGCTTGTCCAGATCCCTAAAATTGTTCTAAACTTGTTTTCAAGATCCACATTCAATGTGATCTCGTCAAGGTGGTATATTGCATGGTCACCATACTGTTCATTGAGATCCTGGATATCATTATAAAAGCGCTCGAACGATTCTAAATCGTCGACAAAGAGCAAATAACGCTTTCTCTCTGGATTCTGGATTTTATAGTTATCCTCAGCCTGAACCGGATTCGAGAACATCGCTTCAACAACGAGTTTACTTTTGTGATCGTCCTGCGTTGTCCGATCAATCATATAGACAAGGGCGATTCTCATATCTGATAAATAATCTTTTTTCATATTTTTTCCTTTCTGGTCTGCCATCATCAGCACCGGGAGACCATTCCGCGGTGGACGCCCACAAGGGCGTTTCGGCTTATTCTGCGAACGCTAACCGCTCAACCTCTTCTATAAGCTTTTTGCGGTTTTCTTCGGTCGCTTCAAACATCCATTCGAAGTTGATAACTTGGCGCTTTCCATCTTCTGATAACTTGGTCTGTGGATTGTAGCGTCCCCAGCAAGTACCTTTTCCGCCGTCCTCTGTGGCATATGTGGTAATGCTCCAATAGGTTTCAAGGATACGGTTGATGCATCCATGTTTCTTCCAGAGGTACGGGAGTGAATAATTGTGTCCGGAATATGTGCCTTTGACAAGCTCGATCTGGATCTTCTCGCCTTTTGTGTTAAGCTCTGCGAATGTGATAAGTTCACGGGTTTCACTCATTTTTTCTACTGTGTATTTTCTCATGGTTTATATCTCCTTTTCTCTGTGGTCTGTTTGCTGTTCTTTATGGCTATATAGTAGCATAGTTTAATAATTAAGTCAATAGCATAGTTTAATAATTTGAAATATAATTTTAAACGATGCTTTATGGTATGCTTTTGAGAATTGACAAGCATAGTTTAATATGATAATATTTGAATATACTTATTATAGAAAGAGGGAATTAGCATGGCATTTAAAGAAAAGGAAAAAGAGCTGTCATATATAGCACAATACCAGAAAGATAATTATGACCGTATCACTGTAATGGCACCCAAAGGAACTAAAGAAAAGCTGAGAGCGGCAGCCACGCTCAAAAACATGAAGTTATCGGAATTTGTTCTTTACTGCGTTACCAAGGAATTAAAGATAATGGAAAATTAAATAAAGAATAGTTTAATAATATATTGACAAGCATAGTTTAATAATGTATAATAATAACTGTCAAGAGGTAGTAACCGAATGATAGTAACCGGGCAAGCGGAGAAAGGAGATCACATGGAAGAAATGCAGATGACAGAAGTTGCAAGATTAATTGAAGGACTTAGAGCCGCCGGATGGAGTGAAAAGAAGATCAATGATTTCTTACTTTTCATCGAGACCGGAAAAGAAGAGTATAAACCAACAAGGGAATAAAAAAAAGAGCCTAACGGCTCACAGAATCCAGAGAGGGCGGAACTTGCCACCGCTCTCCAGTAATGAAAAGTATAACATATCATTTTGACATTGTAAAGGGTCGGCATCGCGCCGGCTCTTTTTCGTTGAAATATTCCATGGATCAGCTATAATAAAAACAATAGCCGCTGTGAACTGGGGGAGCTCTGGCGGCTATCGAATCATGGGAAATATTTGATTTTCGTTTTTTATTTTATCCCATGATCCGTATGGAGTCAAGGAGAAAAGGCATATATGAAGCATGGGAACAGTAACTATTTACAGCTCTCACGGTCGATTTTCACCGAGAAGTATAAAACATTGTCGATTAACGCAAAATGGCTGTTTGTGGTTCTCAACGAGCTTGAACAGAGATATACCGGAGATGAGAAAGATTATTTTTTTAGGACTAATGAAGAATTGGCAGAAGATTGTGGTTTCAGTCTGGCGGGATTGAAACGGGCAAAGGCAGAGCTGCTAAAAACGGATCTGGTGCAGACATGGCAAGCTCATTTTGTTGACGCTGAAGATGGAGCCAGAAGTAGAAAACATGTTACTTGTTATAGAGTCAGAAAATAGATCAAAGGCTCAAAATCGACCCACTGATCAAAGGCTCAAATTTGACCCAGTATATATAAGAATTGGACTATCATATATAAGATTTAGTAAATAACATCTTTTTAAGAGAAATAATAAATATTTCTCTTTGTCCCACATTATCATGTGTGACGATGAATTTAAATTATAAGATTTAGTGGTTGACAGTATAAAAAATATCTGTTATTGTATACCTAGTTAATTAAATATATCGCATGTGCGAGGGAGTGGGACCCCATCTTGATCTTGCACATGATCCCCGGATCGGAAGGATGCCGGGAAGTATAACCAGCTCACGGAGCCTTGACGTTATAGGACAGATTAAACAGTCTGTGCCATTTCGTCAGGGCTTTTTTTATTTGCCTTTTAAACAGTGTTTGGAATTGCGGATAAGGAAATTATCACCGAAGAAGAGAAAACAGCGGCAAGGCGGCAAAATGGAAGCCTGAGAGGTATTAGAAACATGAGTAACAGAACAGATATAACAAATAACTCACAAAAAGGAATACTAAGCCAGATAACGTCACGATGCAATTTGGGATCATGCCGCTTTTGTTTGCCGTCCGGCGAATGTTCTGTGCCAGATCAACGGCGCGAGTGCCTCCGGGTAATGCTGCTGATCCTCTCTGATCCGGGAGATGCAAAGTGGATCGTGGAGCATCTGGAAGAAGTGCGAGAAGAGTTAGGATCATAAGAAATAGACTTGTAAGAGTCAGAAAGGAGATATACAGAAATGGGATATAGTAAAGAGAAAGAGAAATACCAGATTACAGAGATTGATATAACTCTGGATACAGATGATAAAGAAGAACAGGAAAGAGAGTATATAAATAATATTACTTCCAGGATTATGGAAATAGCTAATGATTATATACATAGACATCCCAATATTGATATCTGTACATCTCAAGGTATTACAGAACTCTTTAAGGATATTAAGAGAAAGTATAAGGCAGATATTAATAATATAAAAGAATTAAATATATTATGGGATATCTATACATGTATCTGTTGTACTTGTAGGATCAAACCTACTTTAATGAGATATTGCATTATGGTGGGTATTAGTCAAGATACCATGAATAGCTGGATCAAAGGGGAATATGCGGGAAGAGTAACGTCTGGACACTCCGAATCGGCACAAAAATGGAAGTCTGAATGTGAATCAACTTTGTATGATGAAGTTATCCAGAGCGGCAATATTGGCTGTATGTTCGCCTTAAAAGCAAATTATGGCTACCGGGATAACATCCAGATCATCCAGAGCGATGGACGGGATCAGCTGCCAGAGTACAGCCGGGAAGAGATTGCCGCAAGAGCGAAAATCGTGGATCAGCTACCGGAATCGGTGGACGATCTGCCGGAATAAGGGCATGAAAATAGACGTTATTGTCTGACAGTATCCAATGAAAATGCCATACACAATTCCACACAATTCGCGAACAGTAGCGCGATGGCTAAAAATCATTATTTTATGGCATTTCTTGAGATTCACATCAATGCAACTATTCGTCAAACAGTCATTTAACGAATAGTTGGAAGGACATAACACAGAATTGTATTAAAATTATACAAGACGTCGGACAATATAGAGACAGCCAGAAAGAACACCCGGGTAGGGGTCTAATGGGGCGTTGTTTCCGGGCGGAGT
>OGGQ01002820.1_pt1 | contig 17751 bp, 14 predicted proteins | sample 1571191 | NCBI WGS metagenome assembly OGGQ01 (sample SAMEA2582061, study PRJEB24529) | metagenome | biome: Human gut stool | place: China | collected 2011
CTTCGTTTCCCGAACCCTTCCGCTCACAATGGATTAGTTTTTTGACAGTCTGGGGAGCCCCTTTTTGGGGGCTCCTTATTTTATTAAAAAAATTCGTGCAATAGTTACGAATATGGGTTATTATATATAGTGATATAGTATGCGGACAATGTGCGCTGATTAAATGCCCCGAAAGGGCATAGGAGGAAATTATGAAAATAACAGTTCCCGATGAAATACTGCTTCAGGTGGAAAAGCCTGCCAGATATACAGGAAACGAGCTTAATATGGTAAAAAAAGATCCGGAAAAAACAGATATAAGATTTGCCTTCTGTTTCCCGGACGTTTATGAGGTCGGAATGTCCTGCCTTGGACTTCAGATACTCTATTTTTTTCTGAACAGGAGAGATGACACATACTGCGAGAGGGCTTTCGCTCCATGGCCGGATATGGAAAAGGCCATGAGGGAAAACAACATACCTCTGTATTCCCTTGAGACGTTCACTCCTTTGAATGAGTTTGACTTTGTCGGCTTTACTCTCCAGTACGAGATGTGCTATACGAATATCCTGAATATGCTTGATATGTCCGGTATACCGGTTTACGCCAAAGACAGGGGAGAGGACGATCCCATAATAGTGTGCGGAGGCTCCTGCGCATATAACCCTGAACCGCTGGTGGATTTTGTCGACTTCTTCTATCTCGGAGAAGGAGAGGTTGAGTATGACCATATAATGGAAATATATAAAGAGCATAAGAAAAACGGCGGAAAAAGAGAGGACTTTTTGAGAAAGCTGCTTTCCGTTGACGGCATGTATGTTCCGAGATTTTACGATGTAACATATAAAGAAAACGGACAGATAGCCTCCTTCGGCCCCAATGATCCGGAGGCGCCGAAAACGATCAGGAAAGTTATAGTGACCGATATGGACGGAATTTATTATCCGCCGAAAATGATCGTTCCCCTCATTGAGACGGTGCATGACAGGGTTACTTTGGAGCTTTTCAGAGGATGCATAAGGGGATGCCGATTCTGTCAGGCGGGATTTGTATACAGGCCGGTGAGAGAGAAAAATTATCAGACGCTTATAAAACAGGCGCACTCCCTCATTGATGCTTCCGGCGATGACGAGATATCCCTTGTGTCGTTGAGCACCAGCGATTATACATGTTTTCATGACCTGGCTAACGGGCTTCTTGACGACTTCGCGAAGGATCAGGTGAATCTTTCCCTGCCTTCTCTTAGAATAGATTCGTTTTCGCTTGATCTTATGCAGAAGATACAGGAGGTAAGAAAAAGCAGTCTTACATTCGCCGCCGAGGCCGGAACCCAGAGACTTAGAAACGTCATAAACAAAAACCTCACCGAGGAAGACATATTAAACGGCTGCGCCCTCGCTTTCTCGGGATCATGGGAGAGGGTAAAGCTCTACTTTATGATCGGCCTTCCTACCGAAACCGAGGAGGATCTTATCGGGATAGCGGACCTGAGCGCCAAAGTCGTGGACAAGTATTATGAGATACCGAGGGAGAAAAAGCCAAGACCGGTAACGGTGGTGGCAAGCAGTTCCTGCTTTGTTCCCAAACCGTTTACGCCGTTCCAGTGGGACGCGCAGGACACATACCAGCAGTTTGAGGAAAAAGCCAAAATCGTCAAGAGCCACATCGCGAGAAAACAGATAAGATACAACTATCACGACGCTAAGCTCAGCTCCCTTGAGGGCGTTATGGCAAGGGGCGACAGGAAAGTTTCCGCGGCCATATACAGGGCATGGGAAAAGGGCTGTCGTTTCGACTCTTGGTCGGAGCTTTTTGATTTTGAAAAATGGCAGGAGGCTTTTGCCGAGACCGGAGTCGATCCGGCCTTCTACGCCAACAGAAAAAGAGACTTTGACGAGATACTCCCCTGGGATCATATTTCCGTAGGAGTGTCAAAGCAGTTTATGATAAACGAGAGAAAGAAGGCTGAAATGGCCATAACTACGCCAAACTGCCGTGAAATGTGCTCACACTGCGGAGCGGCGGCCTTCGGAGGAGGTGTGTGCTTTGAATCAGCCGAAAAAAATAAGATATAAGTACAGGATAAAATATTCCAAGGGGCCGGAGCTGAGGTTCGTAAGCCATCTTGATTTGATGAGGCTTTTCCAGAGGGCCGTAAGAAGGGCGGGGCTTCCAATAGGCTATTCCCACGGCTTCAACCCTCATCAGCTTATGTCCTTTGGAAATCCGCTTTCGCTGGGAATGACCAGCATAGGGGAATACTGCGACTTTGAGTTCGAGACGCCGGTAGAGCCGCGGGAAATTGCCGAAAGGCTTGGGGCGGTCATGAACGACGGCGTGGAGATAATAAGTGCGGCAAGGCTTTCCCAGCAGGCAAAATCGGCCATGGCGGAGCTTTGCGCCTGCGAGTATGAGGCTTATATAGACGGCCTTGTCACCGATGAGGATATAGCCGAAAAACTTACGGATTTCCTTGCCCAAAAGGAAATATCCGTTATGAAAAAAACAAAGAATCATTTTGAAAAAACGGACATACGGCCGGATATATATTCGATAGAGGACATATCAAGGGACGGAAAGCCGGCTTTAAAGCTCGTGCTTGCCGCCGGAAGCATAAGGAGCCTTAGAGCCGACCTTACGGTTCAGACGTTCTGCGAGTATGCCGGAGCCGCGTTTGACCGCTTTAAGGTAAGATACAGAAGAACGGAAATGTATAAGGAGCTCGATGGAAAACTCGTACCCCTTGATAAGGAAGTGGCGGAGAAATGAAAAGGATACTTGTGGATTCCGGCGAGTACGGCACAAGGATAGGAGTTGTTGAAGACGGCCTGCTGGCCGAGTTGGTGTACGAGAGGAAAAATTCCATGCCCATTGTTGGAAACATATATATGGGAAAGGTCGTGAATGTCCTGCCGGGAATGCAGGCCGCGTTTGTGGACATCGGAGAGGACAAGAACGCTTTTTTGTACTACGGCGACAATAAGGATGAGAAGGGAAACATAATAAAGCCGAAAAACGGCAGCGAAATACTCGTTCAGGTGGAAAAGGCCGGAGTCGGAAAAAAAGGCTCCGTGCTTACGAGAAAAATATCGTTTCCCGGAAAATTCATCGTCATCATACCAAACGACAACAAAATAGGAATATCCAAAAAGATAACCGACCAGAATGAAAGGCAGAGGATTAAGGACGTGGTAAGGGGAGAGCTCCCCGAAAGCTACGGAGTTATAATCCGAACCGACGGAGAGGGAAAAAGCGAGGAAACATATAAAAAGGAAATAGAAAGACTCGTAAAAAGAAGCGAGGACATAATGAAAAGGGCCGGCTACGCCAAAGCCCCGGCGCTGCTTTATACCGACGCCAACGGAGTGGCCAAGGTGGTTAGGGACTTTTTCCACAGCGATATTGACGAGATCGTGGCAAATTCCGAGGATGATTACGAGGAACTGCTAAAGCTCTGCCGGGAGATAGGCGAGGATGAGAGTAAAATAAGGCTGCATAACGACGGAACTCCCCTTTTTGGAGCGTATTATGTGGAGGGGCAGGCAAAGGCCGCCTTCAACAAACAGGTCTGGCTGAAAAGCGGAGGATTTATAATAATCGAGCAGACGGAGGCCTGCGTTGTCATAGACGTGAATACGGGGAAATATACTGGCAAGGTCAACCTTGAAAAGACAATACTAAAGACAAATCTTGAGGCCGCCGACGAGATCGCCCACCAGTTAAGACTGAGGAACCTGAACGGAATGATAATCGTGGACTTTATCGATATGAAAAGCGAGCAGGACAGGCAGACGCTGCGCAAAAGACTGGAGGAGGCGGTATCAAAGGACAGCCTGCAGACCATTGTGGTCGGGATGACCCAGCTTGGACTTATGCAGCTCACAAGAAAGAAAAAAAGGGAATCCCTCATGCACCTTATGACAAAGCCCTGCCCCTGCTGCGGAGGAACGGGAAGAATAAGCATAGCTGAAAAGTCCGATAAAGGCAACGAACTGTCTTGACATAACTTGCTGTTGGTTATACAATTATAGAGATGTGGTTTCACATTATAGTAGTTTTTATACAATCATTTATGCGCGTTTTTGTCTAAATTTATGTACTTTGAAAATTAAACAGGGGGTGGTTACAATAGAACCAATAACTATTATTGCTGCCGTAATATGTTTAGTTCTTGGAGCTGTTATTGGTTTCTGCTATAGAAAACAAATTGCCGAGGCAAAGATAGGCGTCGCCGAAAAAAGGGCGAATGAAATAGTTGAAGACGCAAAGAAGGAAGCAGAAGCGAAGAAAAAGGAAATTCTTCTTGAGGCAAAGGAAGAAAGCATCAGAACAAAGAACGAACTGGAGAAGGAAGCAAGAGACAGAAGAAACGAGCTCGCCAGAACCGAAAGACGTCTTGTTCAGAAGGAAGAAACGCTTGACCGTAAGGCTGACGCCTATGAAAAGCGTGAGGAACAGATGACAAGAAAACTGGAGGAACTGGACAAACAGAAGGAAGAGGTGGAAAAACTCCACGAAAAGGAACTTCTTGAGCTTGAAAAAATTTCAGGCTTAACATCGGAAGAGGCCAAAAATTATCTTCTCGCAATGGTGGAAAACGACGTAAAGCATGATTCTATTATAATGATAAAAGAGGCGGAAGCGAAGGCAAAGCACGAGGCCGACAGAAAGAGCCGAGATATAATCGCCAATGCCATTCAGCGCTGCGCCGTGGATCATGTCGCCGAAACAACGGTTTCTGTTGTCCAGCTTCCTAATGATGAGATGAAAGGCCGAATAATCGGCCGTGAAGGCAGAAATATCAGAGCGCTTGAGACACTCACGGGAATAGATCTTATTATAGACGACACGCCCGAGGCGGTCATCCTTTCCGGATTTGACCCCATAAGGAGAGAGGTCGCAAGGATCGCCCTTGAGAAACTCATCGTTGACGGACGAGTTCATCCGTCAAGGATAGAGGAAATGGTCGAAAAGGCTAAGAAAGAAGTAGAAGTTATAATAAGGGACGAAGGAGAGGCCGCGACGCTTGAGACAGGCGTAAACGGGCTTCATCCCGAGCTTATTCGTCTTTTGGGAAAACTTAAATACAGAACAAGCTATGGACAGAACGTCCTTAAACATTCTATCGAGGTGGCCCAGCTTACGGGCATTATGGCGGCTGAACTTGGCATTGACTCAAATATCGCCAAGAGAGCAGGACTTCTCCATGATATAGGAAAGAGCGTTGACCACGAGATGGAAGGTTCCCATGTAAGCATTGGTGTCGGGCTGTGCAGAAAGTATAAGGAATCTCCCATTGTTATAAACGCAGTGGAGGCTCACCATGGCGACGTGGAGCCCCAGAGCATCATAGCTGTGCTTGTTCAGGCGGCGGACGCCATTTCGGCGGCAAGACCCGGAGCAAGACGCGAGACGCTTGAGTCCTATGTAAAGAGACTTCAGAGACTTGAGGAGATCGCCGACGGATTTAAGGGAGTTGAAAAATCCTTCGCTATCCAGGCCGGAAGAGAGCTGAGGATCATGGTCATCCCCGAAGATGTGAACGACGAGGGCCTTACGCTCCTCGCCAGGGAAATCGCTAAGAAAATAGAGGATGAACTTGAGTATCCCGGACAGATAAAAGTAAATCTTATCAGGGAAACTAGAGCAACAGAATATGCTAAATAAATGATTGAGAACAATAGTTAAGAAAAAGGGCTTATCTGCTTAGATAGGCCCTTTTGATTTGCAAAAAAGTTAGACGACTGTCTGGCAGGGCAAGCGTTTCTCAAAGGCTTTTCGCCTTTAAGGAATTATCTTGCCTCAAAGCTCATGCAGTCCGTCTGGCTTTTTTCCGAGGCGTTGGCTACGTTTTCGCCGATAACTACATCGGCAAGGGAACAGTGCTTGTCCTTGTCATGGTAACGGCATGATTTAACTGTGCATTTGATTTCCTGAGATTTAGGTCTGTTCATTGTTAACATCTCCTGTTTTCTGTTTTATAATGAGCCTATGAGCGTTTAACAAGCTCAAATGTATTATTCCCGCGGCTTTCGATAATATACTGCGCGCTTCAAAAAACATTTGGCATATATGCGTTTTGACGGTCATGTTGAGGATTAGTTTTCCGACGCTTGAATATAGTTTATAAAAATAAAAAACGGAGCTGATATAAATGACATTTGCGGATCTTCACTGCGACACCGCTTCCTATATTTATGAAAAAAAGGAGAGCCTTTTTAATTCCGACGGGCATATAAGCCTCGAAAAGCTGAAAAAATACGACTCTCCGATACAGGTATTCGCGCTGTGGCTGGACAGAAAATATTATTCCAAAGCGTTTGCGGCAACTTTGGATATGATAAAATATTTTAAAAACGAAGTTATGAAAAACGGAGATAAGATTTCCATTGTTAAAAACGCCGCCGACATAAAAGACAATGCCGGACGTGTAAGCGCTATGCTGTCCATAGAGGGCTGTGAGGCGCTGGAAGGAGATATGGAAAATCTGTATGCCCTTTATGATGAGGGAGTAAGGATGGCCACGCTCACATGGAATTACAGGAATTGCGTGGCCACGGGAGTCAGGGAAAGCGATAAGGGCGGCGGACTGACCGATTTTGGCAGGGAAGCCGTAAAAGAAATGGAAAGACTGGGCATTATCGTTGATGTGTCGCACCTTTCCGATGAAGGGTTCTATGACGTTGAGAGACATACGTCAAAACCTTTTATCGCAAGCCACTCCAACTGCCGCGCCATTTGCAAATTTCCGAGGAACCTGACCGACGACCAGCTCCGTGTCATAAGCGGCAGGGGAGGAGTAGTGGGGATCAACCTTTGCGAGGACTTTCTCAGTGACAGCGGCAGGGCGGATATGGACGATATTTTGAGACACGCCGAAAGGATGCTTGATATATGCGGGGAAAACTGCGTATGCCTTGGATGCGACTTGGACGGGATACCTTCCACGCCGGAAGGAGTTGCGTCCGTGGAGGGAATCGAAGGCATAATAGGCGCTTTTGAGAAAAATTTTGGAAAAACCGTGGCGGAAAAAATCGCTGTGGGCAATTTTATGCGGATTACCGGGGAACTGTTGTAATTAATCCTTGCATTTGACGGGGCAATAGTATAAAATTTATCCAGTGAATTATAGAGGAGGAACAAAAATGGAATTATCAAAGATCGCTCTGGGTATCAAACCTTCATCCACACTGTCGATCACGGAAAAGGCAGGCATACTCAGAAAGGAAGGAAAAAATGTAATCAGCTTCAGCGTTGGCGAGCCTGATTTCGATACACCCGAACATATCAAAAAAGCCGCAGTAGACGCTATAAACGAGGGCTTTACGAAATATACGGCGGCGGCCGGCATAACCGAGCTCAGACAGGCCGTGGCAAAGAAACTCAAGGATGACAACGGTCTTGACTATGACTATACTCAGATCGTTATAAGCAACGGAGCTAAACACTCCCTGACAAACGCCCTTATGGCCGTGCTCAACCCCGGAGACGAGGTCATCATACCCGCTCCGTACTGGCTCAGCTATGCCGAGATGGTAAGGCTCGCGGGAGGAACGCCCGTTGTAGTATATACAAAACAGGAAGAAGATTTTGCCCTCACGAGAGAGGTGCTTGAAAGCGGATATTCCGACAAGACAAAGGCTGTTATAATAACTACGCCCAGCAATCCCACGGGTATGGTAATGACGGAAAAACAGCTCAGGGAGATCGCGGATTTCGCCGTTGAGAAAGATATAATCGTAATCGCGGACGAGATATACGAAAAACTCATCTATTCGGACGATAAGAAACATGTCAGCATAGCTTCCTTCGGAAAGGAAATTTACGACAGGACAATCACGGTCAACGGAGTTTCAAAAAGCTATGCTATGACGGGCTGGAGGATAGGCTATACGGCGTCATCATTAAAAATCGCCAAGCTCATGAGCAGTATGCAGTCCCATATGACAAGCGGACCCAACTCCATCGCCCAGAAGGCGGCTCTCGCGGCAATTGCGGGCCCCCAGGACTGTGTAGAGGACATGAGAAAGGAATTTGAAAAGCGCCGTGACTATATTTATGACAGAGTGGCTAAAATGCCTTATGTTAGGACGCTTAAGCCCGAAGGAGCGTTCTATCTTTTCGTTGATTTTTCAGGAACATACGGAAAGACGTATAAAGGAGAAAAACTTGAGAGCGCGGCTCAGATAGGAGCTCTTCTTCTTGACGAGGCTCTGATCGCCGTAGTTCCCTGCGCCGACTTCGGAATGCCCGATCACATAAGATTTTCTTACGCCACATCTCTTGAGAACATAAAAACAGGAATGGACAGACTTGAGAAGTTCCTTGAGGAAATAAAATAAACAGGAGGCATTTTCCTATGAAACTTACAAGAGTTAAAGAATTATATAAAAACACGGCGGCCCTTGCCGACGGTACGGTGGAGGTCGGAGGATGGATAAGAACGCTTCGTTCCTCCAAGGCTTTCGGATTTATCGAGCTTAACGACGGATCGTTTTTCAAGAGCGTACAGGTCGTGTTTGAGGATGGAAAAATAGATAACTACGCGGAAGTATCAAAGCTCGGAGTAGGAGCGGCCATCATTGTAAAGGGAAAACTCGTCCTTACTCCCGAGGCTAAACAGCCCTTTGAGATAAAGGCTGAGGAAATAAGCGTGGAGGGACTTTCCGCGCCCGATTACCCTCTCCAGAAAAAGAGACATTCATTTGAGTTTTTAAGAACGATAGCTTACCTCAGACCGAGAACAAATACGTTTGCCGCCACATTCAGAGTAAGAAGCCTTGCGGCATATGCCATCCATAAATTTTTCCAGGAAAGAGGCTTTGTATATGTCCATACTCCCATCATAACGGGAAGCGACTGCGAGGGCGCCGGAGAAATGTTCCAGGTAACGACCCTTGATATGAACAACCTTCCCCTCAATGAGGACGGAACCGTTGATTTTTCAAAGGATTTCTTTGGCAAGCAGACGAATCTTACCGTAAGCGGACAGCTTTCGGCGGAGACATACGCCCTTGCTTTCAGGGATGTATACACATTCGGCCCCACGTTCAGAGCCGAGAATTCTAATACGACCCGTCACGCGGCTGAGTTCTGGATGATCGAGCCGGAGATGGCATTCGCGGATATAAACGATTATATGGACAACGCCGAGGACATGCTCAAGTATGTTATAAGCTATGTGCTTGAGAACGCGCCCGAGGAAATGGAGTTCTTCAATAATTTTGTTGACAAGGGACTTATCGACAGGCTCAATAATATCGTAAACTCGGAATTCGGCCGTATAACATATACGGAAGCCGTGGAGCTTCTCAAAAATTCCGGAAATAAATTCGACTATCCCGTTGACTGGGGCTGCGACCTTCAGACGGAGCATGAGAGATATCTTACGGAGGAGATATTCAAAAAACCCGTATTCGTTACGGACTATCCGAAGGAGATAAAGGCGTTCTATATGCGTATGAACGATGACGGAAAGACCGTTGCCGCGGCGGACTGCCTTGTCCCCGGCATTGGAGAGATAATCGGAGGAAGCCAGAGGGAGGAAAGGCTTGAAGTCCTTGAGAACAGGATGGACGAGCTTGGACTTAAAAAAGACGATTACTGGTGGTATCTCAACCTGCGCAAATACGGCGGAACGCGTCATGCGGGATACGGACTTGGATTTGAGAGACTTATAATGTATATCACCGGAATGTCCAACATAAGGGACGTTATCCCCTATCCCAGAACGGTACGCAACGCAGAGTTCTAAGGAGGGATAGCCGGTGGATTACGATGTCGTAAAAAGCGAAAAGGTATTTGAGGGAAAGATACTTAAAGTCGTAAGAGACAAGATAGCCATGCCCGACGGAGATACGGCCATAAGGGAGATAGTAATAAAAAACAACGCTTCGGCCATTGTTCCCGTTGACAATGACGGAAATATCATATTAGTAAGACAGTACAGGCATCCGGCAAGGGACATGGTTCTTGAGATACCCGCCGGAACATTCGAGATACATGAAGACCCTTATGAATGCGCTGTCAGGGAGCTTGAGGAGGAGACGGGATATAAGGCCGGCGGCATAACCTATGTCAACTGGACATACGCCTCCGTAGGAATATGTACGGAAAGGATATATCTTTATATCGCCGAGAACCTTCAGCCCGGAATACAGAAGCTGGATAAGGATGAATTCATAGAGATCGAGCGATATTCCCTCAGCCATTGCCTTGATATGATATACGACGGCACGATAAGGGATTCAAAGACGGTGATGGGCATACTCGCCTATGCGGGGCTTGTCACAAAAAGGAAAGGGACAAAAAGAATATAAGGAACAGCCTGCTCATATATTTTAAACAAAATATATAAGCGGGGGTGGCCTTTTATGAAAAAAAGAGGAATAAGCAGATGGCAGATGGTTCTTGTAATTGTCGCCGTCTGTTTTTTTGTCGGAGTGACGGCGGGGGCGGCCTCCTCCGCGGCGCTCAGCCCGGAACAGCGAACAAGGCTGGTGGGCTATGTCTCGGGCTTTTCCGGAGACAACGGCTTTCTGTCCAGCTTTATAAAGCACGGTAAGTATATAGTATGTATATGGCTGTGCGGCTTTTTGAACTCCGGAGCGGCAATTATACTTATAATAGTTTTCGGCACCGGGCTTTTTTACGGCTTTTCGGCGTCGTTTTCCGCCTCTGAGAGGGGGATGGCGTATATTATTTCCGGGATTCTTCCTCAAAACGTCATACTTATCCCGCTTTATATATTCACGGCGGTGTGGAGCCTGATGTTCGTTCTTGAAAAGTTTACGAACAACGGCCCTAAAAGCAGGATTAAAAGAGAAAGATGCAAGCATCTTAAAGAACACGCCATAATACTTGCGCTCTGCCTTGCCATTAACGCCGCCGCCTGTCTTTCTGAAGAGTATATAGCTGGGATGATTGATAGTATTTTGTAAGATAAAAAGCGCATAGTGGAGAACATAAATTAAAAATTGACTAATTTTTATATAAAAATGGTAAAACATATCGACTTTTTATATAAAAGAGACTATAATCTATACAATCAAACCCGTTTTGTCGATTTGCCTGACGGGATAACCCTCCGACCGTGCGCGAAACGGACGGGAAAGGTAAGAATTTTCAAAACAGTGATTAAAAATAATAATTGGGGTATTGATTTTAAGGAGAAGAATATGGAAGGGCACATTGAAGAATTCGCGGAATATCTGACGGAAATAAGGGGTTCCTCAGAAAATACGGCGGCCTCTTACAAAAGAGACCTATATTCTTTTACTCGCTTTCTGGAAGAAAACGGGATACACAATATAAAGGACGTAAACAGGACAAACATAATGGCCTATATTTATGAGCTTGAAAGGGAGGATAAGGCTCCGGCCACAATATCCAGAAACGCCGCGTCGATAAGATCCTACTTTATTTATCTCGCAAGAAAAAGGATCATTGACGACAATCCGGCAGAGGGTCTGGAGACGCCAAAGGTGGAAAAACGTATGCCGGCCATACTGTCGCTTTCCGATGTGGAGAGGCTGCTGGAACAGCCGGACATCACGGATGTAAAGGGAATCAGGGACAAGGCTATGCTTGAGGTGCTCTACGCCACGGGCATGAGAGTGACGGAACTGATCTCTCTTGAGATCTCGGATATAAATATGGAAATGGAATATCTGAGCTGCAAAAACGGCGAAAAAACAAGAATAATACCGCTGGGCTCCAAAGCGCTGGAAGCCCTTGACGAATATCTGAGGAAGGCAAGAATGAGCATGCTCAGGGATGAAGGGGAGAAGGCTCTTTTTGTCAACTGCTTCGGACATCCCATGACAAGACAGGGCTTCTGGAAGATCATAAAAGTTTACGCTAAAAAGGCGGGAATAAAGGAAGATATAACTCCGCATATGCTCAGGCATTCCTTTGCGGTGCATCTTATCGAAAACGGCGCCGACCTTCAGGCAGTGCAGGAAATGATGGGACATTCCGACATTTCCACAACACAGATGTATGCCAGACTGAATAAAAACAGGCTCAAGGATGTATACAGCAAAACCCATCCGAGAGCATAAAAATATGTCAAAAGTCATTCAGAGGTTTTGCGTTTAGACGGACAGTTTCGGCTTGACGATGGACAGGCTTTAAGAAATTTAAAAATGGAACCGCGCGGATTTTGCTCCGGCGGTTCCATTTTAGTTACAGACCAATTAAACAAGTTTAAGCCTGTAGAATGATTTTTTTCCTCTCTGAATTGTTATTATTCCGTCCTTGAAAACTTCCCCCGTTATTTTGAAGGCTATGTCGTCCACCTTTTCGTCATTGAGCTTTACTCCGCCCTGCTGTACAGCGCGGCGGGCTTCAGATCTTGAAGGCGTAAGTCCCGTAAGAACGAGAGCTCCGAGAATATCCATATTTTCAAGATCAGCTGCCCTTACCTCTGTCGTAGGTATGGAGCCGCCTTCGCTTCCGCCCATGAAAAGAGCTTTAGCGGCCTTGTCTGCCTTCTTTGCTTCTTCCTCGCCGTGAACGATCTTTGTAAGTTCGTAAGCGAGCACTTCTTTTGCCTTATTTATCTCGCTGCCCTCAAGCGCTCCAAGTCTTTTTACCTCATCCATAGGGAGGAAGGTGAGAAGTCTCAGGCATTTTTCAACATCTTTGTCGCCCACGTTTCTCCAGTACTGGTAGAATTCATAGGGCGATGTTTTTTCGGGATCAAGCCAAACGGCGCCCTTTTCGGTTTTGCCCATCTTTTTGCCCTCGCTGTTGGTAAGAAGCTGGAATGTCATACCGTAGGCGGGCTTGTTTTCTTTTCTTCTTATAAGATCTACGCCGCCAAGGATATTTGACCATTGGTCGTTTCCTCCGAGCTGCATAACGCAGCCGAAACGTCTGTTGAGTTCCAGGAAGTCATAGCTCTGCATTATCATATAGTTGAATTCAAGGAATGACAGTCCTTTTTCCATTCTTGTCTTGAAACACTCGGCCGTGAGCATCTTGTTTACAGAGAATACCGAACCGATCTCCCTTAAGAACTCGATATAGTTAAGGTTTCTCAGCCAATCGGCGTTGTTTACTATAATGGCCTTGTCATCGCTGAAATCAATGAATCTTGAAAGCTGCTTTTTGAAGCACTCCACATTGTGATCGATCTCCTCAACGGTCATCATCCTTCTCATATCAGTCTTTCCCGTGGGATCGCCAACCATACCGGTTCCGCCGCCCATAAGGCAGATGGGGCGGTGTCCGCATCTCTGCATATGGCTCATGGCCATTACGGTGAGGAAATGACCTACATGAAGGCTGTCAGCGGTGGGGTCAAAGCCGATATAGAATGTTATTTTTTCTTTTTTAAATAACTCCTCGATTTCCTCGGGATGGGTCATCTGCTCAATGAAACCCCTTTCCTGCAATACTTCAAACGCGTTTTCCATCAAATACACTCCTTTTATTCTTTTTATTTTCTGTTTTTTTAATAGTTGGTTTTAACGGTGAATCAAAAAAGCTCCCATCCAAAAGGACGAGAGCTGTTCGTGGTACCACCTTAATTTGCGTCAATCAACGCCTTTATATGCTGTAACGGGCATAAACCGTGGTTTTCCAAGGCTCTTGAGATGTAGGTGATCCGTGACCGTGCTGCGTGCTCGCACCGAACGCACGCTCTCTGCGGTTGTAACCGATCAGGACTGAAATTTGTCTCCGTCATAGCCAAATATGAAACTGAGCACATTCTATCATGATTTTTTTGATAAATCAAGACTGAAATGGAAGGTTTTTTTAAAGCGATTTATTTCATCCGATTTTTACGCCGCAAAAATACAATAAAAATCTTCCGGACTTTTAAGACGCGTCAAAGAGCGAGCGCGTTTTCCGCTATTTTGATTATAAGCTCCGCGGCTTTCTCCATTGACTCAAGCGGTATATATTCGTAGGGACCGTGGAAATTGTGCCCGCCGGTGAAAAGATTTGGGCAGGGGAGTCCCATAAACGACAGTCTCGCGCCGTCTGTGCCGCCCCTTATCGGATGCACGGAAGGCGTTATGCCAATGTCGGTCATTGATTTTTTCGCCAGATCTATAATATACATGTTCTTTTCTATGATCTCGCGCATATTCCTGTATTGTTCCCTGATCTCGCATTCCGCTATGTCACCGTATTTTTTATTGAGTTTGTCCACGGCAGAGAGAATGGCTTTTTTTCTGCTTTCAAAACCGGAATCCTCAAAATCCCTTATTATATAGCATAGTCTGGCCTTGGAAACGGTTCCGCTTATTTCAGCCAGATGAAAGAATCCGTCGTATCCGTCTGTGGTGGAAGGAGTTTCGCCGGCGGGAAGCAAGGATGTAAATTCGGCTGCAATAAGGGCGGCGTTTTTCATAATACCCTTAGCCGTTCCGGGGTGTACGCTTTTTCCCGTTATATTTATCTCGGCGGATGCGGCGTTGAAATTTTCGTATTCCAGGCCGCCTATGGCGCCGCCGTCTACAGTAAATCCGAAATCGCATCCCAGCTCGTCCACATTTACGAAATCTACGCCGCGTCCGATCTCTTCATCGGGAGTGAACAGCAGACGTATATTGCAGTGGGGCAGGCCGCTGTTTTTGATGGTTTCAACGGCCGTCAGTATCTCCGCTATGCCGGCTTTGTCATCGGAACCGAGAAGAGTAGTGCCGTCGGATGATATGATTGTTTTTCCGATGTAGTTTTTGAGTTCGGGAAATTCGGAAGGGCTGAGAGCCAGACCTTTGAGCTTTATATCTCCGCCGTCATAATTTTCCGTTATGACCGGGCGGACATTGAAGCCGGAAGCGTCGGGGCTTGTATCCATATGCGAAATGAAGCATATCGTAGGCGCGCCGGCAGTATCCGAGGGGAGAAGGGCTGACACATAGCCATACTTATCCTGCTTTACATCGGTCAGGCCAAGGGCGAGACATTCGTCAGCCAGAGCTTCGCCTAAGACTGTCTGAAATGGAGAGCTGGGAAATGACGATGATTCTTCATCGGACGTCGTGCATATTTTTACATATTTTAAAAATCTATCAAGTACGTTTGACATAGCTTTTACCTCCTGTTTGTAAGACTGTAACATATTATAACACAAAAGTAGTATGTGGTATTACGACTATTGTATGATTATACAACTGAATATAGATTATGCACAATACACAATTTAGAATACCTAAAAAGTATCCATAAAAATTGACTAATAATATAGTCTGTAACACGCGTTTTATAGTCAGTTATATGCAATAATTGCATTTGTTTAAAAAATAACTTGCCTTATTTCACAAATGGGGCTATAATTAATTACAGAAACCGGGGATTGGGAAATGCCGGTACGCACCTTGAAAACTAAATACGAAAAATGGATAATTGTTTCTCTGGATTTTTAAAGGGCAAACAGTAAACCGCTTTCTTCGCGTCATACATAAGTATGGAAGAAAGTAAAAAATATAAGAACGGTGAGCCCCTGTTAAGTCAGTCGGGGGACGTTGAGAGGGACAGCTGTTCAGTGTTCCGGTTCGGCAGTAAGGCGTTTTGGGGAGAATGCGCCGGACACGGAAAAACGATACAAAATAAATAAGGAGGAATTATTCATGGATATTTTCTTATCTGCATTACCGATTTTGGTAGTTCTCGTTGGAATTATCGTGCTCAACAAACCGGCTAAAATTGTTGCTCCGATCGCGTTCGTTGTAACATTTGTACTCGGAATGTTCTACTTTGGCGAGACACTTGATATTCTGTGGACGAATGCATGGACCGGTATCGTATCCGGTACAAAGGTTGTTTACATGATCATGGCCGCTTTCTGTATCCTTAACATGCTTCTTGACACGGGAGCCATGGATAAGATCAGAGAGATTATCATCAGCATCACCAATGATAAACGTAAACACGTTATCATTGTTGCATTTGGTTTCGGCGCTTTCCTTGAGGGGTGTGCCGGCGCAGGAACACCCGCCGCTGTCGCTGCTCCCTGCCTTATGGGTCTTGGAATCAGCCCCGTTGGCGCTGTTCTTTCATCACTTATCGCAAACGGTATCTGGTCATCATGGGGAGCTGCAGGTCTTACCTGTTCAGGAGGATTCGCAGCGCTTGTAGCAGAAGGAAGAGGAGCTACATATAACTGGCCCGCTCTTGACAGCATGACCGTAAGCGAGATCTATAACATGACTTCAAGGGCTACGGCAAGAGTTAACGCCGTTGGCGCTTTCCTTTGTCCTTGGGTTATCACGGCGGTTGTTTACGGCAAGAAAGGCTTCAAAGGCCTTGTTCCTTTCCTGTTCGTCAATGGCCTTGTTGGCGCAGCAGCGATGATTGCCGTAACACATACGATCGGATTCGAGTTCACATCAATTATTTCCGGTCTTGTAATAGTTATTGTCGACTTTATCTACCTTAAAGCTGTTAAATCAGAAACTCCCGAGGAATATATCGCGGTTCCTCCCGCAGATAGCAGTCCTATTCCCGCTTGGAAAGCCGTATTTACATATGCTTTCCTTCTTGTAGCTCTTCCCTGCGCACGTTTCGGACTCGAGGGAACATGGTTATATAACAGAGGTTTCGCTGTTTGGATCGGATCTACTATTATGGTAGTATGCTTCGTTGGATCCATTGTTCTCGGATATGTTAAGAGCTTCCCTAAATGTGTTGCAATATCATTCAAGAGCGTTATCGGAGCCCTTCTTGCTATGGCATTCCTCTCAGGACTTGCAGAGGCTATGAAATCAGCCGGAATGCTTTCCATCCTTGCGAAAGCCCTTGCTGACGTAGTTGGAAAAGGTTATCCCGCAGCAGCAATATTTATCGGATGTCTTGGTTCATTCATGACAGGTACTACCCTTGGTTCAAACATCATGTTCCATCCTATGCATATCGAGGCTGCTCAGCTCATCGGTATCAGCCCCGCCTTCACGGCAGCTGTTAACTCATCCGGTGGAGCCCTTGGTAACATGATCTGCCCTAACAACGTTATCGCTGTTTGTGCAACAGTTAACTTCCAGAACCAGGAGGGTATCATTATGAGAAAAGTAGTTCCCGCCCTTGTTGTACTTATGATCGCAGAAATGATCGCGGCACTGCTTTACATACTCGTAATCTTCCCTAACTACTACATGTAATGACCTGTGATTGAGAAAGGAGATATCAGTATGAGCGATGATAACAACAATGCAAAAATGAGTATAATAGATATAATACTGTTTATCTTTACTCTTCTGTGCGCATTCTATTTCTGATAAACAGGATTCAATATGAATGATGTTTATGGCTCCGCTGCGGCGGAGCCTTTTTTATATAGACCGGACATTCCTGATCCGGAAAAATCTGCGTCTCAGCAGGGAGAAAAACGAGGATTATGTGCCCTTGTGGATGAATTTAGAAAAATGTAAAAAAACTATTGACAAAACAAATCTAAATGTGTATTATATCTATTGTTCTCAGCAAATGAGAACGATGTAAAATCAAATTAAAATATATGTGGAGAGGTGTCCGAGTGGTTTAAGGAGCCGGTCTTGAAAACCGGTGACTCCGCAAGGGGCCGTGGGTTCGAATCCCACCCTCTCCGCCATTTATTATTTTTTCAGTGAGAGCCTTGAGGAGAAGTACCCAAGTGGTTGAAGGGGCTCCCCTGGAAAGGGAGTAGACCGTTAATAGCGGTGCGTGGGTTCAAATCCCACCTTCTCCGCCAAAAAAATAATAAATAAAAAGTGTTGACAAACGGTAAACAGAGTGATATACTAATCAAGCTGTCACCGAGAGGGGACACGAAAACAGGAA
>OGGQ01002821.1_pt1 | contig 17748 bp, 12 predicted proteins | sample 1571191 | NCBI WGS metagenome assembly OGGQ01 (sample SAMEA2582061, study PRJEB24529) | metagenome | biome: Human gut stool | place: China | collected 2011
CCGCTGCTCCAGGGCCTTCTCCGCCAGCACGGCGGACTGGGCCTCAACGGCGGCCTCCACCTCTGCCCGGACGGCGTTTGCCAGCTGGCCCATGACGGGCCGCTCCTCAGCGGAGAGCTTGCCCATCTGCTTCAGCAGGGCGGTCAGTTCGCCCTTTTTGCCCAGGTACTGGACCCGAAGGGCCTCCAGTTCCCCGGTGTTCCCGGCGGCGCCGATGGCCGCCAGCGCGCCGGCGCGAATGGCTTCCAGTTGTTCCTTCATACGTCAGACTCCTTTTGTTGAATTAGGAATTAGAAATTAGGAATGAGGAATTGATGAACCGCCTGCGGCGGCCGATTTTGATCGTCCGGCAAAGCCGAACATCATAATTTCTAATTCCTAACTCCTCATTCCTAATTAAAATAAAATGCCCTCCGTCCCAATCTCTTGGGACGAAAGGCAAACCTTCCGCGGTACCACCCAAATTCATACTCACAGAGTACGCGCTTGACGCCCCGGTAACGGAGGGCGGACCGGCCGTGTCTCCACGGCGGCTCCCGGGCGAACCAAACCGGGCGTCCGCAGGTCGGCTCGCAGCCGGTGACCGACCCTCTCTTGGCGGCGTATCGCGGTTATTTTCCCGTTCATCGCTGATAACAATTAACACTTATAGCACAGAAACGGGACAAATGCAAGCCCCAATCCACTGGAATTTGGCGGATCGGGGCAAAGATTTTCAACCAAGCAGCCGGCCGTCCATCAAATCTTCCACCTGGATGGCGCTGACCGCGCCGTCCGTGATGAAGAAGGCGATGTGCTTGCAGTAGGACAGGCCGCCGGGTTCGTGGATCAGGGCGTAGTCGGCGCCGAACTGCTCCTCGCCCACCGCCTCCATCTGCACCGCACCGGTGTAGACGGCTTTTACATCGTCCTCCGCGTCCCCCACCTGGATGCCTCCCAGGGTCCGCGGCCCCGGCACCGTGGTGGTCATGCGGTAAACAAGATCATCGCCGTCGTCTGTTTCGACGTACTCCGCGTCCACACCGCCGAAAGAAAAGGCAAAGCCCGCCTCCCCATTGTCCCCCGTCCCGGCGGACTGGGGCGTCTCCGGGAGACCCTCATAGTCCCAGGGATACCCGCCCTCTTTGCGCCCCAGGGAGAGGAACTGCCCCTCCGTCACCAGGCAGAAGGAGGCGGTGGCGTTTTCCGTTGCCCGCTCGATGGCCTGGGGCTGGGCCTCCTTCAGGGCGTCCAGCAGGGCCTGCTGGGCGTCGTTCTCCGGCTGGTAGGTGTTCAAAATTTCTTCCAGTCGCTCCTGCTCCGTCTGACCGTACCAGGCGTAGGTGTCGTTCACCGGGGCAGCCATCACGGTGTCGGCGTGCTCCCAGGGGCTGTCCGGAAAGACGGACAGCGCCTCGAACCAGGTGTCCGGGTCCTCCAGGAACCGCCGGGTCAGCGTGTCGGAGGGGCCCTCGGAATAGGCCCCGTCGGCGTGGAGCAGCCAGCAGGCCAGCTTCAGGTCGGAACAGTCTTCCAAACTACCCAGGCTCTCCGGGAAGCCATCATCTGTATAAGTAAAGGTGAACACCGTCTCCGCCTCCAGGTCCAGCCCGTCGGAGGGGACAAAGGAAGTAAACTTCCAGCCGTCCTCCGTGCGCTCCAGGTCCAGCACCGTTTGGGAATAGCCGACGGTGGCGCTGGGCCGCTCCCATTCATAGCTGTCGGCGTAGAAGGTGACGGTCACGGTCCAGTGATCCTCGTCCACCTGTTCCGCCGCCGCAGCCTTGTCCAGCAGGTAGATGTTGCTGCCCCGGCCGCCGTCGGTGGCGTAGAGGACGCCGTCGAAGTCCTTGTAGTGGTCCGGGGACAGGGCAAAGAGACTGTCCGCGATCTCCGGGGAGAAGTAGGTCTCCGCCGTCTCCCGCAGGTCCGCCAGGGATGTGATGGTGACCGGCTGCGGCTGCCAGGGAAGCGAACTGTCCGTGGGCTCCGGCACGGCGGAAACGGGCAGGGAGAGATCTTCTGCGTCCACCCGGTAGTAAGTAAGGTCTCCCTCCGTGCGGGCGTCCTCCATGTCCAGGGGCAGGGTGGTCAGGTCGAACCAGTCGTATACCGCCGACGCGGCGGTATATAGATTCAAAACATCCTGTTCCGTCAGAGCGGCCTCCGGGGCCTCATCGGGCGGGATCGGAGTTTCCCGCCCGCCGCAGCCGGTCAGCAGCGCGGCGGCGAGAAAAACAGACAACAGCATACGTCTCATGCAGTGCACCTCCTGTTCTGTAGCTGCATCATATCACATTTCCCCGGGAATTCCATGACAGACCGGTTACAAATGATTGCAATCCGGCGGAAAAATTCCTATAATAAGCACCAGAAAAACCATGCGGAGCACAGGAGGTCTCGGCCATGAAACTGACGACAGCAGCACAGATGAAGGAGCTGGACCGGCAGGCCATCGAGGAGCGGCACATCCCCTCCATCGACCTGATGGAGCGGGCGGCGGAGGGTGTTGCGGATGCGGCGCTGGACCTGCTGCCCCGGCGGTCGGGCAAATGCAGGGGAGCGGCCCTCTGCGGCGCGGGCAACAACGGCGGCGACGGCATCGCCGCGGCCCGGCTGCTGTTTCTGCGGGGCGTGAAGGTCCGGGCGTTCCTGGTGGGGGACTACGAGAAGCTGACCCCGGACGCTTTGGAGGAGACCCGCCGCCTCAGCGAGTGCGGCGTGGAGCTGGAGCGGTTCGATCCGGAGGATGCGGGCCAGCGGGCCTGGGTGCTGGGGTGCGACGTGGTGATCGACGCCGTCTTCGGCGTGGGCCTCTCCCGGCCCATCGCGGCAGGCTCCCCCTTTGCGGCGGCGGTGGACTGGATGAACGAGAGCCGGGCCGCCGTGGTGGCGGCGGACATCGCCAGCGGCGTGGCGGCGGATACCGGCGCGGTGCTGGGCCGGGCCGTCCGGGCGGACCGCACCGTCACCTTCACCCTGCCCAAGCGCGGCCAGGCGGTGGGGGAGGGCGCGGTCCTCTCCGGGGACCTGGAGGTCCGGGACATCGGCATCCCGGCGGACCTGGTCCGGGGCCTTGTGTGCCGGGCCCAGACGGTGGAGCGGGACTTCGTCCGCGCCGCCCTGCCGCCCCGGAAGATCGACGGCCACAAGGGCACCTTCGGCAAGGTGCTGATCGTGGGCGGCGCGGTGGGCTACACCGGGGCACCCTATCTCACTGCCGCCGCCGCGGTGCGGACCGGGTGCGGGCTGGTGTCCCTGGGGGTGCCGGAGACCATCTGGCCGGTGGAGGCGGCCAAGTGCGTCTCCGCCATGCAGTTTCCCCTGCCGGACAAGCACGGGAGGCTGTCCCCCAAGGCGAAGGAGGAGATCTTACAGCGGGCGGCGGACTGCGACGCGGTGGCCCTGGGCCCCGGCCTGGGCCGGGGCGAGGGCGTCACGGAGCTGGTGCTGGAGCTGCTGCGCCAGCTCCAGCAGCCGGTGGTGCTGGATGCCGACGGCATAAATGCGCTGGCCGGGCATATGGATGTACTGGATGCCCGGCGGGACGCCGTGACGGTGCTGACGCCCCACGACGGGGAGTTCGCCCGCATCGGAGGAGACCTCTCAGCTGGCGACCGGCTGGGTGCGGCCCGGGCCTTTGCAGAGGCCCACGGCTGCGTCCTGGTGCTGAAGGGCCACCGGACCATCACCGCCGTGCCCTCCGGCAACGCGCTGGTGAACACCACCGGCAATTCCGGCCTGGCCAAGGGCGGCAGCGGCGACGTGCTGACGGGCATCATTGTCTCTCTGCTGGCCCAGGGGGCCTCCCCGGTCCAGGCGGCGGCCGGGGGCGTGTGGCTCCACGGCCGGGCGGGGGACCTGGCGGCGGCGCGGCTGACTGCCTACGGCATGACGCCGGAGGACGTGGTGGCGTCCCTTCCGGAGGCCATTGGTGAAGTGACGGCCTGATTTTTCAAGACGGAGGTTTTTGCGGTGCGCAGATGGGCTTGCGTACCAATGATGACCCTGTGCCTGCTGCTGACGGCCTGCGGCGGCACGGGCGGCGAGGCGGAGGGCGCGTCCGAGGCCCGGATGCCCTACCGGAACATGACGGGCTGCGTCATGGAGGCAACGGTCTCCTGCACCCAGGACGGCGCGGTCTGGGAGGCCGCCCTCCGCTGCGACTACGTGCCGGAGGGGGAGACCACCGTGGAGGTGCTGGCGCCGGAGACCATCGCGGGCGTCAGGGCGGTGATCTCCGATGGGGAAGTGGCACTGGAATACGAGGACCAGTGCCTCAACGCCGGGACGGTCAGCAGTCAGGAGGTCAGTCCCATGGCCTGCCTGCCCCAGCTGATGACCGCCCTGCGGGACGGCTGGCTGCTGGAGGAGAACACGGAGGACTGGCAGGAGACGCCCTGCGTCCGCCTGACGGTGGACCAGACCGGAGCACAGGACGGCAAGATCCTCTCCACCCTCTGGCTGCGGCAGGAGGACAGCGTCCCCCTCCGGGGAGAAATCGCCGTGGATGGGGAAATCATTTTGACGGCGGACTTTACGAGCTTTTCTTTTTATGGTACAATACAAGACCAGGAATGAGCCGGCGGGAGGTCATCCTCCCGCCGTTTCCGCAAATGACTGAGAAGGTGACCTGACATATGGAGGAACCGGTTCTGAGACGGACCTGGGCGGAGATCGATCTGGACGCCCTGGCCCACAACTATCAGCAGGCCCGCAGGACGATCGGGCCCAACGTGAAGTATCTGGGCGTGGTGAAGGCGGACGCCTACGGCCACGGGGCCATCCAGATCTCCCGGAAGCTGGAGCGGCTGGGGGCGGACTATCTGGCGGTGTCCAGCCTGGACGAGGCGAAGGAGCTCCGCCACGGCGGCATCCAGGCCCCCATCCTGATCCTGGGGCACACGCCCCCGGCCATGGTGCCCCAGCTGATCGAATACCGCATCACCCAGGCGGTGTCCGCCCTGGCCAAGGCCCGGGAGTACAGCGCGGCGGCAGCGGCATGCGGCGGCACGCTGAAGGTCCACATCAAGGTGGACACCGGGATGTCCCGGCTGGGCTTTCTGGTGCGGGGCGGGCACTTTGACACCGGCGTGGAGTCCATCGCCGAATCCTGCGCGCTGCCGGGACTGGAGGCGGAGGGCATCTTCACCCACTTCGCCGTCTCCGACGAGGACGACGTCGACAGCGAGGCTTATACGAGAGCGCAGTTCGCGACCTTCACCCGGGTGCTGGACGCCCTGGCGGAGCGGGGCAGGACCTTTGCCATCCGCCACTGCGCCAACAGCGGCGCCCTGGCCCGGTACCCGGAGATGTATCTGGACATGGTGCGGCCCGGCATCGCCCTGTACGGCGTGGGGGCCGACGCGAAGCGGCTGGACCTGCGGCCGGTCATGAGCCTCAAGTCCAGCATCTCCACCATCAAGACCTTTGACACGGACACGGACATCAGCTACGGCCGGACCTTCCACACCCGGGAGCGGACCCGGATCGGCGTGCTGCCCATCGGCTACGCGGACGGGTTCTTCCGGGGCCTGTCCAACCGGATGTCGGTGGTGACGGACGCGGGGCCGGCGCCCCAGCGGGGCCGGATCTGCATGGACATGTCCATGATCGACCTGACCGGCCTGCCGGACGTGAAGGTGGGGGATGCGGTGGAGATCTTCGGCCGCCGCCAGCCGGTAGACGACCTGGCGGCCATCCTGAACACGATCCCCTACGAACTGGTCTGCGCGGTGAGCCGCCGGGTGCCAAGGGTGTACATCGAGGGCGGCAAGGTGGTGGAACGGAGCCTCCATTTGCTCTAAAAAAGAGTGAAGAGTTGAGAGTGAAGAGTGGAGATGCGGAATGCGCCTGCGGCGCATGAAGTGTAGTTCTCCTTCACTCCGCCGCGGCGGACAGGCCCTGCCGGCACTCCAGGATCGGATCTCTTCACTCTATAACTCTTCACTCTCCACTCTTCACACCCTGCCCTGTCCCGGCATAGGATGATACGGGGCGAGGACGCCGGAATTTTACGGCTTTGGCAAAGTATAAATTCCGTACCTGCGTGGGAGAATGAAAGTGGCCTCACCGAAGGGCCTTCGGTGACGGGTACTTCTTTCGGCGGAGTGTGAACTTTGTGGATACAAGTGTCAAGCGCGGCGATATTTACTATGCCGATCTCTCCCCGGTGGTGGGCAGCGAGCAGGGCGGCGTCCGGCCGGTTCTGATCATCCAGAACGACACCGGCAACCGTTACAGCCCCACTGTGATCGCGGCGGCCATCACTTCCCAGACCGGGAAGGCCAAGCTGCCGACACATATCGACCTCCCTGTGGAGGAGAGCTGTGGGCTGAGCCGGGACTCTGTGGTCCTGCTGGAGCAGGTGCGAACCCTGGATAAAAAGCGGCTGCGGGAGAAAATGGGCCATGTGGAGGAGTCGGTGATGGAGAAGGTCGATCTGGCCATCGCGGTGAGCTTCGGGCTGCCCCACGACCAGCTGGTTTGAATGCTGGTTCCCCTGAAAAGATCCTTTTCAGGGGAACCACTCCAGATTCCGGCGGTACATCATTTCACCGTTTCTTGGGACAGGTCCGGCGTAAGCCGCGTCCCGGAACGGAAAAGAAAAACAAAAGAGACCCCGCAGGCGGCAAAGAGGCCCGGCGGGATGGGAGGTAAACCGTGCCAGACCAAACACGCCTTCTCGTCGTTGACGACGACGCGGACATCCGTGAACTGCTCTCCGCCTACCTCGCCCGTTACGACATGACCGTCGAAACCGCGGCGGACGGCGCGGGGCTTTTCGAAAAGCTCGATCATGCCCACTTCGATCTCATCATTCTCGACATCATGCTCCCCGGCGAAGACGGCCTCAGCCTGTGCCGCCGCCTTCGGGGAACCTCGGCGATCCCGGTCATTTTCCTGACCTCGCTGGACAGCTCCACGGATCGGGTCGTCGGGCTTGAACTCGGCGCGGACGACTATGTGGTCAAACCGTTCGATCCCCGCGAACTGCTCGCCCGCATCCGCACGGTCCTCCGCCGCGCTTCCGACAAGGGGCAGGCCGCGGCGCAGTCAGATATACGCCGTTTCGCCGGATGGACCCTCAACGTCCGCTCCCGCGAGCTTTCGCAGGGTGACGAGCGGATTGCCCTCAGCGACGCGATGTACCGGCTGCTGCTCGTGTTCCTTGACGAGCCGTTCGCCGTATTGAGCCGCGAGTATCTGTTGCGGCAAACGCAGGGGCGCGACGCCGACGTATTCGATCGCAGCGTCGACATACAGGTGAGCCGACTGCGCGGGGTGCTCAAGGATACGGGCACGTCCAAAATCATCAAGACCGTACGCGGCGGCGGGTACATGCTTTCCGTCGACGTGGAGCACGACGCGTGAACCTTGACCGCCTGCTTCCGAAAACCTCCTTCGGACGCTTTTTCCTGATCAACGTGATCAGCCTCGCGCTGTTCTGGCTGCTCATCCAGCCCATGGCCAACTACTGGCGCAACCAGGCCCTGTTCCGCATGGTGGCCTCGAACGAAAGCCGCCTCTTCCTCACCCATATCCGCCTGCTGGACAAACTGCCCACGATTGCCGAGCGCAACGGGCTGTTCAATCCGAATGACGACGTATTCTCGATCCGGGTTTCGCACTTGCCGCCGGATATGCCGCGGGACGGCTCGAACTGCTCGCAGAGCCTGCGGAGACGCCTCGAGCGGGCATTCAAGCAGGAAAACATCCGGTATACGGACCTCCTGACCCGTATCGTGGTGTCACATGCACCGATCACGGTCATGGGCAGTGAAGAAAAGTACAGCGATCTCGAAACGTTTTTGACGCACCACTATATGCAGGCCGAAATCGCCCTGCGCAGGCCCGACGGGATCTGGATTTACGCCAAGCACCAGATAGAAATCATGCCGCAAAACCGGCTGTGGCTGAATACGGCGGCGCTGGCGATAGAATTCCTCCTGGTCATGAGCGGGGTGGCCTTGGCGCTGAACTGGCTGCTGCGGCCCTTGCGCAAGCTGGTGGCGGCAACCGAGCGCTTCGGCAGGACGCAGGAGATCACGCCGCTGCGGACGGATTCCGGGCCCGTGGAAGTACGCGAGGCCGCATCCGCGTTCAACAGGATGTTTTCGAGTATTCAGCGATCATTCGAGGAACGGGAACGCTTCCTGACGTCGTTTTCGCATGACCTGCGCACCCCGTTGACCCGGCTGCGGTTGCGGCTCGAACAGGTGGCGCAGGACGATCTGCGGGAAAAGCTGTGCGCCGACGTGGACGATTTGACCGATACGCTGAACCGTACGATTACGTTTTTGCGGAGCGCGCGGAGCATTGAAGACGTCCGGCGGCCGATTGCGGTGATGCCGCTGCTGGAAGCTCTGGTGGAGGACAGGCAGGGCATTGGGGAGCAGGTAACGCTGAACGGGAACACGGCCGCCGTGCTTTTAAGCTGGAACCGGTTGCGGAGCGCCTTTGAAAATGTCGTGGACAACGCGCTGCGCTATGGGGATTGCGCCGACATTGAGGTCCACCACGAAAGAGACTCCGAAGGCAGGGAGTGGTTGTACATCGACTTCCGGGACAACGGGCCGGGCATCCCCGAAGAAAAGCTTGAATTCGTATTGGAGCCGTATGTGCGACTGGAGACATCGCGTAACCGGAAAACAGGCGGGCATGGGCTTGGGTTGTCCATCGTGCGCAACCTCGTGGAAGCGAGCGGAGGCAGGGTGCTCCTCATGAACCGCCCGGAAGGGGGGCTTCTGGTCAGGATGCTGTTCCCGCTCTAGCCACGCCGGGCGCCCTTCATGGGTGAACCCGCGGGAAAAACCAAGGGCATTGGCCCCATATTCGGCCTTCCGGCCGTCTTTTGCCTGCTTTCATAAAAAAACACGGCCAGCCAAATTTTTTGGTGGGCTTTTTCTTTTTCAGGCACAAAAAAACGATATGCAACGAAAAGAGCCCTGTTCGCTCAAAAGTTTCTAGACCTTTCCGGCAATCGGGCCTACTCTAAAAAGGAGTCTATCCTATCTCAACATCAACCGCCTTTACCCATGCCAGACACCACCGCTTACAATTTAAGCAGGACAGGCACCATCTCTTCTTTGTTTTTTAAAAACTTGTGGGTGCTCTTTTCCGCTATCTTCGTCGTCAGTCTGATCGGGACTCTGTTCACGACGTATTTGTTCATGAAAAGCACCGCGGTGGAATCCACACGCTTCCTTGCCGACGATCTGACTTCCCAGCTGAACACGGTCTATTCACTGCTGGAAGGCATGAGCGAGCAGCCGCTGATCAAGGATACATCCATCCCCGTGCAGGAACGCGCCGCATCCATGAAAACGTATGCGGACGCTTTCGGCTTCTGGATGATCGGCGTCGTCGATCCCGACGGGACCATTTCGAGCACCTTGCGGCCCAAAACCGGCAAGGTGCAGCGCGGCTACATCCCCCGCATCATGGCTTCTGGAAAACGGGAAATCAGCGATCCGTTCCCCGCCGGGGCCACCGGGGACATGACCTACAGCCAGTTTATGCCCATCAAGAAAGACGGCAAGGTCGTCAGCATCTGTTTCGTCACCACGCCCCTTTCCCTGCTCAGTGAACGCGTTACCCGCCGCGACCATACGGGAAACGGCTACTACCTGATGCTCAGCAGCACCGGTTCCCTCATCGCGCATCCCAATCCCGCAATGAGCCTTACGCACATCAGGGATCACGTCGCGGGCGAACGGTTCCTCTACGGCAGCAGCCGGGAAACCTTCCTCCGCGACATCAAAAGCGATCAGCCGGGGACGTTCATCAGCATTTTTAGGAATACGCTCTACTTCACGGCGTTCATGAACATACCCGAAACAGGCTGGACGCTCATCCACCGGGTCAAAATCCTGCCGACGGTCAAGTACATGCTGCTGGCCTTTTTCACACAGACGCTGCTGTACACCCTGCTGTTCGTGGTGCTCTATCGCTACGGGCGTACCGCCATTTCGCAGGAACTCAGGCCGGTGGACAACATCCTGCGGCAAGTCGAAGAGCTGAACAGAAGCGTCAATGCCGCCGACAGCATCACGGAAGAGGATGTGTTCAACATCATCAACATCAGCCGCAAAGGGTTGTACGACGCCCTTACCGGGCTGCCTACGCGCAACCTCTTCCGCCAGCGGGTCAACGACACCATCGAAAAGATGCCGGGCAGGCTCTTCGGGGTCTTCATCCTCGACATGGACAACCTTAAGGCCATCAACGACCATCTCGGGCATGAGGCGGGCGATAAGGCCATCCGGAGCTTCGCCTCGACCCTCAAAGAATTCACGGAACGCCACTTCGGGCTGGCCTGCCGTTACGGGGGCGACGAATTCGTCCTGCTCATCCCGCTGGACACACCTTCCGATGCTTCCGCCCTAGCCCGGGAACTCCTCGAAACCCAGCACGGGAGCATCGTCGGGAACGATGTGGTTTATGCCTACGGTACGAGCATCGGGGTCAGTTTCTACCCGCTTTCCGGCACATTCGACGAAGCCCTCCACATGGCGGACACGGCTTTGTACTCCTCCAAACGGAGCGGCAAGGGAACGTTCACCTGCCTTCCCTCCCATGCGGAATGGCTTTAATCCCTTCCCTAGCCGGAATCGCCGCTTTCCCGTCCCGAAAGGCATCCTGCACAGCTTCCTGAAAAAATCCAGCGTCCGCACGCGCCTGCAAAGGGAATCCTCACTCCGTGGCCTGCCTCCGCGATGAGTGTTTTGCCCGCTCCAGAGATCGAAGGCCCCATATGCCTTCGGACACGGGAAAAGCCCCCGCCTTCGACGGCGCGGGGCGGGGACGGCTCCCGATGGGAAAGCTTCGCGGGCACAGTCCCGGGTGGTGGAAAACGCCTCGGGCCGCCGGGCCATCCGAAAGCGCCGCCTCAACCCGCTCCGAGGGAAAAGGGCCGAAGGCGGGCCAGTTCCTCACGCAACCGCCCGTTTTCCTGCAGCAGCTTACGGTTTTCGGCGTAGAGTTGACGGTTTTCTACGGAAAGCTCCCGGCGCTCGGTGCGTTCCTCATCCAATTCCTTCAGCACCAGAGGGCACTGGCGGCAGCCACATCCTGAAGAAGGATATTCCTTTGATTGTTCGCGCATTACACCGCGCCCGAACAGCAACCACTCGGGAGAGACATCAAAAATGGTACATACATTAATGATAAACGCCAAATCTGGCATATTGGCGCCCCGTTCGTACCTCCCAAGCGTGGTGAGCGGCGTCCGCAGACGTGTGGCAAATTCGCTCTGTGTCATGGCGCCCCGTACGGCCTTCAGCCGTTCCTGCAATGATTCCATAGGCAGCGTGCATCCAAAGCCCGCAGCCCCTCTGCTTTTCTCCGGCAGGGCGCACCATCGGATCGTCGTTTCCGGATCCGGCCGGAAAATTCCATTTTTGATTGACAATAATCCAAAAATGGTTAATAAAGGGCGTGGGCGGTTGAGAAATGATGTGACAACAGAACTCTACCGAACCCCTACCAAATGATCAACGTACACCCCAAGGAGTGTGGCCGAACAGGACCCTCTCTTCTCCGCCTCAACAGTCTCCCCAACAGCGCCTGTACCCTTTCCGGGCAAGCGCGGCATGTTGTGCCTCCAGGTGTGTCGGCAATACATGAATATATATACAACCTATTCTGTATTTGCTCTTTAGCGCGGAGCATGTTAATTCCTGTCTGTCATGAAGAGACACACCTGTAAGGACGTTCAATGACAAGGCAAGTTCAGAATCCGTTGACTTGCGCCTCTCCTTCGGACGAGGTTTCTGAGGTTGCAGCCTCCTCTCAACGGCGCGATGCAGCCCTGCAAAGGACCGCATCTTCACTTAATCTCTACAAGATCATTGGGGATAGCTCATCCGAAATCGTCTGGGAACAGGCCTCCGCGCCGAATGCGGACTGTATTTTTTCCGGTGATCCCCGCTTTGCCTGCGCCAACAAGTGCCTCACCGTCGAAGAAGCTTACGAAACGGTTCACCCCGACGATCAGCCGCTGCTCCGTTCCGACATTGATTCGCTCCATTCCGGAGAGCAAGACTCTTTTTCGCGCCGTATCCGCGCCCTTGGCTGCGACGGGAGCTGGATTCCCGTGGATGTCTGCGCCCGGAGCCTGCGCGACAACAATAGGACGCCCCTTTACCTTATCGGCGGCTTTAAGGGCATCTCCAACCTTCCTCCCGTTTCCTCCGCTATCGCGTCATCCCGCGATCCCCTCATATCCGACATTATCTGGGAACGTTTCGTTTCCGGGGGCGGCTTCGCCATTTCCGACGGTGTGGAACGCTTCCTCGGCCATCCGCGCCACCACTTCAGGAGCGTGGAGGACCTTGTCTGCCTGCTTCACCCCAGTGATCTTGCCATCGTCCACGAACGCATGAAAGCCGTGAGCAGCCTGACCGGCTGCGACTGCCTCTCCGTCCGGATGCGCCATAATGACGGCACATGGCGGCAAGTCGAGGCTCGGGTGGTCGTCTTGCGCGGCCGGGCCGGTGAAGACAGGATCATCGGCGCACTCAAGGACATCACCCCCAAGGCCGTGCGGGATCTCCCGTCGCTCCAGCCCGCGCAGATTTCATCCTTGACGGGGTTGTACACGCTCGAAGCCGGGCAAGCCATTATTGAAAAAAACCTTCTCACAGGCCTCAACCTGCAGGCTCTCATCCTCGTGGATTTCCGCAACCTCGACGAGATCGAGCAGCGTCACGGCAATCGCTGGAAGAACCTTTTTCTCCAGCACGCGGGGGCCATCCTCCGCAACCTCGCCCGAGAGAACGATGTGCCCATCCACTGCCGCGCCGGTTCGTTCATCCTGTTTGCGGATCAGTACGAGTCCTTCCGTGAGGTGACCGACCTCACCCGCAACCTCCAGCGGACGCTCGGAGCCGTCTGCGCGTTCGACGGCGAATCCGATTCCGTGGAATTTTCCATCGGCATCGCCGTCGCGCCCTATGATGCCCTCACTTTTTCCGGACTCGTAGACCGCGCCGCTCAGGCGTGCAGCCAGCGTTCGGGCGTCAACTTCTACGACAAACAGGCCGCCGATCGTTTCCGGCTTGACTCGGAGCTCCTCGAAGAGGAACGGCGCCGCGAAAAAGAGCAAATGCGCGAAGCCCTCCAGACCATCATGGATAACGTGGACGCCTACCTCTTCGTCGTCCACCCGTTCCGCCATGAGGTTCTGTTCGCCAACCGCCAAATCCGCAGCATCCGGCCCGAATGTGTGCCCGGTTCAGTCTGCTACCGTTCCTTTTTCCGTTTCGACAAGCCCTGCGTCGACTGTGCGATCCTCAAAGGGCGGGATTGCCTTATCGAAAAGGACGGCCAACAGATTTATCTCCAGCTCCGCCATAAAAAGATCCGGTGGCTCAACGATGAGATGGTCTACCTCGTCAGCGGCACCGACATCACCGAACGTATGCTCCATGCCCGCAAGCTTGAGCACATGGCCTATCACGATTCCCTGCTCGACATCCCCAATCGGCAGGCCGCGCTCAGGAACCTCCAGCACATGCTGCGCGAGGGCAAGCGTTGTGCCGTCGTCCTGTTCGACATCAGCGATTTCAAGCTGTTCAACGAAACCTTCGGCCACGCCAAGGGCGACCTGCTGCTCAAGGACGTGAGCCTGTCCATCGCCCGTTTCGTGCCTGAAGGCAGCCTCTACCGTTCCGGAGGGGACGACTTCCTTGTCCTGCTTTCCGGCGCTGACGGCCCGCAGGCCGAACGCCTCGCCCAGTCCGTCAGGAACTCCTTCCTGCGCGTGCTCACCATTGAGGATCTCGAATACACCTGCAACATCGACGCCGGGATCAGCATTTCACCCCAACACGGGACCAATCCAAGCACCCTCATCACCCATGCCGAGCTCGCCCTTGCCGAAGCCCGCAAGGAAGGCCGGGGCATCTACCAGTTCAACAAGGAACTCGATCAGATCCTCTCCCGCAAGAAGCTGCTCCAGATCCTTATCCGATCCGCCCTGGCCAACGGCGACTTTGAGGTGCATTTCCAGCCGGTCTTCGAGATCAGCACGGGCTTGTTCCGCAAGGCCGAGGCCCTGTTGCGTCTGCGGGACGCTGCGGGCAGCTTTATTTCACCCGCCGAGTTCATCCCTGTAGCCGAAGAGACCGGCCTCATCGTGGATGTCGGGTATCTTGTGCTCGATACCGTCTGCCGCCAGCTGTTGAGCATGGCGAGCGTAGCGGGGCTTCCTTTCCAAATTGCCGTGAACATTTCCGCCATCCAGCTTCTCCAGACCAATTTCGTCAGCAGGGTCGTGGAGATCATCCAGTATCACGGCATCAACCCGCAGCAGCTTGAATTTGAAATCACCGAGAGCGTGCTCATCAATTCCTTCGAGCAGGTCAAGGGCGTCATGCAGCAGCTGCGGGACAAGGGCATCCGGTTTGCGCTCGATGACTTCGGCACGGGCTACTCCAGCCTGAGCTATCTGACCCACCTTCCCATCAGTACCCTCAAGCTCGACCGCTCGTTCATCAGGAATCTCGAAACATCCGAAAGCAACCGGCAGGTATGCAAGGCCGTCATCGACATCGCCCGCCACTTCAATATGGCGATCGTCGCCGAAGGTGTTGAAAACGCGGAACAGTCTAAAATCATTTCAGAACTTGGAGCAACAAGCATACAGGGCTTCTACTATGCCCGGCCCCTGCCCGGCGGCCAGCTTGTTCCGTGGCTTTCGGAACATGAAGATCACGATATCCCAACGCCCGAACAAGACAGGCCGAGAGAGAGAGAGAGAGAGAGAGAGAGAGAGAGAGAGAGAGAGAGAGAGCTCTGGACACAGCCAAAGCTGAATGGCCTGCGCTCCTGCCCCTCCGGGGGAAGCGATGAGGAGAGCGGGTCTTTTCACGCAGGCGAGAAAAGATACGTGATGCCGCACGGTTTTCAGGCTGGGCAAGTTCTCCCTGTTATAGTGGATGACGCGGTATCTTCCCTGCTTTCCGATCTAGAGCCCAGGGTTCAAATGGCAGATACGGAACTGCTGGGAAACTGCGGTATTTCCATGCATGATGGAGCGGTAAGCGGTCTTGTGGAGCCGTATCGGATCGATTGCCTCGCCGCTCTTCAAGCTCACCGGGAAAGGCGACGCGATGCCGCCGTTGGGCAATCCGGCCCCTCAACAACTCCCACCTTGCTCTCTGCCCGTCCGGCGCTGTGCCCGGATGAAGGAACCGCCGAAAACAGCATCATATCCGGGCTCGGGCCTGAGCGAGAACCAGCCGCTTCCTGTATCCAATCCACCGATCGACTGCTCCCCTCTCCTGAAGGGAGCGCACCACCCTGCATTCCCCGGTTTCCGGGTTCTTCGGCTGTGCCTCCGGATCTGTCCTCACAACAGGGATATCCTCCCGACATGCAGCTTTTCCCACCGGATTTGAACAAAAAAGTTGTATTATCTGAAGATGCTAGAGAGAGAGAGAGAGAGAGAGAGAGAGAGAGAGAGAGAGAGAGAGAGAGAGAGTTCTGGACTCCGCCAAAACTGATCGGGGCACGGGCCGCCTTCCGGGCTGAGCCACTTTCCCTTTCCCCAGACTCTCTTCAGGATATAAACCATGTCCAATAGCCCCATTTCTTCCAGCAGGATCGACAGCAAAGACGAATCCTGGCTCCTCCTGTTGTCCGATCCCTCGGCTGAAAAAGCTAAAATGCGGTCAAAGCTGGTTTTCTTTAGCTGCTGTACCTTGATGACCATGATCCCCGCCATTGCCGCACTGGTGCTCTATCCCTTGGGGCAAGTCTTTGCGGCGCTTATCTCCCTCATCCTCGCCGGTGCCGGGCTCGCGGGGGGATTCTGCCTTTACGTCAACCGGATGCTCCGGCCCACCCACCATATTGCCACAGCCATCGAGCGATTCCGCAGGGGAGATTCCGCCGTGCGTTGCCCGGAAAAGGCTCCGGGACTGCTCGGACTGCTCGGAGAACGCGTCAATCTCTTCCTCTCCCAAATTCAGGAAGGGCGCAAAGAACTCATGCGCGTGGCTCCCCACATCGATATAATCGCCCACAACCTCCCCGGGGGCCTGCTCTGCTGTGCCGAGGATTTCGAGCTGCGCTTCGTCAGTGACGGCATGTTGCGGCTCTTACGCTGTTCCCGCGAGGAAATCACGGGCCGCTACGGAAACAACTGGAAGAACATCGTCCACCCCGACGATTTCGCCTTCACCGTGGCCCACCTCGATGAGCAGCGTAAAATCCAGCCTGAATACCGGCTCAGTTACCGTATCCAGCGTGCGGACGGCTCATCCTGCTGGGTGATGGAAAGTTCCCGGCTGACGGTCAACGCCGATGGCGTCCCGGAATATGTTTGCATCATTATCGACGATACGGAACAAAAGATCATCGAGAACCGCCGCATCGCCGTGGAGCGGCAATACCGCCGGGCACTCCAGTCCGTGTGCGAAATGCTCATTCAGGTGGATCTCACGAACGATCTCGTGTTGTCCGAATACGTGCGCTGGGGAGCCTCTTCCCGGTTCCCCCGGGGCGAGAACTACAGCCAGTGCTGTGTGGAATTCATGCAGGAATGTGTCCATCCCGACGACAGGGGGACATTCAGCGCGGCGTTCTGCCGCAAGAACCTGCATCTCCAGAATATGGATGAGGACGCGCCCGTCACATACCTTGAATACCGCATTAAAGAACCTTCGGGCAACTATCACTGGGTCGCGGGCACGCTGGTCCCGCTCGAAGACGAAGCCACGCACACGATCACCGCGATCTCCTACGTGGTGGACATCGACGAACGCAGACGCCGCGAAGACGCCGTCATCGACAAATCCCGCCGTGACGGTTTGACCGGGCTGCTCAACCGCAACGCCATGTTCGAGCTCATTGCCTCCACACTCGAAGGCCTAGGGCACAAGGGGCGGCATTCGCTGTTCATGATTGATCTCGACAATTTCAAGGCGATCAACGACAACTTCGGGCATGTCTTCGGCGACGCGGTGCTGCGCGAGGTGGCGGACGGCATCCGCTCCGTCTTCCGTCCCACGGACGCGCTGGCGCGCATTGGCGGAGACGAGTTCCTTGTGTTCCTCGAAAATGTGGACAAGCCGGACGTCCTTGCCAGAAAAGCCGGCGAAGTGGTCAGCACTCTGCACAAGTCCTATATCGGCCCCGGCCAAAACTTCCCTCTCTCGTGCAGCGTCGGCATTTCCGTCTACCCCGACGACGGGCGCACCGTCATCGACCTCTTTAAGAGCGCCGACGCCGCCATGTATGCCTCCAAACAGCACGGCAAGGACCGCTATTCCTTTAGGGAAACCTGATCTCTCTTTTTATTTTTTTAAAAATTAAAATAAATTAAACAGGATACAAGAACACCACACTGTATAATCCCATACTGTCCGCAAAAGTGGACGCATTTTCTCTGTGCGCCAAAAATGTTGGACTGCGTTGGTTTCCTTAAAAAATAAATACAATATATTGTTTTTACTCTATTAGTAATAAAAATTAAACTTCAAATTTTCTTTTCTTTTCCGCATAGACCTGCACAGCGTGGCATTCCCCGCCAACTGCGCTGCCCATGAATATTGGTGTGCAACAAGAGTACAGTTTACCGTTGCACTCTTCCGAGATGGCACAAAACCGACCTCGGAAAAGCCCGGGGGCGGGGTGGATGAGTGCTTTTTCTTGGCGGGGCGCTCTCCGGACGCAAAAAAGGCGCGGATTGCTCCGCGCCTTTTCCCTTTTGGCCTCAGCTTGCCACTCTTTGGGCCGTAATCGCCGCATAATCCGGGGAAA
>OGGQ01002831.1_pt1 | contig 17686 bp, 17 predicted proteins | sample 1571191 | NCBI WGS metagenome assembly OGGQ01 (sample SAMEA2582061, study PRJEB24529) | metagenome | biome: Human gut stool | place: China | collected 2011
TGAACGACGTCCATGTGCAGCAGGCCGAGAAAGCCGCAGCGGAAGCCGAAGCCCAGAGCTTGGGACGTTTCCGCCTCAAACTGCAGCGAAGCATCGTTCAGCTTGAGCTTTTCAAGCGCGTCGCGCAGATCGTTATATTTCGCGGAATCGGTCGGATACAGACCGCAGTAAACCATCGGATTCATCTTCCGGTAGCCCGGCAGCGCTTCGTTTGCCGGATTGTCCGCCTTCGTGACGGTCGCGCCGACGCTGACGTCCTGCACGGATTTGATGCTCGCCGCAAACCAGCCGACTTCGCCGCACTCCAAAGCGTCAAGCTTGACTTCCTTCGGATTGCGCACGCCGCATTCCAGCACTTCATATTCTCCGCCGGTGGCCATCATCTTTACTTTCATACCGGTAGAGAGTGTGCCCTCCATGATCCGGAAATAGACAATAACACCCCGGTAGGGGTCATATTGGCTATCGAAGATCAAAGCCCGCAAAGGCGCCTGGGAATCCCCCTGGGGAGCCGGAACATTCTGCACAATATCCTCCAGCACCGCCGAAATGTTCAGCCCCATCTTGGCCGAGATCTCCGGCGCATCCAACGCAGGGATGCCGATGATATCCTCGATCTCCCCTTTGACCCGCTGAGGGTCAGCAGCTGGCAGATCGATTTTGTTCAGCACCGGCAGGATCTCCAGATCGTGTTCCAACGCCAGATAGGTATTGGCCAGGGTCTGGGCTTCGATGCCCTGGGCGGCATCAACCACCAAAATAGCTCCTTCACAGGCGGCCAAGGAGCGGGACACCTCATAGTTGAAGTCCACATGGCCCGGGGTGTCGATCAGGTTGAGAGCATAAATCTCCCCATCCTGGGCCTTGTAATTGAGCCGCACCGCCCGAGCTTTGATGGTAATACCCCGTTCCCGCTCCAGATCCATATTGTCCAGCAGCTGGTCTTCCATTTCCCGATCGGAAACAGCATCACAGGCCTCCATCAGCCGGTCGGCCAGCGTGGATTTGCCATGATCGATATGGGCCACGATGGAAAAATTACGAATTTTACTTTGTTCTGTCATCCAAGGCTCCTCCTTACAGCAAATCCACGCTGGGACCCATCGAAGATGGGACGGCCCATCGGGCCGAACCCTTCCAGCCGGAATTCACTTTCGGCTGGAATATCCAATCCACAGGGGTCCCCAGGGAGCTCTGCTTCCTGGGGGCGGATTTGCCATGATCGATGTGGGCCACAATGGAAAAATTACGAATTTTACTTTGTTCTGTCATTTCCTTTCCTCTTTCCCGGGCAAAAATGATCCATCGCACCCCCAACCCGGAAGGAGGTGCGTCATGCAAAAGGGCTTTGCCCTATATTTCCTCAATTATAAAGTATAGCATAGCACAGCACAAAAAATCAATAAACAGTAAAAGCCCGCCAGAGCCAGGCGGGCTTTCCAAATAAACATACTAATTTTCTCTTTTGCTCCCCCAGAAAAAGAGGGCCACCGTGCCGGGGCCGGTATGGCTGCCGATGGTAGTGCCGATGCTGTTGATCTCCACTTTTCCATTGAGATGGGGGAAATTCTGCTCCACCAGATCGGCTACCGCCCGAGCATCCTCATAGCAAGCCGATTGGGAGATATAGCATTTGCCGTCGTAATTCTTCCCATTCTGGGCAAACTCTTCCATCTTCTTTTCAATTTCACAGATAACAGCATTTTTTCCCCGAATCTTGAAGCGGGGGACCAAGCGTCCCTGATTGTCCATATTCAGCAGCGGACAAATGTTGAGCAGTGTACCGAACCAGCCGGAAGCCTTGGAGATCCGTCCTCCCTTGACATAGAAGCTGAGATCGGTGGAGAAAAACCAATGGTGCACATTCAGCCGGTTTTCCTCGGCCCACTGAGCCAGTTCTTCCACTCCCATACCCTCATCCCGCAAATCGGCCAATTGATCCATCAAAAGGCCATAGCCAGAGGAGGCTCCCAGAGAATCCACAATAAAAATTTTCCGCTCCGGGAATTTTTCTGCCAGCTCCTGCTGGGCTACATGAGCGGAATTGATGGTGCCTGAAATTCCCGAAGACAGCGTCACATGGAGGATATCCTTCCCCGCTTCCAGGAAAGGGGTGAAATATGCCACATATTCCTCGGCATTGACCTGGGATGTTTTGGTCTCCGCCCCGTCGGCCATGGCCTGGTAGAACCGATCAAAGGGGATGGTCTGCCCCAGATCATCGGGATAACTCTGCCCATTGAGGGAATAGTGAAAGCAAATATAATGAATATCCCGGCTCTTCAGGTGCTCCATGGAAAGATCCACTGTCGAGCAGCAACTCAACACAAAATCGCTCATATGCAAGATTCCTTTCTGAAAAAACCACTGCGATAACCGCTGCGGTTTCATCGCAACTTCACCATAATATATTAGTATAACATTTTTTCACTTCTCTTACAATCTCCATTTGAGGCTTTGTTGAAAGAAGATGTAAATTTTTTATTCTCAGTTGAATCGACACCATCTATCCTATATAATGGTTACACTCGACCCCTTTCAGGGATCGCATCATGATTTTAAAGGAGAGACACTGTGGATCAGATCATTCAACGGATTTTTGACTTTTTCCTGTTTGGCGGCAAAGACTTTGCGCTTTTCATCATTTCCATGATTCCCTTCATCGAACTGCGCGGTTCCATCATCTTTGGCGCCGCCATGGGCATCCCCTGGCAGCACGCCTTTTTGGTCTCCTTCCTGGGGAACATCCTGCCAGTCCCCTTCCTGATCCTGCTGGCCCGGCCCATTTTCACCTGGCTGAAAACCACCCGGCTGCTGGCCGGATTTACACAAAAAGTGGAAGATCGGCTGATGAAAAAGGCCGATCAAGTGACAGTACAGAAATATTCCGCCGTAGGCCTGTTTCTGTTTGTAGCCATCCCCCTGCCCGGCACCGGAGCCTGGTCCGGCTCTTTGATCGCCGCCCTTCTGGATGTGAAAATGCGGTATGCATTGCCTGCCGTTATTGCCGGTGTCTTTGCTGCCGGCGTCATCATGACGGTGGCCTCCTATGGTCTGCTGGGTGCCATCCAGCTGTTTTAAGGAGCGGACATGGACTTTCTTCTTTCTCTGGACAATGGCATTCTGAATGCCATACAGCATCTGCGCTGCGACTTTCTGGATTGGTTTTTCCCTCGGTTCACCATTTTGGGAAATGGCGGCTGGTTCTATATTCTGGTGGCCGCTCTGCTTCTCTGCTTTCCCAAGACCCGCCGTGCGGGACGCAATGCCGCTCTGGCCCTGATCTTCTGCCTTCTGGCGGGAAATCTGACCTTAAAGCCGTTGATCGGCCGGATCCGGCCTTATGACGCCAACGGTTTTACACAGCTTCTGGTGCCCCGGCTGGGGGACTTTTCTTTCCCTTCCGGCCATACCTTCGGCGCCACAGCGGTAGCGGTGAGTTTGCTGTTTTATCACAAAAAGGCAGGAATCGTTGCCTGCATCTTTACCGCTCTTATGGCATTCTCCCGGCTTTATCTTTATGTCCATTACCCTTCGGATGTTCTGGGGGGCATCCTGCTCGGCACAGCGGCTGCCTTCCTGGCCCGGTATTTGCTCCGGCGCCTTTATGCCAGAAAACAGCAAAAAACAGAAAAACCCACAACTTAAAACAGAGGCGCCTGCACCAATCGCAGACGCCTCTATTTTTAAAGTCACACTGTTCAAAAAGGAGGGACTATCCCATGGAACAGGTCACCCAAACAGCATTGACCGGCTTCCGCTCGCCCACTGGGGAGGAAATAGAACGGATCGGCCGGGATGTAAAGAAAGAACTATCCCGCCAGCGGCGAATCCAGGGATTTTGGATGTTTTTCTGCGGAGTCATTGCCTTCAGTATGCTGCTGCCGCCCTTTCTTCTATGGAATCTAATGGAAACTCCGGCAATCATCGTAAATTTACTCATCGGCATTCCCACAGCTTTGGGAGCGATCGCCATCGGAAAAAGCTGCAAACGAAAAAAGCAGTGGATCCGGCAAATATGCGTCGGTGCCTTTCAGGTGATGGACTGCTGGATTTACGAAACCCAGTTCGGAAGCGACCTGCCCGGTCTGGCCTGGGTGAAGATCTACAACAGCCAGAATCAATATTGCACTGAACGGATGCTCATCGATTATTGGGCCGCAGAATATTATCAACGAGGCCAGCGCAACAAACTGCTGCTCGCTCGCTGCGGTGATGATTATTTTGAACTGTTCAGCGATACAAAGCTGGGGATACAGCGTGCATGAGCACGATTTTCTCCGTCCACTTCCCATAAAACACAAAAACTCCCGCCTGGAAACAGGCGGGAGTTTTCATTTCCCTCAAAGGGAAATGATTTCTTTTTACAGCTGGTGGACGAACAGGCCGCTCATCAGCTTGGGCTCAAACCAAGTGGACTTGGGAGGCATGATCTTGCCAGCGTCGGCAATGTTGATCAGCTCCTCGATGGAAGTGGGATACATAGCGAAAGCCACCTTCATGCCCTCGTGGACTCTCTTCTCCAGCTCGCCCAGACCGCGGATGCCGCCGATGAAGTCGATACGGCTGTCGGTGCGGGGGTCCTTGATGCCCAGCAGGGGATCGAGAACATTCTTCTGGAGGATGGAAACATCCAGCTGATCCACAGGATCGTTGGGATCATAGATGTCGCCATGAGCGGTGAGGATATACCACTTGTCGTTCAGGTACATACCAAAGGTGTGCTTGCTCTCGGGCCGGTACTGGCCTTCGCCGCAATACTCCTTGATGTGGAACATACCCTTCATCTTCTCCATGAACTCTTCGTCGCTCAGGCCGTTCAGGTCCTTGACAACGCGGTTGTAGTCCATGATATACAGCTGCTCATCGGGGAAGAGCACAGCCAGGAAGTAGTTGAACTCTTCCTCACCGGTGTAGCCCGGGTTCTGCTCCCGGCGCATCTTGCCCACGCGGGCCGCAGAAGCGCAGCGATGATGGCCGTCAGCGATATACAGGTCGCCAGCTGCCACGAACTCCTTGCCGATGGTCTCGATGTCGGCTTCATCGGTGATGACCCAAACGGTGTTCTGCACGCCGTCGGAAACGAAATCATACACAGGAGCCTGAGCCATGGTCTTTTCCACAATGGCATTGATGGCGCCTCTGGCCTTGTAGGTCAGGAAGATGGGGCCGGTGTTGGCATTGCAGTAATCCACATGGTTGACCCGATCCTCTTCCTTGTCGGCCCGGGTGAGCTCATGCTTCTTGATCACATTGTTCATGTAATCGTCGATGGAAGCGCAGCCCACGATGCCCACCTGAGGCCGGCCGTTCATCACCTGCTTGTACAGGTAGAAGCAGGGCTTCTCGTCCTGGATATAGACGCCGTCGGTGATCATCTTGTTCAGATTGTCACGGGCCTTTTCATAGACCTTTTTGTCATAGTGGTCGATGGAGGGATCCAGGTCGATCTCCGCCTTGTCCACATGGAGGAAGGAATAGGGGTTCCCCACCACCATCTGGCGGGCTTCCTCGCTGTTCATTACATCATAGGGCAGGGCCGCCACTTTGTCAGCCAGTTCGCTGGTGGGACGGATCGCCCGGAAGGGTCTTACGACTGCCATTTTGTACTCTCCTTATTTGTTAAAGAAATTCTCGATGATCTCAACGATCTCCTGGCCAATGCGGCCCTGAGCTTCCTTGGTGGAACCGCCGATATGGGGGGTCAGGGAGATCTTGGGGCAGTTCATGACGCGCTCGTTCTGCAGGGGCTCCTTAGCAAACACATCCAGAGCGGCGCCAGCCAGCTTGTCCTGCTCCAGAGCATCCACCAGAGCATCCTCGTCGATCAGGCCGCCGCGAGCGGTGTTGACGATGAAAGCGGTGGGCTTCATCATAGCCAGATGCTCAGCAGTGATCACAGGCTTGCCGTCCTTGGCAGCGGGGATGTGCAGGGAGACGAAGTCAGCGTTCTTCAGCACTTCTTCCTGAGTGGCGCACACATACTCTTCGGGCAGGCCCTTGATCTCGAAGATGTCGGTGTACATAACCTTCATGCCCAGAGCGGTAGCCTTGCGGGCGATGGACTGGGAGATACGGCCCATGCCGATGAGGCCCAGGGTCTTGCCAGCCAGCTCCACACCTTCATACTTTTTCTTTTCCCACTTACCTTCCCGCATGGTCACATTGGCAATGCTGATATAGCGAGCCATGGCCAGCATATGGCCCAGAGCCAGCTCGGCCACAGAGTCAGAAGAAGCCTTGGGGGTGTTGGTGACCTTCAGGCCCTTGCTCTCGGCGTACTTCACATCGATGTTGTCCACGCCAACACCACCGCGGATGACCAGCTTCAGACGGCCGGCTTCCACAGCAGCATCGATGATGGGCTCACGAACCTTGGTGGCAGAACGAACGACCAGCACATCATAGTTGGCCAGCTCCTTCTTCAGATCTTCGGGCTCATAGAACTGCTCTACAACTTCATAACCCTTGGCGCGCAGATCGGCAGCAGCCGCTTTGTTCATCCCATCGGAAGCGAGTACACGGATCATAATTGCATTCTCCTTTTTCATTGGGGCGGATGGAGCAAGTGGCGAACGCAGAACATTCGCCACTTGCTTTCCGCATATTGTTTTTTATTCGGTTGCCCTATGGCTTAGAGGCCCAGGACCTCTTCGATGGCGGAGGTGACCAGCTTCATGTCGTCCATGGTCATGTCAGCCATGTGAGAAATACGGAAGGTCTTTTCCTTCAGATCGCCGTAGCCGTTGGAGATCTCGATGCCTTTTTCGGCCAGCTTCTTGTTCAGGTCGGCCACGCTGATGCCACGGGTGTTCTTGATGGTGGTCAGTGTGGGGCTCAGGTATCTCTCATCGGAGAAGAGGGCGAAGTACTTCTTAGCCCAGGCGCGGATGAACTCGGCCATCTCCAGATGACGGGCATAGCGCTTCTCCAGGCCTTCCACTTCCAGCATGTAGGTCAGCTCTTCCTGCAGAGCGAACATATGGGACTCGCTGGGGGTGGAGGGATACTGATACTTGTCGTCCTTGACAACCTTGTCATAGATCTCCACGATGTCCAGATACAGGCCGCGGTTGGGAACGGTCTTGGCGCGCTCATAAGCCTTCTTGGAAACGGAAGCTGCGCTCATTCCCGGAGGGCAGCCCAGGCACTTCTGGGTGGAAGTGATGCAGAAGTCGATGCCCAGCTCGTCCACAGGGATGCTGGTGCCGCCCATGGAGGAGACGGTGTCCACGCAGAAGACCACATCGGGATACTTCTTCACAACTTCAGCGATCTCCTTGATGGGGTTCATGATGCCCACAGAAGTCTCGTTGTGAGTAACGGTGACCAGGTCATACTTGCCGGTGGCCAGAGCCTCGTCCACCTGCTTGGGATCGGTGGCCTGTCCGTCTTCAGCGCGGAACTTGTCGGCGGGAACACCGTTGGCCACAGCCATCTTATACCATCTGTCGCCGAAGGCGCCGATGGAGAAAACGGCGGCACGCTTGGCGGTGCAGCACTTGATGGCGCTTTCCATCAGGCCGGAGCCGGAAGTGGTGGACAGCACGATCACATTGTTGGTCTGGAAGACCTTCTGCAGCTTGGTGCAGACATCCTTGCCCAGCTCCGTGGCAGCCTTGCCGCGGTGGGAGATCATGGGGGTGGACATCTTGGCCAGAACTTCCGGACGCACGTCCACCGGACCGGGGATAAAGAGCTTCTTGTGCATAACGATTCCTCCTGCAATAAAATCGTCGTTTTCAGCTTTCTCCTGCTTTGACGACATAGAAAAAAGAATTGAAACCCCCCTGGCTCCAATTACTTTTCTTTCTTACACCTGTATTCTAACATTCTTGATAACTTTAAACAAGTTGGAAATTGGATTTTCTACATTTTTTCTAAATATATTTTTCCGCAGTTGCCAGTATTTCAGAATAATAGTAGAATTACACAAGAAGGAGGGGGATTTTTATGGCAATTTACGATTCTGTGGCTCAGCTGACCGGTCGTACACCCCTTCTGCGTCTCACAAAACTCAGCGCCCTTTATGGCTGCCGCACACCCATCCTGGCCAAGCTGGAGTGCTTTAACCCCACCGGCTCGGTGAAAGACCGGGCGGTGTTTTCCATGCTGCTGGCCGCCATGGAGGAGGGGCAGCTCCCACCAGGTGGCGCCGTCATCGAAGCCACCGGCGGCAACACCGCCATTTCCCTGGCCATGGCCTGCGCCGCTCTGAGCCTGCGGGCCTATATCGTCATGCCGGAAGGGGTGGAACCTCCCCTCACCCAGCTTCTGAAAGCCTATGGCGCCAAAGTGGTGCTCACTCCAGGTGGAGAGGGTCTGCCGGGAGCTTTGGAAAAAGCCCGGCAGCTGCAAAAGGAACTGAATGCCTTTATGCCCTCCCCCTTTGAAAACGACCAGGGCTGCGAGATCCACCGCCGGTGCACCGGTCCGGAGATCTTGCAGGATGTGCCTCAGGTGGACTATTTCGTCTGCGGCATCGGCACCGGAGCCACATTCACCGGCTGCGGCGAATTCATCAAAAGCCGGTGCATGGACTGCCGTCTGGTGGCAGTGGAGCCCAACGACTCTCCGGTGCTCTCCGGCGGTCTGCCCTCTTCCCACGCCATCCGTGGATTGGGAGCGGGATTTGTGCCCCCCATCCTCAATGTGCCCCTTATCGACGAGATCATAAGGGTGCGCACCCCTGACGCTTTGGAGCTTTGCCGGGAACTGGGACGCACCGAGGGCCTTTTGTGCGGCATCTCTTCCGGCGCTGCTCTGGCCGCTGCGGTATCGGTGGCCTGCCGGGAAGAAGCGGAGGGGAAAACCGTGGTGACCATCCTCCCCGACGGAGGAGAACGCTACCTTCTGGCCGACCTCTATCCCCTGTAATTCTCCTTATTATCCTAGTGTTCCATATTATTTATCATAGAAAGGTGAACAAGATTATGGAAATGCGTTTCATCGACACCCATTGCGACACCATGGGCGAGTGCATCGCCCGCTCGGAAGGCAAAGTGACCCTGCAGAACAACCCGGGCCACATCAACATGGAAAAGCTGATAAAGGGCGGCGCCATGGCGGAATTCTTCGCCATCTTCATCCCCACCCACGACAGCGGCGCCGGCAAAGGCGTCACTCTGCCTCCCTATGACTATTTCCAGTTTGTCTACAAAGCTTATCTGAAAGAGCTGGAGGCCAACAAGGATGTGCTGGCTCCGGCCTGCAACTTTGACGATATCATGGCAAACAAAGCGGCGGGCAAAGTTTCCAGCGTGCTCACCGTGGAAGACGGCGTGCCTCTGGAGGGCAAAATGGAGCGCCTGGAGGAGTTTTATCAGAAGGGCGTGCGCCTGATTTCCTTCACCTGGAACTATGAAAACAGCCTGGGCTTCCCCAACTCCAAAGATCCGGAGATCATGAACCGGGGGCTGAAGCAGTTCGGCCTGGACTGCATTGCACGAATGAACGAGCTGGGTATGCTGGTGGATGTGTCCCATCTGTCTGACGGCGGCTTCTGGGATGTGGTGAAGCACAGCAAAAAGCCCTTCATCGCCTCTCATTCCTGCTGCCGGGCCCTGTGCAATCACACCCGCAACCTGACCGACGAGATGCTTCATGCTCTGGGCGAGAAGGGCGGCGTCGTGGGCATCAACTTTGCCTCCCAGTTCCTCAACGAAGGCGCAGAATATACCGACATCCAGTCGGTGGTGCGGCATATGCTCCACATCCGTGACAAAGCCGGTCTGGATGCTCTGGGCTTTGGATCGGACTTTGACGGCATTACTTCCACTCTGGAGTTCAAGGATTACACCGGCCTGTCTTTGATTGTGGATGCTTTGAAGCCCCATTTCACCGACGACGAGATCGACAAGATCTGCTCTGGTAATATGCTCCGCCTGATCCGTGACACTCTGAAATAAGTTTTTCAAATAAGCAGCCCCCTTCCGGCATTTGGGATCCGGAAGGGGGCCTTGTTTTTCTATTTACCGCAGAGGGGGATATACACCCTCTTCAAAGGCCTTTTTCAAGGCGGCCTTCACCATGTCCTTATCCTCGGGATAGGTGACGCCGAACCACTGGCTGCCAGTGCGCAGCATATGCACCTGGGCCTTCTGCTGCTGGATCAGTCCATCCACCGCTCCGGGCAGATAATATTCCGCCTTGAGCGGGTCCTGCATGGGAGCCTTGAGGAAAGCTTCAAATCCCTCTTCCAAGCAGGTGAACAATTCCGGCGAAAAGCCCCACACATTCATGGACACGGTGCTGTCGGGACACAAGGGAATGTAGTGCTCTCCATCCTCGGTGTATTCCGCACCCCCGTCCTGGGTGCCCCGGATCTTGGTGCGCTCGGTGACTGTCTCCAAAAAGCCGTCCTTCACCTGGCAAACGCCCCGGGATACCGTCCCATTTTCCGTCAGGGTGTTTTTCAGCACATAGCCCACCATGCAGAAATCCATCTTGTCCCCGGTGTGGGAGCCGGTGAGGAAGTCATAGAGCAGCTTGTAAGTCTCCCGGCCGTAAAAATCGTCGGCGTTGATGACGCCGAAGGGACCGTCGATCACATCTTTGGCGCAGAGCACAGCCTGGCCGGTGCCCCAGGGCTTGACCCGGCCCTCCGGCAGGGAGCATCCCTCGGGCAGATCGGTGGTTTTCTGGAAGGCATAGTGGACTTCCATCTTCTCCCGGGCCAAAGCCCCCACCTTCTCTTCGAAAACATCCTTCAATTCTTCCTTGATCACAAAGACAACCCGGCGGAAACCGGCAAGATAGGCGTCATGGAGCGAATAATCAATGATGATCTCGCCATGAGGTCCCAAGGGGTCGATCTGCTTCAGGCCGCCATAACGGCTGCCCATACCGGCGGCCAGCACCAGCAAAGTGGGTTCTTTCATATGTATTCCCTCGCTTTTTCTATTGATGAAAATCTTTCCTTTATTATACCTATGTCTTCCCCCTTTGGCAACCGCCGTTGTGTTTTTCCCCTGCTTATGATACACTGGAGAAAACAAGCAAAAGGAGCGATGGCCATGTATTTTGAAAAACCCGGAAAAGACTGCACCGCCCAAACGGTGGAACTGGCCCTCAAAGCCGCCAAAGAGGAGAACATCTCCACCATTGTGGTAGCCAGTGGATCGGGCTACACTGCCCGCTTTTTCAAAGAAGCCGCCCAAAATGGCATGAAAGTGGTGGTAGTCACCCATGCCAACGGCTACAAAGAGCCCGGCTCCCAAGAGCTTTCCCCGGCAGTTCGGAAGGAACTGGAGGACTGCGGGATGCAGGTGGTCACCACCTCCCATGTGCTCTCCGGCGCCGAACGGGGTCTTTCCACTCGCATGAAGGGCATTTACCCGGTGGAGATCATGGCCTACACCCTGCGGATGTTTGGCCAGGGCACTAAGGTTTGCGTGGAGTGTGCCGTCATGGCTCTGGATTGCGGTGCCATCCAGCCCGGGCCGGTGGTGTGCGTGGCCGGTACCGGCGGCGGAGCCGATACCGCCTGGGTCCTGCGCCCGGCTCATGCCCAGGATATTCTGGGAACCAAGCTGGATAAGCTGATCTGCAAACCCCTGCTCCCCTAAGATCCAAAAAGAAACAGCGGCTTATATGGCCGCTGTTTCTTTTCCCCCAGGGGCGTATACATTTTTCATTTTTCGTGGTATACTGAGGAAAAATATAATTGGGGATTTTGTCCCCCAGGAGGTCTTTGTCATGTATGAGGAGATCACCGGTCAGGCCAAGCAGGCTGTTACCGAACTTTTGGAGCGGGCCCGCCTGGAGCCGGGCGATATTTTTGTGGTAGGCTGTTCGTCCAGCGAAGTGGGTGGACATCGGATCGGTTCCGATTCCAGCCCGGAAGTGGCCCAAGCCATTCTGGATGGCATCTATCCTATCTTGAAGGAAAAGGGCATTTATCTGGCCGCCCAGTGCTGTGAGCATCTGAACCGGGCCATCGTCCTGGAAAAAGAAGCGGCCCGGGCCTATGGTCTGGCGCCGGTGAATGTGGTGCCCCAGCCCAAGGCAGGCGGCAGCTTTGCCACCGCTGCATACAAGGCGTTTTCTCACCCGGTAATGGTGGAACATGTGAAGGCCGCCGCCGGCATTGACATCGGCGGTACGCTCATCGGGATGCACCTGCGGGAGGTGGCAGTTCCTACCCGCCTTTCCATCAAACAGATCGGAGAAGCCAACATCATCTGCGCCCGCACCCGTCCCAAATTCATCGGCGGTCAGCGTGCCCATTACGATGAATCCCAAATGTAACAAAAAAAGGTTCCCACAGCTCAAAGCTGCGGGAACCTTTTTTGTTTTCTCATTGTCTTCCCTGTTTTCCTTTTCCGCCGCTTCCTCTTCCGCCGCTTCCTCCGGCGCCCCAGTCTTTTCCCTGACCTTTCCCTTGACCCTGGCCCTGGTTCTGGCCTTGGCCCCAACCAGGAGCTTGGGTCTGGCTTTCACCGGACAACTCGGCAATTTTCTGCCGCAGCTGGCTCATGGTCATGGTGCGGGCTTGCTCCACTGTGGCATCGGGGTCCAGGGCCTGCCACTCCAGAAAAACCTGGTATTTGCCGCAGGGAAGTCCCGCTTCCTGTGCTTTTTCCATCTGCTCTGTGTCTGCCCCATAGCAATAGGCATTCTCTCCCATTTCCGGGCAAGCAGCAAGGACTTCCAGCATCTCCTCCCGGCGCTGAGGATCATCTCCCATGACACCCACCGCCAAGGTCTCTCCTTGCGCCACCGCTTCTTCCACCAAAGGTGTCTGCAAAATTTCTTCCACGGCCTGGGGATAATCCCAAAACCGTACCGAAAGAGACTGGGCCAGTGCTTCCCCGTCGGGATTCAGCCCTTCCACCTGCACCACTTTGTCCCATCGATTGATCTGCAGCTCCACAGAAAGGTTGATGTCGATGGTGATATGGGCCACTGGTGCAGCATACAGCCGCCAGGTGCCAAAGCCCAGGCACAACAGCAGCAAGCAAAACGCAGGTACCAGCCTGCCATAATGAGGACGCCGCTTCTTGCGTTTTTGCTGCACCGATTCCCAGGCTTTTTGCTTCAGTTCCTCATCGGCTTGCAGGGAGTCAAACGCCGCTTTCAGCCTGTTATCCATCATACACCCTCCCCCAGTTTTTCCTTGAGCATCTGCCGGGCGCGGGTGAGAAGAGTATACACTGTATTGGTCTTTTTCCCCAATATCTCCCCGATCTGAGACGCCGTATAGCCCTCATAATAATGAAGATACACCACATCCTTGTATTTCACCGGCAAAGACAGCACGGCCTCCAGCACTTCCCGATGATCCTCGGGAATGGGAGCCGGCTGCTCCAGCACCTCATCCAGGGACACCGTCCGGCGGCGCAGCAAACTGCGCAGCAGATCCTTGCAGGCATTGATGGTCACCCGTATCATCCAAGCCTTCTCGTGCTCCAGGCTTTGGAAATCCGAAGCGCTCATGGCATATTTCAAAAACACCGTTTGGAAAATATCCTCGGTGTCTTCCCGATTTTTCAAATGAACCCCGCAGATCCGCCGAACGGTGTCGGCATAGCGGTCAATCGCCTGACGGACCTCTTCCTCGCTGCGCATCACATAACCCCGTTTTTACAGGCTGCGGCCTCCTTGAGACCACCGCCCCATTCTTCCCCGGCCTGCACCCTGATTGTCGCAGACACCATCGCCATTTTCATCCACATACCGCCAGCCGGTACCCTGATTGTCACAAATACCGTCGCCATCTGCATCTACCCAGCGGCATCCAGTACCCTGATGATCGCAGATTCCATCACCGTTTGCATCTGCCCAGCAGTATCCTGTACCCTGGTTATCGCAAACACCGTCGCCGTCTGCATCCACATACCGCCAACCGGTGCCCCGCCCGCCTGCGGCCCAAACCGCGCCGCCAGCTGTAAGAACCACCGCTGCTGTCAATGCTCCTGCTAAAATCTTTTTCATTTTGTGTTCCTCCTGTCCCATATTTTATGTGTCGGCTGAGTGCCTTTCACTTCTAATACGGCGGAGAACAGAAAATCCATTCACAAACTATAAAAATTTTTTTGAGCTTTTTCAGTATATCATTTCTCATTTTTTCCGTCGACCGTGAAATGGCCAGGAATATCCTCCTTTTCCAGTGAAACACTAGAAAAAATCACTTTTGGAGGAAAACGCCATGGCCTCACAGTTTCGCGGCTGGTATTTCAAATGCCAATCCAAACATTACACACTGGCTCTAATTCCCGCTATCCATCAAGGTCCCAAGGGACGGGAATGTTCTCTTCAGCTGATCTCCCCTGAGAAAAGCCAAACTGTATCCCTCCCCTCCCAGGGAGCCGTCATTCGCTGGGACCGGCCGGAAGGACAAATGAACGGACTTTCCTTTTCTCCCAAAGGGCTGACGCTTAATATCTCCACTTCGGAAACCCGTCTGCGGGGTCAGCTTTCCTTTGGCTCGCCTGCATCTCTCTCCCAGGATATCATGGGCCCCTTTCGCTATGTTCCTTTTCTGGAATGCCGCCACCGGATATACAGCATGGCCCACTCCGTGGAAGGACGGGTGGAATGGGACGGGCGGGTGTTTTCTTTTTCCCCCGGCCGTGGATATATCGAAGGAGATCAAGGCCGCTCTTTCCCCAAACGCTATATCTGGAGCCAATGTCTTTTCCCCCAGGGGTCTTTGATGCTGTCTGTCGCTTCCATTCCTCTGGGGCCCTTCTCTTTTACCGGCGTTCTGGCCTTGGTTCGTTTCCTGGGACAGGAATACCGACTGGCCACTTATCTGGGCGCACGGGCAGAAAAAATTTCACCGGAGGAAATCCTCATCCGGCAGGGTCCCCTCACGCTCCAGGTCAACCTGCTCTCTTCCGATCATCTGGGACTATCTGCTCCCGTCCGGGGCAAAATGTCCCGCCTGATCCGGGAAAACATCACCGGCCATGCCCATTATGCGCTCCACAGTGGTGACCGGTGCCTACTGGAAGTGGAAAGCCACCGGGCTTCTTTCGAGTATGAATGGAAAAACTGAAATGCCGGAAATCCCAGTGTGACCCTTGTCAAAAATGGAAAAACAAGATATCCTAAATGGGACAAAGGAGCGGATGTCCCATGGAGAAAAAAGTAAAAAACACAAGAAAATGGAGCCTTCCCATGACGGGGCTGTTTGCCCTGTTTTGCACCCTTTTGGTGGTGGGAGGGCTCTTTTTGACCCAGGTGATCCTGCTGCAGAATTCTCAGCAATGGGGCAATCAGCTGGCCCGGCAATGTTCCGATCAAGCCCTCAGCCGTTTGGAAGCGGTGGAAAGTTGTCTGGATCTGATGGTGGGTGCTCTGGATGAAAAAATCCGCTCCGGGGCCCAGCCGGAAGATCTCACCTTGTGGGCCGAAGAATTTGTAAAGGAAATATCTCTGTCCTTTTCAGACACCATCCATCCCTATGCCGCCGTCAATGGTCAGCTCTTTCCCACCGCTTCTGCCGCCCAGGATCTATTCACTCTGCCATGGTATGAAAAAGCCTGCAAGGCCCAGGGTGAGCCGGTGTATCTGTTGGCTCCCGATGCAGAAGATCCGGGCATCATCGTGGCTCAGCAATGCCCGGGCGAAGATGCAGTGCTGGCCTTTGCCGCCAGCCTGGAAAGTGAGAATGGCCTTGCTCTTCCCAAGGGAAGTTCCTATTATTTGTGCGATGCACAAGGCCAGCTGCTCTACGCCCGCACCGAGTTTTCCGCCGATTCCCAGCAGCTTTCCGGCTACATCCACACCATTTTCCAGCAAATCCAGGCTGGACAGCTGGACGATGCCAGAGAGTATGTCTACGGTCTGACATCGGAAAAACGGGCGGTTTATTTTACCACCGCGGAAAACGGCTGGATATCCATCATCACCATTCCCTATTCCGCCCTTTTGGGCAATCTGCGTCAGGTGTTCTATGGCGCCTGTGCCATCTGCGGCGCCTTCTTTTCCCTGTTGTTGTTCTTCGGTCTGCGGGAACGATTGACCCGACGGAAAACTGCCCGGGCTGCCGAAACGGTAGCCGCTTTGGGCAACCTGTATTATGCCATCTATCGGGTCAATGTGGGCCGTGGAAGCTATGAAATCATCAAAGGCTCCGAATATGTGCTTCAGCAGCTTCCTCCCACCGGCCCCTATGAAAACCTGATGCAAGTCATCGGTCAACTCATCGACAAGGAGACCTTCTCCCAATTCAGCCGTAGCTTTTCTCTAGACAACCTGCACCGGCTGATGGAGGAAAATGTATCGGACTTTGGCGGAGACTTCCGAAGAAAATTCGGCGATGATTACCGCTGGGTCAATGTACGCCTGCTTTTTGCCCCCTCTCTTCAGCCTCAGGAAGCGGTGCTCTGTTTCCGCCAGGTGGATGAGGAAAAATCCAGCCAACTTCAGCATTTGCATATGCTGGAAGGAGCTTTGGAGCGTGCCCGGGACAGCGAGCAGTCCCAGAGCCAATTTTTCTCCCAGATGAGCCACGATATGCGCACCCCTCTCAATGTGATATTGGGTTCAGCCCGGCTGGCTCAGGATCAAGGGAATGACCCCCAAAAGATCACCGGCTATCTCCAAAAAATCACCCTGGCCGCCTCCCAGCTGCTGGAGCTGATCAATGATATCCTGGAAATGTCCCGCACAAAGCAAACCGAGCTTCAGCTGAAAAATCAACAATTTGATCTGAAAGAGTCGGCGGAGCAATGGGTTTCTGCTTTCCAGACCCAGGCCGAACTGGAACAAAAGGAACTGACCCTCTCCTTGGATCTCCCTCGCCCCATAGTGCATGGCGATCCCTTCCGTCTCCAGCAAATCATGGGCAATCTCCTGTCCAACGCCTTGAAGTTTACCCGCTCTGGTGACAAAATCCAGGTAGAATTCTCTCAACCGGGAGAAAAGGTCTGCCGGATTCTGGTGCGGGATACCGGCATCGGGATGTCACCGGAATTTTTACCTCAGCTCTTCACCCCCTATGCCCGGGAGAACCGGTTCGGCACTCAGACCGTACTAGGCACCGGCCTGGGTATGCCCATCGTACACGCCATCGTCACCCAAATGGGGGGCCAGATCCAGGTGGAAAGCGCCCCAGAAGAAGGTACCACCTTTACCCTGACCCTGCCCATGGAACCGGTGGACCAACCTCTCCCTTCCCCTGTGCCGGAGAAAACAGAAGAACCCTCCAAAGAAACACCACCCTTTGAAGGCAAGCATTTTCTTCTGGCCGAAGATTTTGAGATGAACCTGGAAATCGCCACCCAGCTTCTCACTCTGTGGGGCGCCCGGGTAACCCCGGCCCGCAACGGCCAGGAAGCGGTGGATGCGTTTGCCTCTTCCCAGGAAGGGGAGTTTGACGCCATTTTAATGGATATGAATATGCCGGTGATGGATGGCTGCGCCGCAGCCTCCGCTATCCGAGCCATGCACCGTCCGGATGCCGTCGCAGTCCCCATTCTGGCTCTCACCGCCAATGCCTTTGCCGAAGACATGGCCGCCACAGCTCAGGCAGGGATGAATGCTCACATCACCAAACCCATTGACCCCAAGCAGCTGGCCCAGGCCTTGCAGGACTTATCCAAATAAAACAAAAATGGGAAGCAATGCTTCCCATTTTTGCGTGTCGAAAAAGTGGATTTTGCCACTTTTTCGAGTTTTTGCAAGGGGCTGCATGCACGCTTTCGGCGCACACTTGCCCCTTGAGAGGTGCAAAAAG
>OGGQ01002837.1_pt1 | contig 17646 bp, 20 predicted proteins | sample 1571191 | NCBI WGS metagenome assembly OGGQ01 (sample SAMEA2582061, study PRJEB24529) | metagenome | biome: Human gut stool | place: China | collected 2011
AAGCCGCAGCACCCACGCCATGGCCAGCACACTGCCCAGACTCGTCAGCACGCCCGCCGCGATCGATGCAAAAATCGCGGCCAGGTTCTTCTCCAGCAGCTCCCACTTTTCATACAGGGGGATGGCCAGACTGACTGTGGCAGGCATCAGCAGCCAGCTTACAGGCTGGGCGCTGGCCTTGTAATCGGCGTAGGGCACGCCGAAGCAGCTCAAAAACACGATGACGAAGATACTGCCCATCAGCAGGGGATTGAACAGGGCCTTGCCCGTCTTGCGGTTGACCCAGACGCCAGCGGCATAGGCTGCCAGCGTGGCCAGCACGCCCCAGCTGCCGCACTGCTGCAGAAACTCAGCCATTTTTATGCTCCTTTCCACCTGCGCATTTCTGCGCCACCATGCCGGTGACTGCCATGACCAGCGCCGTGACCGGCACGATGGCCAGCACGGCGGGCAGCAGCAGGTTGATAAGCTGGCTGCCCAGCTCCATAACGCCGGCCGCCGCCGGGACGAACAGCAGCGGGAAGATGCCGGTCAAAAACAACCCCGTCTCCCGCACCTGCTCCAGCTTGAGCAGCCCGGTTTTGAGCGCAGCGACCATCAGCAAAAGGCCGTACACACTGGCCGGAATAGGCAGCGGCAGCACCGCCGCCAGTACCTCGCCCGCCAGACAGAACGCCGTGATGCGGGCAAACTGGAAAATATACTTCACGCAATAACCCTCTTTTACCCAAAATTCGTGTACCATCATACCACGTGCGTCAACATTCGGCAAGTTGTACATTGTATGAAAACCGTCCACATTTTCACACCGCAGTTGTAGGAAACAGCACTTGTAATTTGAAATAAGCTGTGGTATACTAACCGCAAACAAATGAATTTCACTCGAAAAGAGGTTTTGACCATGTCTTTACTGAAAAAACTGGCCGGTCTGGCCGTGGGTGCCGCTGCCTTGGGCGCATCCTCTACCGCAGGGGTTTCCGGTTTGGATGGGGCAGGCTGTTTCGGTGCAACTGGGTCAGCCTTCATGGGCTCCGTGTTCTCCACCTTAGCGGGCTCGTCTACCTTCCCGGCATCCGGGATGTTCTTTTTGTCGTCAGCCAATGAAAAACCTCCTTTGTCGTGAAATGGAAAAAGCCAGCCTCGCGGCTGGCCGGTGGTGTTATCTCCTCCCTTCGGATTTTTCTATATGAAAACGCCGCCCATAGTCTTGTTAGGCGGAATTTACAATCTATTATTTTACATTCTGCGGGAGATATGGTATAATATCAATCGTCAGTACGAGCGGTCAGATCAGACTTCGTTTGGCTCGCGATCAAAAAAGCGGGCGGCGTCGTACCTACGGGTACAGATGCATTTTTTCCGGCAGAAGTGCCATCAGCACCCGTCCACCCCGACACGGTGACACAGTGACACACGGGCGCGGCGACACAGTAGTTGTCCGTGTAGCCAGTGTGTATGCGTGTCTCGTTGTGGCGGTGTATGGTGATGGGGTGTTGAGCTGAACAGTATAAAGCTGTTTGGGAAGTCGGATTTGTGCTGGTGTGAATAAGGATACAAGGCTGCAATATCTCCTTGTTATTGGCGGATGGGAAGTCCCCTCAGCATCTGGGGGCCAATAATAACAAGGAGGTGAATTCCGTGAAAAAGGCGGACAAGCCGTGTGTTGTTATCCATGTCCATGTCCATGGTGACAACAACAAGGTTTCCCTGAATGAGAATCGCTCTCATGTCCCTGCTGTCGCAATCAAAGTGATCATCGCTGCGTTGGTTGCGGTAGCCGTACTGGCTGTATTCTTCTGCTGCCCTGATCAACTTCCCGATTTTGTCCGTTCTATCGGCGAAGTGATCAACAGCTAGCACCAGCACATTTTAAGAATTGAGGTGTAATGCCTTTTGAAATATACCGATTGTCCGCTGTATGGAATTCAATCCAAAAAAATGTTGAAATATGTTCTACATATTAAAAATGGTGATTTATTGAGACAGGACTGCGTTGTTTCAATGATTAGTCCCTATATTGATAAAACTAAAAAACCTCGACTCATTGAGCCACCGCAGGCTGAATTGAAAACTGTGCAAAAACGAATGAAAACATTATTGGGAAAAATCCAAGTGCCCGATAATGTTTTTTCTGGTATTAAGGGGAGATCATATTCTGATAATGCGCGTCTCCATTTGGGCAGGAGTAAGCGAAACTTATACAAAATTGATTTGACCGCTTTTTTCCCCTCGATTAGTAGAGAAACAGTCTACCGTTTTTTCTTTGAAGATTTGTGCTGTTCTCCTGATGTTGCTGAGATATTGACGAATTTAACTACCATTGACCTTAAAAAGCTCAACCAAAGCAACCTGTTGGAAGTTTATGATTTCTTGGCTAACAAAGGGGTTAAATGCTATAACCATTTGATTTCCGGGGCACCAACAAGCCAAATCCTTTCATACTTGGTTAATCACAAAATGTTCGATGAATTGCAGTCTTTATCAGATAAAAACAATGTGACGATGACGATTTATGTAGATGATGTGGTATTTTCAAGCGAACATAAGATTTCATCAGAATTTAGACAATCTGTACTGTCCCTTATCAAAAAATATAATTACCAAGTATCTCGGAAAAAAGTTAAAGGATATTCCAAAACATATCCCAAATTAGTAACGGGGGTTATAATCAATAGCGAAGGTAAGGCTACAATCAAAAATGCACTTAGAAAAAAGATTGTGGTTGAATATGAGCACCTTCGCAATAATCCAACTGACACTAAGAGTCGCCAGCGGTTGCGAGGTTTGGTAACTGCTGCACGGCAAGTTGATAAATCAGCTTATCCTAATATCCGAAAATTTGCATTTGATAGCCCTACAAAAGAATAAAGCCACCTCTTGAAAATTTGGTGGCCTTATAATGTCGCTTTATAGGATAAAAACCTCTTGCTGACGGCTTGCAACCATTGATATGACTGGATTTTTCCAAGTCCTATAATTACACTCGGACCAAAAATCCGCCGTTTTTATAGAAAAACGGCGGATTTTTCGCTTATTTTGTTACGAAAAACGTGCGTAGTATTTTGGCTTTTCGTTCTGACCACACAAATACCACAGACGGTTTTCCGGTCTGACCACAGGAGGGGTACCCCATTTCTCTGGGCGTACCCCTCTTTTTTGTTTATGCGGCGCAGGATTTGAGAATTATTTTTTGGCATCTGCTCACGAATGAACAGTGGATGCCCCTGCCTGTCTACAAAAACAGGACTCCTCATGGGAATTGATGACCCCCACCGCCTGCAGGTAGGAGTAGATGATGACCGTCCCCACGAACTTCATGCCCCGGCGCTTCAAGTCCTTGGACACGGCGTCTGACAGCTCTGAGCTGACCTTGTCTGTCTCATAGATTGTATTCCCTTCCGTCCAGTGCCAGAGGTAGCGCTCGAAGCTCCCCCACTCCTGCTGGATGGTCCGGAAGATCCTGGCGTTGTTTACGGCGGCGCGGATTTTCAGTTTGTTCCGGACAATGCCGGGATTCTGACCCAGCTCTGCCAGCTTTTCTTCTCCATATCCGCAGACTGTCTCCAGTTCAAACTCATCAAAGGCCCGGCGGAATGCCTCCCGCTTGTTAAGGATGCACTCCCAGGAGAGTCCAGCCTGGAAGCTCTCCAAAATCAGCATTTCAAACAACTTATGGTCGTCGTGGACCGGGACGCCCCACTCCTCATCGTGGTACTGAAGGTAAAGCGGATTCTTGGGGTTTGCCCAATGACACCGGATTTTTTCCATGCTCTATTTTCCCTCCCCGCTGCTGGAACTCTTCCTGATGATAACACAGCAAGCATTCCAGGACAATCAAGACCGTTCGAAAAAGATTCGGGAGGACTGCGCTCATTTCAGGCACAGCCCTCCCGATCTTTTTTATATGCGCTGCCGCAGCTCTCCCCGGATCTCATCGTAATACCTCCGCACCGTCGAGCGGTTCATCTGCAGCTCTCTAGCAATTCTGGACTTGTTGGTCACACCCGGATGTTCTTGTAGGTAGGCTGCAATGGCCTTCTTCTTGGAGTTGCCATCCTCCGGATACTCTGTGCTCGCTCCCGATCGGAGGGCGGCCATCTCCCCGTTTATCTCCAGGATCAGCTCCTTTAACTTCTCCTCGCACTCCTCCAGCGAGTGGGCGTAAACGTTTCGAGGGCGCTTCACCCCATCCGGCCACTTGGGCGAGTACCGCCCCTCCCACAGGGTTTCGTTGATCTGGCTGATGCACCCGGTTCCCGGCCGACGGCGGGACAGGGGCACCGGCACAAAGTCCGATTTCTTTGGTTCCTTTTTCTTTCGCTTGGGAGCGGGAGGCACCTCCGCTTTTGCAATGCCCTGGTCAATGTTCAGGGCAGCCTTTCGGCGCATATCATCGGTGATGTGGGTATAGGTATTCAGCGTGGTCTCTGCGGAGACATGGCCGATAATGGTGGACAGGGTTTTGATATCCATCCCGTTCTCTAAAGACATGGTGGCGAAGGTGTGACGGAGGTCGTGGAACCGGACTTTATTACATCCCGCCCGTTTCAGAATCACCTGCAGCCGCTTGCGGACATAGCAGGGATCAATGGGCTGCTCCGGTTTGGTGCGGGAGGGAAACATCAGGTTCGAGAACACGCTCTTTTTGTACTCTGCCAGCAGCTCCACCATGGCAGGCGGCAGGATGATGATGCGGTTGGCCGCCTTGGTCTTGGGCTCGCTGATGACCAGCTTGCCGCCCACCGGATAGACCTGCTTGTCGATGTGCAGCTTTCCTGTGACGAAATCCAGGTCCTCCCACCGAAGGGCCAGCAGTTCTCCCCGACGCATTCCGGTGGTCAGCTCCAGCAGGAAGAGCTCGTACATCCCCTCCGCCTTGGCCTGGATGAGGAAGCGCTGAATCTCCTCAAGGGTCAGAATTTTCATCTCTTTCCCTTTTAAGGGCGGGAGCTTGCAGCCCACTGCCGGGTTTGCGTGGATCAGCTTCTCCTCCACCGCCTTATCCAGGGCCATCTGGCAGACCGCATGGCAGCTGCGCACGGAGCGGTCCGCCATACCGGGGCCATAGCGCTCCACCTGGACCTTCCGCCCACTCTCCTTCATGTGCCGGAAGAACTGCTGGAGCTCCCCTTGGGTCAGTTGGTTCAGCGGGATCTCCCCCAGCCCGGGAATCAGATGACGGGAGATAAAACCCTCATACTGGAGCTGTGTGGTGGGGCGCAGCCTGGGCTTTGCGTCATTCTGGTACCACTCGTTCAGCCAGTCACGGAAGAGCATATCCGACCGCACCTGGGTAGACCGGACGCTGCCGCACTCCCCTTTCAGCTTTTCCAGCTTGGCCACGCACTCCTTTTTCGTTTTCGCCAGAACATTCTTTGTCTTGGGGTTGCCTGACTCGTCATAGCTCACCACCACACGGCCCTCCCAGCGGCCGTCTTTCCGGAGGCGGACGGTGCCCTCCCCCCTCTTTCGCTTGCCTGCCATTACTCTCACCTCACCATGATGTGTTCCATAAAGCCGCCCACGATCTCACTGGCCCGCTTCTGCATATCGCCGGTCACATGGGTGTACGTGTCCAGGGTGAAGGAAGCCTGGGTATGGCCCAGAATTCCAGAGAGAGTTTTGGCGTCCACTCCACTGGCCAGGGCGTGGGTGGCGAAGGTGTGACGAAGATCATGAAAACGGATACTGGGCAGCCCCGCCTGTTGCAGCAGTTTCTTCAGGTGGTCGTAGGCAGCGTTGGGATTGACGGGCTGTTCCGGCCGGAGAGGGTTTGGGAAGATCCACTGGGAGTAGGAATTTTTCTTTCTCTTTGTCAGGAGCTCCATCGTGCTGGGAGGCAGGGTGATGGTTCGCTTTCCTGCCCCGGTTTTGGTCTCCCCCGCGGCCAGACCACCGCCCTTTTGGACGTGCATGGTCCTGCGCACGGAGAGGGTGCCATGGGCCGCATCGAAGTCGCTCCACATGAGGCCGCAGATTTCGCCCCTCCGCAGGCCGGTAGTCAGCTCCGTGTAGAAGAAGTCGTGCCAGATCTCATCCTTCTGAATCACATCCATAAATTTCTTCAGCTGGGCATCGTTGAGTATTTGTTTGGGAGCCGTTTTCTTCTTGGGTAGGGTGATGCCCTCAGTAGGATTTCGGGCGATGAGGTTTTCCCGCACCGCCGCGTCCATGGCCTGGTGGAGTACCCCGTGAATGCGGCGGATGGAGCTGCCGGACAGCTTGTGTCCATGCTCCGGATGGAACTCCTTCCGCCCATTTTTCTGGAGTTCCCGGTACAGCTTCTGGACATCCTCCCGGGTGATCTTCCCCACCGGCTTGTCTCCCAGGTAAGGCTTGATATTTCGATCGATGTACCCCCGGTAGCCCTCCCATGTAGAGGGCCGCACTGACGGCGTCACGTACTCCTCCAGCCAGCGGTCCAGCCACTGGCTCAGAGGCATCTTGCTGCCCTCGTTCAGATTTACATCCCGGTATTCCTCGATGTTTTGATGGAGCTTTTTCAACAGCTCCTTCTGGGTCTTGGCCGACACATATCGGAAGATAGGCGCGCCGTTTGCCTTGTGGCCGATGACAATGCGTCCTTCCCAGCGGCCATCTTCCCGCTTGCGGACCATGCCGTCACCGGATGGACGCCGCTTTGCCATCGCAGCTCCCCCCTTCCGTCTGTTCCGTAGAGAGAATTCCCTCTCCCTGCAGTTCCTCCCGCAGATGCCAGCCAAGGGCAACTCCAGCTGCGAAGTGATCCTCCGCTGTCAGCCTGCGCAGGCTTTCTGTTTGATCCATCAGGCACTGGAGTCTGGCTCGGTCTCCGCAGCTTAGTCTCTGGTTAAGCTCGTTGTGGATTTGCTCGATCTCATGGAGTTCTCGCTTGCGGGATGGCAGCGGGAAGCAGCATGTTTGCAGGGCTCGTATGTACTTCAGCATAACCTCCTGCCTCCTTTCTGCCACACACAATACCCGAAGCAACAGCGAATAGCCAGCGTCTTTGACCATAGTTATCAAACTGTTATCAATTACCGGTTGGCCGGTTGAGTTTTCCTTTCTTTGTTATACACTGTACTAGAATTAGCTACGGTTTTCGATTTGCAACTGCCAAGCGCTTATGTTACAATGCATACATTAACAAACTTCTGTGGGTGGTGGGTTTTCAAATGTCCAACTCCATTGAGCAATCCATCCGAACTGCTGAGCTATCCTTGCAGATGGAAGGATTTTCGGTATCGGATTCCTGCAAAGAACTTTGCCGCAAGCTGCTTTCTGGTGAAATTACACTGGAGCAATATCTATCCTGTGTTATACCTGACAGGAAGAAGGGGTAATATGGCTTACAGCATTGATGCAATTACCGACGGCTGCTACCCTGGGACGACTTGTTTAGTCAATAAATTAGGGATTCAAGATGAGTCCATATTGGCTGAAACAGAAGCCGCTATTGTTTTGGGCAAGGCAAGTCTGCTGGATCAGAAGCCTATCCAAGGTAACTTTGACTTTGATCATTACAAACGCATTCACCATTTTCTATTTTGTGACCTCTACGATTGGGCAGGGCAAGTACGATCAATTAATATTTCAAAAAAAGGAACAACATTTGTTCCTGCAAACGAGATAGAGTCCTGTGCGCACGCTTGTTTCAGTCGATTGAGTCTGTTTAACCCTGCCGGATTGTCCCATCGCCAATTAGCGGAAGAAGTAGCCGACTTCTACCATACTATTAACATGTTACATCCTTTTCGTGAAGGAAACGGCCGTACTCAAAGGATTTTCTTTGCGCAGTGGATTCAGCATCTTGGCTATAAATTTGCGTTAGCAGATGTGGATCCAGACACATTTATGATTGCCACGATTTATGCAGCGCAAGGTGTCATGGATCAGTTGGTCGATTTCTTTGAGGATGCTATTCAGACTCCGCATATGTATATGGAATTTGACCTGCAATGAGCTACAAAAATACCGGGCAGTTTTGAACTGCCCGGTATTTTTATCCCATGGTCATGCCGCCCATAGCCTGCGCTTCCTCATGGTCATTCGGCTTGTGTCCAAGAGCAACCTTCTTTTCTCTAAGTTGCCGGAGCCTCTTGCGGTCAATCTGCATCCCACCTGGAGTCGGGCTGGAAGGGGCACGCTCCCGGAAGATGTTGCCCATGTGATGTAGGAGCCGGGTGGTGGAGAGCGGCAGGCTTGGTAATACGTGCTGTCCCTGCTGCTCCATCCGGTCTACAAAAAACTGCGCGTAAGTATGGCCCTGCTTTGCCGCAGCCTGGAACCACGCATAGGCAGCATTGTTATCCGCCCCTGCCCCCTCCCCTGTCAGATACAGCTTGCCCAGCAGATACTGCGCCCAAGGATTTTCATTTTCAGCAGCGTGCTGGAGATACTCCTTCGCCGAGTCTAGGTTTTTCACCACATGCTTACCGGTGAGATACGCCTTGCCCAGAACATAGGCGGCATAGTCATTTCCGTTTTGTGCGGCCGCTTTCATCCATCGGATTCCCTCACTTGGATCATGCACATCAGGATCGTCTGAGAGAAGTAGCTTGCCCAGTGCGTACTGGGCCTGGGGCAATTCACGCTTTGCCGCCTGTTCCATCCAATACCGGGCTTTCTTCGTATCCGGAATGAGCAGACGGCCGTCCCGATAGAGGACCCCGGTCAGGAACTGAGCGTGGACATCCCCCTCCCCTGCCAGCTGCTCTAGCTCTGTGGCTGCCTCGTCTCTCTCCGCAAGGGAGTATTCCTTGCTGTTTACTACTTCCCACAGATTGAGACAGACCGCAGAGATCCCAGCCCGGCTCAGCCATCCGCCCTGATCCTCCATCCGTTCGTCCTCGTAGGTGATTTGATTTTTTCGGATGCGCTCCGCCTCCTGGATCACCGCGTTCTTGATGGCGCGAAACTCTTTTTGCTGAGACAGCAGCGGACGCTGTCGCTCTCTTTCTGAGTAGAAATCATTTACTTTGCATTGCAGCTCCCACCACTTCTGGTAGCATTCGCTCACAACCGGCAGCCGTTCCATCTGATCTACGATCTCATCAACTTGCTTCTTAAGAGCCTTGGGAAGATACCCGTAGGACTTCTTGCCCCTCACATCACTCAACTGCTGGGCAAGATCCAGCATCATCTGCTCCGCCTCAGGATGTTCACAGACCGACTCACTCATCTGTCGGGACAACTCCAGCATTGCGTTCCGAGTCTCCCTCACTAGCTCGTCCCGGCGGTCAGACTTCTGCTCGTAGAGATGGAGCATCTCCTGTTTGAAGATCTGATTGGTGAGCGTGGACTTGATCTGACGGATGCCGTCCCTAGACAGGTAAGCCTGTCCAGGTTTTACCGACCACGCCATGACATGCACATGGGGGTGCTTGCCTTCATCATGGAAGGCTGCGTACCAACGGAAGTCCTGGGGCGGAGTTTTCATGGCAGAGGCAATGTCATTTCGATTGGCTCGAAGTAAGTTCTGCCACGCCTGGGCGTTGTCATAGCCCAGACGCTCCGCGTCCTCCCGATGAAGAGAGATGATGTGCGTCCATACATTGCCCGTGTAGTGCTCCAGTTCCGACATGGCCTGGTGCAAATCCACGCCGTCCTCATCGCTAAACAGTCCGTGGTCGCCCAGACGTTCCGCGCGGGGACGGGTAGCGATGTACTTTGCGTAGCCCTCGGAAGACTGTACCTTGGACCAGTTCTCCTCCAGAGCCAGAGTGATCAGGGACGAAGCGTTGGCCTTGGTGGGATGACTGATGTAGTCCTCATACTCCAACAATTCTTTTGTGTCAGGAAAATCATTCACCAGCTTTGTAATGAGCTGCTCCTGCTTGCGGGTGGGTGGACGGTCATCCGGGATGATCTCCACCCGTTCCCGCGTGGCGATGTACTTCATGTAGCCACCTGCACTCTGACCGCTGCCGCATTTGATGTATGGACTCTTGACAATCAGTCTTGCCATGCATCATCACTCCCATCCTCGTAGGAGTCTCTTGCGATCTGTTCGAACCGCAGCCTGCCGTTGGTGCGCTTCACATTGGCGATGCTGTTGGCACGACGGCGGCGCAGATACTCCTCGTCCAGGTTGATACAGTCGGCCAGGGTACTCATGCCCATGTCCAACTCCACCGCCTGCTTGAACAGCAGTGACGCCATGCGATTTTCAAACTGATCCAACCTGCCGTCCAGGTAGGACTGAACCGAGGTTGGGAGAAACAGTCCAGCGTTGTTGGCGCTGAGATAGTCCAGATAAAAGTCGATGGCATTTTCGATGAACGCAGTGAGACTGCGGCTCCCATCTTCCGTATAGCGCCGTTCCAGAGTGGCTTTTTTCTCCGGCGACAGGTAGAGAGGGAATTTCTCTTTTTTGCTCATAACGGCTCCTTTCCGGGGGATGACCCCTGTTATTTTCTTGTGAGAGTAGGGCTTGCGGGATAACGACTGCAAACACGATGTGGTGCCTCTATTTTTGACCCCAGTTACGACCACCTGGGGCAACTCCCACAATCCGGTGCCCCGCCCCGCACTGCGGGACGGTGTGACTGGGCAAAGCGTCAGTCTTGACGCTTTGCCTTTATCCTGCTCCTCTCCCCCAAACCGCCTTGCGCTCTTCTCCGGGCCCAACAGCGGCCCAATTCCGCCTTGTAATCTCTAGCGGGCAGGGACTCTGCCCTGCTCCGAAGGAGGGCACACAGTCCCTCACAGCGGGGCATACGGGTCGTTCTGGTCTTGCTCCGCCAGGATCTTCTGGAGCTGCTGCCGCTCGGTTTCTAGCTCCAGTTCTTCCAGCTTTCTCTCGTAGTGTCGAGCGATCACATCCTGAGGCGGAAGTACAGTGAACTGCAATGTCCCATTGCGTGTCACGCCCGCTTTGGTTGTGACTTTGGTGGGCTCCACCGCAATGAGTCCCCGCTCTTCCAGCCTCTTTACATACCGGCTCACAGTGTTTGCACACATACCAACCGCGTCCCCAATAGTTTTGTAGCTGGGCCAGCACTGGTGTGTCTTCTGGTTCTCGCATCGACGCAGATAACAGTACACTGCCAGCTCACCTGGACTCAGGCCCAGGAGAAAGATCTCATTGGGCAGAGAGAAAAAGTTTCCTCTGTACTTCACTTCCCACCTCCCGTATGCTCCTCCACCCACTGAATGAATTTTTCCTTAGGCACTACCATGCGGCTGCCCGCACGCAGCACCGGAAAGTCCGGTTCGTGCATGAGCTCATAAGCACTCGATGGTGACACACCCAACACCTTTGCCACCAATTCTGAATTGAGAAACAGCGGCAACTCATCGTAGCTTTTGTAGACAGATTCTTTCATATGATTTTACCTCCTTCTGATCAACGGATATCTTTCTACTTGATAGTTATCTGCGCATAGTAATTGGACACTCTCACTCTTCTACTGCACAAAATGACTTTGAAACGAAACACCTTCATAAAATTTTATCGAATTGTTCTTCTCCTTTACTCTAACTATTGCCTTTGGTGCAGGTGCTTCTTGCGAGACATAGCCTTTATACATTCACATTCCCCTCTACTTCTTTTGCGGTGAACATTTGTAAGCGACATAGATTTGACATAACTTTCCGATGACGTACGATTTGCCTTTCTACTTTTCTGTTGGGAAAAGAATATCCTTTTGACATACTTTTGACAGAAAAACGGAGCGTCTGCTTTGTCGCAGACGCTCCGTTTGAGATTATGTGATTCAATTTTATGTTGGTTTTCGCAGTCGGCATATTCCCTCGGCCTCGTCCCGCTCTTTCAGCAGACCAGCCAGGGCAGAGAAAAATTTCTTATGCTGATAGTCCACGCTGCCACGGTTTATGTAGTACCTGGGGACAGCCGCAAAGGGGTAGTTGGTTCAGACGACCGTCTCCTCGCCGGTATTGGCATCGGTGGCCAGAGAGACCACATAGACCACTTTCCCATCGTACCGCCGGTAGTACCCGGCGCAGATTCGCCTGCCCGCCGTCGCTGCACCTCCTATGTGTTTTTCTGCCCTTAAGTATAGCGGAGTACAGAGCTTCTGTAAATGACAGGGGCTTTTATTGTTTATTCCCCCGCAGAATTTGAGGTGTCGTCTCCGTACCATGTTAGGTTATTTTAAGTTGGGGTATGATGACAATTATAAAATCATTTCTTATGACACAGAGCTTGCCCAAAAGTACTTTCAGGGGCGGTTTTTTCAATCCGTGGAGTGACATCCGAATAGATCGGCGTTTCCCTTACATTTGGTGAAACGCCGCCGGGGTCCTTATGTTTTCACTGATTCTGTATGATTCCTACGGTATTCCTTGGGCAGCATGCAGTATTGTTCCTTGAATGCAGAAGAGAAGCGGCTCTGGCTGTCGTATCCAACTTTTTGGGCAATATCCGCAATACTCAGATCAGACGACTGAAGTAGCTGGGCTGCATACTTCATCCGGTGCTCCCGGATATGTGCAGCGATGGATGTGCCGTAGATGGCCTTAAACATACGCTTTAAGGTTGTAGGGTTCATCAGATATTGTTTGGACAGGGAGTCAATGGTATATCGCTGTTCCAGATTGCTGGTCAGTTGGTCATGGATCTGGCGAATTACCTCCACCTGCTCCGCTCGGTATTCCGTCAGATGCTTTTCCTGGCCGGCTTCGATCTGGCTCAGAACAAGAAGAAGTTCCAGCACCTTGATTTTTTGCCAGGCCAGCCGCATTTCTTGGAGAGGCTCATACAGCCCCAAAAAGATTTGCTGTATGGTCTCATTGCCCGCCAGAGCCGTGCAGGTACCGTCCTTACAGTATTCTTCCCGCAGAGCCTCCCCGGTAACAGGCGAGCCAGCCAAGGGTGCGGGCGGCTGTGCTGTCAGCTGCTCCAGGTCGATGTAGATGGCAAGGCCTTTGTAAGAACCGTTCGGCAGGGTGATGACGGAATCCCCGCAGACGTCCATGGTATTCAAGGAAAAATCCCCCGGCCCCAGATAGATCCGGTTGCCGCCTCCCATGTCCCATCCCATTCTGCCGGAGATACAGTAGTTGATCCCCAACATCCGGGGCAGCGGCGCATGGCAGACGTGGAACGCATCTTTCCCGGTCACAGAGAGGAACGACAGCTCGATGCCCGGGTAGAGCGCCAGAATCTCAGGATGGTTTTCCCCGGTGTCAAGGTGAATGGATGATAGAATCCCATGATGCTCTTGTTTCATGCTGGCCCTCCCATCACTCCGGGCAGGTGATAGCCATCACCTGTTCCATGGTTTTGTGCAGCAGCTGCACCTGCGGGTTGTCTGCCGCCCGGTAATAGACTTCCTTACCTTCCCTGCGGCTCACAATCAGGCCGCAACTGCGAAGTACGCGCAGATGATGGGAAACGGCTGGGCTGGACATCTTCATCAGTGCGGAGATATTGATGACACATTGCTCTGTATGGCACAAAAGCCAAAAGATACGCAGTCTTGTGGTATCGCCGAGCTGCTTGAACAGCTCCGCAACCGTTTCAAATCGCTCTGCCTGGCGCAGCCCGGATTCGATCAGTTCCAGATCGGCTTGCCCGTCATGAGCATGAGGCAGCGAGGAATATTTCATGGACCATCCTCCTTTTTCGCTCGTTTGGAAATAGTTTTCGCCCATTTGGCAGGGAGTCCCTCAGAGGCGTTGACTTCTCTTTCAGCAGACAGTATACTGCAAGCACAACAATTAAACAAGTGCTTAATCTTAAAAATGAAATTCAGAGAGGAGTTTTTCGTGATGAAAAAGACTTACAAGATCGAAGTGGACTGCGCCAACTGCGCCAATCTGATGGAAGAGGCTGCCCGTAAGACCGCCGGTGTCGAAGCTGCTACTGTGAACTTTATGACCCAAAAGATGATCGTGGAGTTTGCCGAGGGTCAGGATGCTGCTCAGGTCATGGACAGTGTGCGTAAGGCCTGCAAGAAGGTGGAGCCCGACTGCGAGATCTTCCTGTAATCACTCGTGAAAGCGCCCGGAACGCCCAGGCTTTCGGGCGCTTTTTCATTCCGAACAAGAACATGCGAAAGCAATCGCAGAAAGGAGTATTACCATGCAGGAACTGCTGGAAAGCGGCCTTTTGGTCGTTGTTACTATTTTGTCTGTGGTTCTGCTGCTCATGGGGCAGAAGAAAAGCAGCGGCATGACCAGGAAGCAGAAGGTCATGTTGTGGCGGATCCTGATCGCTACCGTATTGCTGCTGGGACTGCAGACGCTGGGGGCCGAAGCATTCGACCAGCTGGGGGCAGCTGGCCGGTGGGTCCGCCTGGCCGTCCATCTGATCGACTATCTGATTATCGGATACGACATTCTGAAAAAGGCGTTCAAGGGAATCTGCAACCGGCAGGTATTTGACGAAAACTTTCTGATGGCTATCGCCACTTTGGGTGCGCTGGCCCTGGCCGTCTATGAAAACGGCGAGTACCTGGAGGTCATTGCCGTCATGCTGTTTTATCAGGTGGGCGAATGGTTCCAGAGCTATGCCGTGGGAAGAAGCCGCCGCAACATCAGCGACCTGATGGACATTCGTCCCGATTACGCCAATGTGGAGCGAAACGGCAAGCTGGAAAAGGTAGACCCCGATGAAGTGGAAGTGGGAAGCGTCATCATTGTCCAGCCCGGTGAGAAGGTGCCCATTGACGGTGTGATTGTGAAAGGCACTTCCACCCTGAACACGGCGGCTCTGACCGGGGAATCTCTGCCCCGGGATGCCAGAATCGGCGACGAGGTCATCAGCGGCTGCATCAACATGACCGGCGTTCTCAAGATTCGGACCAGCAAGGAGTTTGGAGAATCCACCGTCTCCAAGATCCTGGATCTGGTGGAAAACGCCTCCTCCCGCAAATCCAAGTCGGAGGATTTCATCTCCCGGTTTGCCCGCATTTACACCCCGACGGTGTGCTATGCGGCGCTGGCCCTGGCTATTCTGCCTCCGCTCGTGCAGATGGTGGGGATGGGGCTGGCTCCCGCCTGGGAGATCTGGATCTACCGCGCCCTGACCTTCCTGGTGGCCAGCTGTCCCTGCGCCCTGGTAATCAGCATCCCCCTCAGCTTCTTCGCGGGCATCGGCGGAGCCAGCCGGGCCGGTGTATTGGTCAAGGGCTCCAACTATCTGGAAACGCTGTCTCAGGTCAAGACCCTGGTCTTTGATAAAACCGGCACGCTGACCCAGGGCGTTTTCGAGGTCAACGGCATCCACCACAGCGACCTCAGCGACGAAAAGCTGGTGGAATACGCGGCGCTGGCCGAAAGCGCCTCCTCCCATCCCATCAGCAAGAGCCTCCAGCGGGCCTACGGCAAGGAGATCGACCGCTCCCGGGTTAGCGAAGTCCAGGAGATCAGCGGCAACGGCGTCATCGCAAAGGTGGACGGCGTGGAGGTGGCCGCCGGCAACGACAAGCTGATGGATCGCCTGGGCATTGCCTACATCTCCTGCCACAGCGTAGGTACCATCATCCACATGGCCATCAACGGCAAATACGCCGGACATATCGTCATCGCGGACATTGTGAAACCCCACAGTAAGGAAGCCATCCGGCAGCTCAAGGCCGCCGGTGTCCGCAAGACGGTGATGCTCACCGGCGACGCCAAAAAGGTGGCTGATCAGGTGGCCGCCTCCCTGGGACTGAACGAGGTTTACAGCGAACTTCTTCCGGCAGACAAGGTGGAAAAGGTGGAGGCTCTTTTGCAGGCAAAACCGGAGCAGGAAAAGCTGGCCTTTGTGGGCGACGGCATCAACGACGCCCCGGTGCTGCGCCGGGCAGATATCGGCATCGCCATGGGAGCCATGGGTTCCGACGCCGCCATCGAAGCCGCCGATGTGGTTCTGATGGACGACGACCCGCTGCAGATTTCCAAAGCCATTAAAATCTCCCGCAAGTGCCTGGGCATCGTCTACCAGAACATCGTGTTCTCCATCGCAGTGAAACTGGCCTGCCTGATCCTGGTGGCCTTCGGTATAGCCAATATGTGGCTTGCCGTTTTTGCCGATGTGGGCGTCATGATTCTGGCGATCCTGAACGCCATCCGTGCTCTGCGGGTGCAATATCTGTAAGCGTAAAAATACGGCGACTGTGACCCTCAGATAGGCCACAGCCGCCGTTTCCTTAGCCGCTTCTACTTTTTTGGCTTCTCTTGCCTGTATTTTCCGAGCCGCGGACTTCCTCGTGGTAGAAGTAGTCCACGATTACCGGATGGCCCAGCTCCGCCCGGCCATAGGGCAGTTCGTTGTCCACAAAAGGACAGCCGTTTTCCATCGCCAGCTGTTCTGCCTGCTGCTCAAGGCCCCGGAAATAGCTCCGGTCACCCTTTTGGTAGATAGCCTGGTACAGGGTTGTTAAATGCGGCTGCTTTTCCCGGATGTAGTCTAAAATCTCCTGCTTGAATCCGCCCCGCAGGTTCAGATTCTCCAGCCAGACCAGGTCGCACTGATCCTTCACCCGATGGAAAATGGCCTCAAAATCCGTGATACCGGGAAATACCGGCGCGATAAAGCAGACGGTTCGGATACCGGCATCGTAGACCTGCTTCATAGCATGGAGCCGCCGCTCAATGCTCACTGCCTTGTCCATATCCCTGCGAAAATCCTCATCCAGTGTGTTGATGGACCAGGAGACGGTCACCTTCCCTATCTCCCGGAGCAAGTCAATATCCCGCACCACCAGGTCGGACTTGGTGCAGATGAGGATCTCCGCCCCGCTGCCTTTCAGCTGCTCTAACAGCTTGCGAGTGTTTTGAAACTGCTCCTCCTGAGGAAGATAGCCGTCGGTCACCGAGCCGATGACCACCCGCTGTCCCCGGTATTTTGGGGGATTTTTGATCTCCGGCCAGTGTTTTATATCCAGAAAGGTCCCCCAGGGCTCGGTGTGTCCGGTAAATCGCTTCATAAAAGAGGCGTAGCAGTACTTACAGCCGTGGGTGCAGCCCACATAGGGGTTTACGGAGTAGCCTCCCACCGGCAGATTGGATTTGGTCATAATGTTTTTTGTTTCTACATCTCGGATCAGGACACCGTTTTCCATCACTTCTGCCATTTGGCTTGTTCCTCCAGTACCTTATGAAATGCGGTGGGTAATTCCTGTATCATCTGCTCCTCTCCCATAATGGGAAGCAGGTCTTCCTTCATAAAGACCGGGATGCCCAGAGCATGGGCTTGGTCTGTCAGGTTCCACACCCACTCCGGCTTAGATATGGATTTTCCTTTTCGGCGTCCAGTCTCGGTTCCGATGACCACCCACTCGATCCCTGTGAGATCCACTGGCCCGATGTCGTCAAACATGGGCTCAAAGGTGGCGTGATAATGTCCGCCGCGGATATGCTCCCGCAGTGCCGGGATCCGATTCTTTTCCCTGCAAGAAGTAACCGTCACGCCAAACCAGGCGTTATCCAGATGGGTAGAGAAATCAATCTCCTCCGGCCGCTTGGTCAGAAACAGATACTGGTGCTGGGGATTGCGCTCCATTTTAGCAAATACCTCATCCCGCCACTCTGCTCTCCATCCGGAAAAGTCACTCATTCCAGTAAGCAGAAAAATCTGGGGCCGAGCTTTCTCCATAAGCCGCAATTTTCCGGGGAAGTACTCCGGCTTCTCAAAATCATCAATCATATGGAACCGCCGCACATTATTTCTGGCATAACAGTAGCTGCAGCCGATGGTACAGCCAATGACCAGAT